>Ga0172371_10011130_pt1 | contig 12029 bp, 3 predicted proteins | sample Lak12m_FD_114543 | JGI IMG/M metagenome (GOLD analysis project Ga0172371, IMG submission 114543) | Freshwater microbial communities from Kabuno Bay, South-Kivu, Congo - kab_022012_12m | ecosystem: Environmental > Aquatic > Freshwater > Lake | place: Democratic Republic of the Congo: South-Kivu...
CGATTATCCTGAACATATCAAGCAGCTTCGGGCACATCTCGGGCTTACCCAGCAATCGCTGGCCAAGGCACTGGGAGTTTCCTTTGCCACTGTCAACCGTTGGGAAAACGGTCAGACAAAGCCTTCACAGCTTTCATGGAGTCAGCTCCGCCAATTAGAGATAACCCTGAAGGAAGAAGCCGTCCCTTACAGCCCCAAAAAAGAAAAACCCCCTCCATCGATTCTCGATTTCACAGCCTCACCAGAAATCATCAAAATCCTCGCTGAAGGTGAGAGACTCTCCTTTGGCCACCTGATGAACCCCACCTTCGCCACGGAAATCTCCAGCATCGATCCCCTCCCTCACCAGAGAATTGCCGTATATGACCACATGATGAAGCAGGGGCGGCTTCGTTTCTTATTGGCCGACGACGCCGGTGCCGGAAAAACTATTATGGCAGGCCTCTATATCCGCGAAATGCTCTCTCGCCGTCTTCTGAAGCGCATTCTGATCATCCCACCTGCTGGCTTGGTGGGAAACTGGCGCCGTGAGCTCCTGAGACTCTTCAGTCTTCCTTTTCACATCGTGAGCGGTAGCGATACCCGTCATGGAAATCCTTTCATTGGCGATATCGGAGATCACATCATCATCAGCATTGATACCTTGGCTAGCCATCGTGTTTTTTCATGCCTGAGGGATTCGCACGTGGTTCCTTACGATCTTGTCATTTTCGACGAGGCCCACAAGCTCGCAGCAGATCGTAGTCCTGATCTCCGCATTCGTAAGACCGATCGGTACTGCCTTGCAGAAGCCCTGGCAGGTGTGAAAGGCAACGACACGCGATGGCAATTGAGCTGGAGCAGCCACCACCTCCTATTGCTCACGGCCACACCGCATATGGGCAAGGATTATCCCTACTACGCCCTCTGGCGTCTCCTTGAGCCCGAGGTTCTTGCCACAATCGATGCCTTCGCTGAATATCCGGCGGAGCAACGTCAAGCGCATTTCATCCGTCGGACAAAGGAAGAAATGGTTTACCCGGACGGCCGCCCCCTCTATCCCAAGCGTATATCCGATACCCTGGGCTACCTCTTGAGCCAGGGTGAAGTGAGCGAACAAAGGCTCTACGATGAAACGACCGACTACCTGCGCTACGTCTACAACAAAGCCAAGCTTCTGAACCGAGAGGCGGCGAGGCTGGCCATGAGTGTCTTCCAGCGGCGCCTGGCCAGCTCGACCTATGCGCTATTGCGCTCCTTTGAAAGGCGCATCGACAAATTGGGCAAACTCATCGAAGAAATCCAGGACGGTAAGTTAAGCCTGGAGGCACTCATTGCCCGCCAGCAACGCCTTCATCGCGAAGACGATGTCTTCGAAGAGAAAACAGCCGACGATGAGGTTTCCGATGAGGAACAAGAGGAGAATGAGGCCGGTGAAGACAAACTTCTGCAAGGGGTTGTTGCTGCATCACTGGCGGACCTGCTGGCTGAAAGGGAACAGGTGCGGAACCTCCTCGGCCTGGCCAAACAGGTTTACGATAACGGACAGGAATCGAAATTCGAGAGACTCCGGGAAGCTCTGACCGATCCTCGCTACGGCGGCGAAAAATTCATTATCTTTAGCGAGCATCGCGACACGCTGCTCTTTCTGGTCAGGCGCCTGAGCGGTATGGGATACACCGACCAGATTGCCCAGATCCACGGGGGGATGCATTATACCGAGAGAGAAGACGAGGTCGAACGATTTCGCAAACCGGTTACCGAGGGAGGCGCGCGTTTCCTGATCTGCACGGACGCGGCAGGCGAGGGTATCAACCTTCAGTTTTGCTGGATCATGATCAACTATGACGTGCCCTGGAACCCGGCCCGGTTGGAACAGCGCATGGGGCGCATTCACCGTTACCTCCAGAAGCACGATCCCGTAATCATCCTGAACCTGGTTGCCCCGTCCACCCGCGAAGGGAAGGTCCTCAAAACACTGCTCGACAAATTGGAGAAGATCCGCAAGGAACTTCAGTCCGACAAGGTCTTCGACTGCATCGGCCGGTTCTTTGAAGGCATATCCATCAAGCAATACATGGAGCTGGCGGTCACCGAGGATGCTGAAACAGTTGCCCGTGAACTGGACGGACGTTTGACGAAGGAACAGATCCAGGCCTTGGCGGCACGGGAGAGAACCCTCTATGGCAGTGGAGGTGACGTCGCAGCCGAGTTGCCCCGTCTGCGCACTGACCTGGAGCGGGAGGTGCATTTCCACCTGCTCCCCGGCTATGTGCGGCAGTACATCGAACAGGCCGCGCCGCTCGTGGGTATCGATATTGTCGGAGACATGGATGGGATCTTCTCCCTCAATCCGAAACGGTTGGGAGCCATGGACGCGCTCTTGCCGGCGCTGGAATTGTACCCCGAAAAGTCGCGGGAGCGATTTTCCGTTTCACGACCTGAGGATCTCCTTGCGCATGGTCCGCAGACAAGCCGGGATGATGCGATTTGGCTCCGTCCCGGTGAACCGGTCTTTGAACGATTCCGATCTCTGGTGACCGATCACCTTGCAGATCAAGGCAAGCGTGGCGCTGTCTTTATCGATCCCAACACCGAAAAACCCTATCTCTTTCACATGGCCCTCATCCAGATCGTCCGCACGGCCGATCCGGAAATCCCCGGCCTGGCCAAGGATGAATTGTTGGACTCTCGCCTGGTCGGGGTAAAGCAGTACGAAGGAGCGGAAATCTCCCTATGTCCCGTCGAGCACCTTCTCCTCTTGAAAGGCGGGCACGGTCTTCCTGCCTCTGCACAGCGACTGGCGGTGCGGGCTGCGGAGGAAAGGGAACGTGTCCAGGCCTATCTTTCCGAACGAGTGGCCCGGGAATTTGCGATCCATCACAGACAAAAATTACTGGATAGCCTTCCCGAGCGTGAGAGTTTCATGCAGAGAGGCTTTGACTGCCAAGAGGCGGAGCTGGCGCTGGCCCGCGCCCGCCATACCGAAAAGGCACGGACAGGCAATCGGAAAGCCATCGAAGCCTTAGAAGAGGTCAAGCAGCGGCAGCGGCAATTGGTGAGTCTTAGACAAAATGCCCTCAATATCCTACGCCGGGAACCGGAACTCATCGTGCCGGGTGCAGTCTCTTTTGTGGCGCATGCTTTGGTCGTACCGTCTGCCGATCCGGCGGATCGGGAACAATACGATGTCAATGTCGAAAGAATCGCCATGAAGCTTGCCCAAGTCTTTGAGGAGGCAGCCGGGGCTAAGGTGGTGGACGTCCATACGCCGGAGCTGGCCCGTACAGCAGGGCTCCCGGATAATCCCGGTTTCGATATCCTTTCCCTGCGTTCGGAAAACGAGAAACTGGCCATCGAAGTCAAGGGGCGGGCAGGAACGGGGAATATCGAGGTATCAGCAAACGAATGGGCAAAGGCCTGCAACATGCGGCAGGATTACTGGTTCTATGTGGTGTATGACTGCGCCACACCGCACCCAAGGCTTGTTCGCGTGCAGGATCCCTTTGGAAGCCTGCTCGCCAAGAGCAAAGAAAGCGTTTTGATTAGCGCCAAGGAAATAGGACAGGCGGCAATAGGATAAATTATCTTATGAATCCGCAACTATCAACAACCGCACCAAACCTAACCCGTGACTGGCTGGTTAAGCCTGCAGATAGATTTGTCTATAATTATCCGTATTCAAAAGCTAATGAACTATTGACAGATCATCGCAATCATGTGTATGAGCTATCAATTAGCCCCCCTGATAGCTTCGGCGAAAGGGTGCGGAGTTGCCCCGCAAGGGGCGACTCCTGCTTTATCGACGAAACCTGCAAATCGACATGCCAGACAATATATCATATCGCATCATCAACCATTCCTTATTCCAGCGATAAGGACACTGTTTATGAATCCGGATGGTAACCAAATGACGTAAACACTCAAAAAAGGAGGGGGAACGATGCCACAGGGAGAACGATTGGAGTTAATAAAGAAAATCCAGAACATCCGTCAGTCTATTGTTATTTGCTACCTGACGAGCTTGAGATCAAATGTTCCCACCCAGATGGCTGAGGATGCTGTACGGGTAATATTCGACCACCTACAACGACTTCCTAAGAGGCCGGTTAAAAAACTTGACATTTTTCTCGTAAGTAATGGCGGCAGTGGTACCGTTCCTTGGAGGCTTGTCTCATTATTTCGAGAATTTGCAGAATCTTTTAGTGTCCTAATACCCTACCGTGCCTATAGTGCAGCATCTCTTCTTGCTCTCGGGGCTGATGAAATAGTTATGCACCCTTTTGGCGAACTTGGCCCAATTGACCCAACAGTTTCCAATGATTTTAATCCCGTTGAGCAACCGACGGGACGACGCATGGGAATAAGTGTTGAAGATGTTAGGGCCTACATCAACTTTATAAAGTCCAGTGTCGGGATAACACATGAAGACGAGCTTGTAAAAACGGTAGAAATCCTCGCTAATAAGATCCATCCACTGGCGTTGGGGAATGTTGAGCGATTTCTGTCACAATCCCGAATGATCGCTGCTAAAATACTGCGTACGCATATGAAGGACGAAGATAACCATATAATCAACGAAATTGTGGAAAATATGGCATCAAAATTGTACTTTCATGGCCACCCAATAAACCGAAAGGAAGCGAAAGATGATCTGAAACTTAAGGTGACCGCAGATTTACCGGACGGACTAGAAGCAGCGATGTGGGATCTGTATCTTGATTATGAAATAGAATTTGAAAATCTTAAAGTCTTTAACCCAGCTGGGGATCTCGCAACTATTGCCCCAAACCCTCAAGGACTTAGAGAACAAACCTATGAACTTGTCCATGCTATAATTGAAAGCGAAAGGCAATCAAGTCGACACGTCACGAACCGTCGATATCTTATGCTTCAGGGTCAACCTGGTCAGGTTTCGATCCAGGAGGACATCCTATCGCAAGGCTGGAGTCACTCACAGGGATCATCGGTCGGGCGCCAGCGGCAACAGTCGTCGTCAAGTCCTGGGGATGCTCGACAGCCCGGGGGGAAACGGTCGAAGAGACAGGCCCGGAGCTCCCCACGCTCCAAGGGATAGATCGGCTCTGAGCGAGCATCTCAGGTATGAAGACGGGGGTAGTAAAAACTTTTGCTTTCATTTTCGAACCTATATTCAGAATTACTGAAACTGAAGGGACAACTTCGTTTGTATCAACCGATACCTCTTGGCTTCTTTCTAATTGAATGTTTTTGATTAGTCAACAGAAAAAACAAAGGGGTTCATATTTCTTATAAGGAATGCAATGGTTGACATCCCCCGTTTAATCGAACACGCCTTTCCCTTGAAACAGGCTTCTCTGGATTCGGTCCATGAGAAGAATGTGCGGCATGGGCATATCTCGACCCTTCACATCTGGCCGGCGAGGCGTCCCCTGGCGGCCTGCCGGGCGGCGCTCATTGCAGCGCTTCTGCCAGACCCTGGTGCGCAACCGAAGCCGGACGGAATGTCCAATGAGGACTGGCAGCGTGAGATTGTTCGCATGCGCCGGGAATTATGCGAAAAGATCGGCGGCAAGGTAATCAAAATCATCGAAAAGAAGCGGATGCCCAACGGACAGATCGTTGAACGCGAGAAGGAAATCACCGAAGGAGGCATCCTTCACTGGGGATTGGAGACAAAGAACAAAGAACTCCTGGACTGGTTCCGACAGGAGATCCGCCGGACGCACAATGGACGGGCGCCGAAGGTTCTCGACCCCTTCGCGGGCGGCGGGGCGATCCCCCTTGAGGCGATGCGTCTGGGGTGCGAGGCTACGGCCGTGGACATCAATCCTGTTGCCTGGTTCATCCTCAAATGCACCCTTGAATACCCCCAGCAATTTGCTGGAAAGAGTTATCCTCTTCCCGGATTTATTCTTGAAGATGAATCCTTCATGGGCGCTTTTTACGAAGCACACCCCCATCTGGTCGGGCGTACCAAGAAGACCAAGCGACAAAAGGACAAAGAAGAACGTGCACCGGGCCTTTTCGACAAGCCTGATTCGGGCCGCGCGCCAAAGGCGGATCTTGCCTGGCATGTTCGGGCTTGGGGCCAGTGGGTGCTAAAGTTCGCCCGCTGTGAGCTTGCCGACTTCTATCCCACGTACGCCGACTTCGAGCCCGTTAGCGGCGCTTTCTCCAGACCCTACGAAAAACAGCCCATGCGGCTCGTCCCTCTCCGGAAAGATGGGACGCTGGATATCGAAGCCCTCAATGCTGATTTCAGCGAGGAATACCTCCGGGACAAGGGCAATCCGCGGTGGGTGGCCAAACCAACAGTTGCCTACCTCTGGGCACGGACGGTAACCTGCAAGCACTGCCGCGCCGTCATCCCGCTCCTCAAGACTCGCTGGCTCTGCAAGAAAAAAAATGGCCGTAAGAGAGTGCTGTTAACGATGGAACCCAACACCAACAGAGACGGCGTTATTTTCGGGATAGAGTCAAATGTTCCCGTCAAGGGTGGAAGCGCTGCCCAACTCCGCGAACACGACAAGAGTATCTCAGCAGGTACAATATCGAAATCGGGTGCACGATGCCCGTGCTGCGGACTCCCAACAATGACTATGGGAGACATTCGCGTGGAATCAGTATCGAAACGTGCTAACCACCAACTTATGGCAGTTATCGTTGAAGGTCAACAGACAAAAGAATACCGAGTTGCCACAGATGCCGAACATAATGTGATTCGACGGTCTGCCTGCATAGCAGCAGGGGCAATTGGATTACTTCCGAACGCAACAGTGACTGAGTCTTTCGAACCATGTAGCACGCGCTCGATTTCTGCTCAATTGTATGGCGTCAAACAATGGTCGGACCTCTACACGCCTCGCCAGATTACGACTATTGCCACTCTCGGCAAGGCAGTGCATGAGGCATATTCAGCAATGCAGTCGAGCGGACAGGACATGGACTGGGGTAACGCGGTGATCCACTATTTGTCACTGGGTCTAGACCGACTGTTGTGCTTCCTCTGCGTCAATGCCTGCTGGAAACCCGACGCTGATTCTCTGAATTGGGCGTTTTCGCGTTTCTCCATTTCTCTGCTATGGGATTTTGCCGAGGCCCAGCCATTAGGTACCTCGGCGGGCTCGTACATCCGCTGTAACGAGAGAATAGCGAGTGCGCTTAGCACACTCATTGCAGGGATTAATGGCGCTAGACAACCAATGGTTGTCAATGAGTCAGCAATGGACCTTATGGCAACCACCAAGTACGATGCCATCGTCACTGACCCACCTTACTACCAGGCTGTTTCGTATGCAGACTTGTCTGATTTTTCCTACACGTGGCTTAGAGGTTTCGTCCCCAAGCTAACCCAGGAGTTTTCGGAGCGTCTGTCAAATAAGGCCGAAGAAGCGGTACAGCACATTCGTGAGGACAAGAACCGCGACGCGGAACGCACCAAGTATGAGAATCAGATGGCAGAAGCGTTTACACGGGCGCGAGAAAGTTTAAATCCAGAGGGACGGTTTGTCTGCGTGTTTGCACATAAGGAACCCGACGCGTGGGAAACGCTGGTGTCTGCGATCATCAAGGCGGGTTTCGTGGTCACCGGTAGTTGGCCGATTCAGGACAATCTCCCCACACGGCAAAGAGCATCATCGTCTGCTGCCTTGGCGTCATCCGTGTGGATCGTGTGCAAGCCACGCCTGTCTACTGCACGACCCGGATGGGACAAGCAGGTTCTTGATGACATGCGGCAGAATATTAGGGTTATGCTTCGTGAATTCTGGGATGCTGGCATCCGGGGTCCCGACTTCGTCTGGGCGGCAACGGGTCCGGCCCTGGAGGCCTACAGCAAACACCCTATTGTCCGGAAGGCCAATGATCCAGGACAACTGATGACGGTCGGCGAGTTTCTCGCCCACGTCCGCCGGATAGTGGTAGATTTCGTCGTCGGCCGGGTCCTTTCCGGAGATGGAACAACCCCGTCCGAAGTCGACGAAACGGATGCTGCCCGGGATCGCCTCGATGAACCGACGGCTTACTACCTGCTCCATCGTCACGACTTCGGGATGGACGAGGCCCCGGCCGGGGCGTGCATCCTCTACGCCATCTCCTGCGGGATCTCGGACAAGGAATTGGCCGATACATGGGATCTGATCGGTTTTGGGAAGGGCAAGTCAGCGGAGGAGGCAAACGAAGAGACAGACGCCGATGCGGAGGAAGATTCGGAGTCAATGGAAGAATCGGGTAGTAAAGTGAAGCTCAAAACCTGGGCGCAGCGAAAAGGCCGGTCCCTAGGCTACGAGGCCCCGGGCGGCAGGGCGATCCCACTGATCGATCGCATCCACCGCCTGATGCATTTCTGGAAGGCGGGCGACCTGCATAAGGTGGACGAGTATCTCGACGACAATGGTCTGCGACGTCAGGAGCTTTTCCGACGGCTCCTCCAATCGCTCATCGAGTTGTCGGCCGTAGGGAGCGAGGAAAGATCGCTCCTTGAATCGATCAGCAACCACGTCCAGGCCAAAGGCGCCGTCAATGATCGACAGTTGGATATGGTCTTTGATGAGACTTGATCTATGAGCATACTTTCTTGGATCAAAGATTTCGCAGACTGCGTTCTGCTGAACTGGCGCGATAAATGAGGAGGAAAAAACCATGACGAAGCTCCCCTGGAAGCCCTGGCATGAAGTCGTGAAGCTCCGCGATGACCTCAGGTCCGGCGATCTGCCACTGCACCTGTTTGCCGCCGATCTCTACGATGTCGTGATGCAGCGGGGGAAACGGAAGGTTTACGAAGATCCTGAACAGTTCTTCGCTCTCACGTTTCCCACATTCAACCTCCGGCGTCTCGTCCGGGACGTGGTGCTTCGTCTTGCCGGCAAGAACGACAAGGCCGTCCGCCAATTGGAGCTGACCTATGGCGGGGGAAAGACCCATACCCTCATCACGCTTCGTCATCTCGTCCATGCCCCGGAGAAGCTGCCGAAACTGCCCGCAGTGGAAGAGTTCATCCAGGACATCGGCCAGAGGCCGCCCCGGTGCCGGGTAGCAGCCCTCTGTTTCGACAAGCTGGATGTGGAAAAGGGAATGGAGGTCCTCTCGCCCGACGGCAAAGCGCGGAAGGTAAAACAGCCCTGGAGCGTTTTGGCTTGGCAATTGGCCGGTGAAGCGGGGCTGAAAATCCTCCACGCGGAAAACCGAGCGGAAGAGCGGGAAACGGCGCCTGCTGAGAATCTGCTCAGCGAGCTGCTGGAAATTTCCGGCAAAGACGGACGCGGGACCCTCGTGCTGATCGACGAAGTGCTCCTCTATGCAAGAGAGAAGGTTGGCAAGGATACTGTACGACTCCAAAGTCTCGTAAACTTCTTTCAATATCTGACCCAGGCGGTCACCAAGGTAGACCGCTGCTGCATTGTGGCGTCCCTGTTGGCCAGCGAACCGACCGCAGAGGATGAGTTGGGACGGAGGATCAAGGCGCAGATCTACGACATCTTCCAGCGCCAGCGTGAGGAGGCGGTGGAGCCGGTGATTAAGGAGGACGTGGCCGAGGTTCTGCGCCGGCGCTTCTTCAAGCCGGAGTTCCTCAAAGATCGCGACATTTTCCGGCAGCATGTCGTAGCGGCCATCAAAGGCATTACAGCAATAGACGAGCAAACGGCCAAACAAGGGGCGACTGCCGAACAGCGGTTTGGGGACAGCTACCCCTTCCATCCCGATATCACGGAGGTCCTCTACTCAAAGTGGACGCAGCTTGCCCGGTTTCAGCGGACACGCGGAGTCCTTCGGACCTTTGCGCTGGCCCTCCGGGAGGCGGAAAAGTGGGATAAATCGCCGCTCATCGGGCCAGCCGTTTTCCTGAACGCTCAGGAAAACGAGGGATTGTCGGAAGCTCTCCGGGAGATGGTCACCGTCGCCGATACCGAAGAAACCGAGGGGAAGAAACAGGCATGGACGGGCATCCTGGACAACGAATTCGAGCAAGCCAAACGGATTCAAATGGAGTCCGTGGGTTTGAAGTTTCGGGAAGTCGAACAGGCCGTAGTTGCCACCTTCCTTCATTCCCAGCCCATCGGCCAGACTGCAAAAACAAGAGAGATTATTGTTCTTCTGGGTGCGACACGGCCGGACAGGATCGAGCTGGAGAAGGGTCTCGCCCGCTGGGCGCAGACCAGCTACTGGCTCGACGACCTCTATACGACGACACCAGACGGGCAACTTCCCGGCACATGGCGGCTCGGCAACCGACCAAACCTCAATCAGATGCACGCCGTCGCGGCGAAAAACATCCCGGATGACACGGTGCGCGCCCGACTGCTGGATGATATCGGCAAGGTCAAGTCGCTAACGGCTAATGCCTCGGCCGCGGGAGTCCATCCACACACGCTCCCAATACGGCCGAAAGACGTCGAAGACGAAGGCGCCTTTCATTATGCCGTCCTGGGACCCGGGGCGGCATCCGAATCGGGGAAGCCGAGTGCAGAGGCCAAGCGGTTTCTGGATGAGACAACAGGTCCCGACAAGCCGCGTGTCTATCGAAATGCAGTCGTTCTCGTTGCATCCTCCAAGGATGGCTTGGAACTGGCCTCGGCCCGCGTCCGCGACTACCTGGGATGGGAGATCGTCCGTGAAGACATCAAGGCTCAGCAAAAAGAGGGAAGTGTCGATCCGGCCAGGGCACAGACCCTGTCCATGAACATCGACAAAGCCAAAGGCCGCATCCCGGATGCAATACGTCAGGCATGGTGCATCGTCGTTACGGTTTCGGAGAAGAATGAAGCCCAGGCTTTCAAAATCACCGTGACCGATGACCCGCACTTCAATATTATCAAATCGGACAAGCGGAGCCGCATGCAAGATACGCCGATTACCGCCGAGGCTCTCCTGCCCGAAGGACCCTACAACCTATGGCGACCAGGAGAGACGGCCCGACGAGTAAAAGATCTTTCCGGCGCGTTTGCTCAGCTTCCCCACCTGCCGAAGATGATCAAGGCCAGCGCCATCCTCAGCACCTTGTCGGAAGGCTGTGCGAAAGGGATCTTTGTCCTGCGTCTCGTCCGGCCGGACGGTACGTCCCGCACCTGGTGGATGGCCAAGCCTGATGATGTTGCCCTGAGTGATCCTGCATTGGAACTCGTGCTGCCGAATGCGGCGGTGCTGGGGGAGATTCCGCCGTCTTTACTGGCGCCCAATGTCCTCCCCGGTTTGTGGACTGCGGAAGAAATCAAGGTTCAGGCCGTGTCTGATTACTTCAGTGGCAATAATCTCGTGCAGATCGATCGGGACGGGTATATGGAAGCGCTTCCTGTGCCGAGGGCAGGCGTTGAAGTCGTGGAAAAGGCCGTTGCCTCAGCGGTGGAGGGCGGCGCATTGTGGTTGCTTTCAGGTCCGGCCAGTATCCTCGGTGAGCCGATACCGCCGGGCGTGTTGAACAGCAGCGCCAAGCTTGCCGCACCCCCCGCGGTGATCGCCTCCGCGGCAATCCTGCCGGAAAACCTGCCGGGCGCTTGGAAGGGCGGCTATGCCTCAGGGCTATCCATCTCCACGGCGTTATCCGTCAGAGAGAGCAAGACACTGCCCTGGAAAACGATCAAGGATGTCATAGGTGGCGCCCTGCAGGCGCGCTTCCTCGAATTATCGGAAAAATCGGCGCCATGGCCCTGTGATTTTCCCGCCTCACAGTCCGTCATTCTGAAGACGCAGACTGCGCCTCCGCCACCGCCTGCTCCGCCCTCGGGAATGATGCTCTGTGCGGAAGCCGATCTCGAGCCGTCACAGATCCAAGACCTGGGTGACATCGTTCCGAAGCTTCTCGAAATCAAGAAAGCGGGATTGCCGATACGGTTTCGTATGCGCGTTGAGGTTGGCGACGGGAAAACGGCGCCGCCGGAAAATGCAGTCAAGGAAGTGAACACTTTGCTGAGGGACGTGAAGAAGGACATGCAATTAAGGTAGGTCACAAACCCAGGTACGCCCTGCGGACGTTGTCGTCGGCCAACAGTTCGCTCCCCGTGCCGGATAGGGAGATCCGGCCCAGTTCCATCACATAGCCCCGGTGGGCGAGGCTCAGTGCGTGCTGTGTATTC
>Ga0172371_10011131_pt1 | contig 12028 bp, 13 predicted proteins | sample Lak12m_FD_114543 | JGI IMG/M metagenome (GOLD analysis project Ga0172371, IMG submission 114543) | Freshwater microbial communities from Kabuno Bay, South-Kivu, Congo - kab_022012_12m | ecosystem: Environmental > Aquatic > Freshwater > Lake | place: Democratic Republic of the Congo: South-Kivu...
AACAATAGGCGGCCCCTATAATTGCTCCAGCGCTGGTGCCTGCCATAAAGGCTGGGCGAATACCTTCACGTTCCAGGACCTGTAGGACTCCAATATGCGCAGCGCCATGGGTTGCACCTCCGCTTAAGGCAATCCCGATAGGCAGATCCCTCGTGAATCTATTGGTCAATTTGTTAAAAAAATTCATAAGTAACTATTATACGCTCAACTGCCACTGGAAGTTGTTTTTAGCTCCTCTGTGGGAGTTATAATCAGGGAACATTTTTATTTACCTCGAGGTATATCGATGATCATAGAGAAACTGCTGAAATCAATCCAGCCCGGGAAGATTCTACAAGTTCAGGTAGGAATGTCGCGGACTGCCGTGGTGGCTGAAACCGAAGAGGGGATCACCTGCGGCCTGGCGGCTACGTTCAACAATCCCCACGAAGATCATCGTGTACATCCCTCCGTGGCAAAAGCCGGGCAGCTGTTGGAGATGTCTTCCATGGATCTTGCCAGTTTGATCAACTCCTCCAGCCTGACGGAAGTGACCATAGGGTTGGCAACGATCAATGCGTTGCTTCCCGGCGTTGTTCACTTTTCCAGGCAACTTAACGGTCATGACTACCTGCTTGAACATGGACGGAACAAGAACATTGCCATGATCGGACATTTTCCTTTCACAGATCTTCTCCGTTCAGCCGCAAAAAACTTATGGACGCTTGAACTATCTCCTAAACCCGGGGATATCCCAGCAGACAAGGCGCCGGAATACCTGCCCAAGGCGGATATTGTTGCCATTACTGCCACGACGATCATCAACAGAACATTTGACAATTTGATCACCTATTGCCGACCGGGCTCGACGGTGATCATGCTTGGACCCAGCACCCCGTTATCTCCTGTGTTATTTCAAACAGGACTCTCTGCTTTGTCAGGCACTCGTGTTCTAGATGTGGAAAGGACAATCACTGGGATCGCCCAGGGAAGTTCGACCCATCAACTCAAAGAACGCGGTATGTTGGAATACATTACTGCCACGGTTGGCAAATAATACCAGTTTTCAACTGGCAATTTGCTTTACGAGCTCAGTTGCGTGAGTATTGCGGTTTTCCGGAGTTACTTCAATTACCTGGCAGGAAGGCCAGCGGGAGCGGGCTTTCTCCAGCAGAGAAGGGCGGATCACCACCAGCGCGTACGCAAAATTCCCCGCATCCAAAGCGGTTAATGCGTTTGTAAAGCCCAACCCACGGTCAAATTCGAGGGGACCAAGTTCGTCGATAATGAGCACATTACATGGGGTTGTCAATCCCAGAAGGGCGTTTCCCCAGCGCAATGTATCCTCATTAAAAATCCATCGATGGGTTTGGATTCCATCAGCGTCATGTAAATTTAATCGGGCTAGATGGCGCATTTCGCTACTGCGCAGGTCAAGCAAATCGATTCCGGTTTTATTTTGACCGTCAAATATGGGAGGGCAAATGACACCGGCAACATCTAAGGATGTTGCTTTTAGTTTTTCTACAACTTTAAGGCAGATGGTGGATTTGCCGCAGCCGATTTCTCCGCTGAGGATGATTATTCTTTCGGGTTGGGGCATGCCAATCTTTCCATTGATTTTACGACCCATAAACCATCCATGCGGATTACACTCACCGGCGTGCCATAAGTATTACTGAGTTTTTCGCTGGTGAATGTGGTTTCCATTAAACCTGTGTTCAGCACTTCGCCGCTGCGCATCAGCACCAGGTGATCTGCCACCAGCGCGGCAGCTTCAGGATCGTGGGTGGTGAAAACAATCGTTGTGTTGTTCACGCGCAGCCTATCCAAAATACGCAGGGTGGTGTTGCGGTTGCTCAGGTCCAGGTGGGAAGTTGGTTCATCCAGCAAAAGGATCTTTGGCTGCTGGGTTAGGGCTCTCGCCAGGGTGACCAGTTGTTGTTCGCCACCGCTCAGAGTGAGCACTGACCTGGTCTCAAGATCCCCAATTCCAACAGTCTGCAGGGATTGACGGGCAATCTTGATGTCCTCTTTGCCCGGCTGGTCCAGGGGTCCAAGGTAGGGAGCCCTGCCGAGCAGCAAATATTCGAGGACAGTGAACTCAAACTGCAGTGATTCAGATTGCGGTACAAGACCAATCCACTGGCTCAGTTCCCGCCTGGAATAGGTGTGAATTGGTTTTTCATCGAGCAGGATCTCGCCATCCCGCGGAGTCATCAACCCAAGTAATAAATGAAGCAAGGTGGTTTTGCCTGCGCCATTTGGACCGAGGATGGCGGTGACAGTGTTTGGCAGGATGTCAAAATCGACTTTATCGACCGCGTTTGGGCGTTCGACCGAATAGGCGAAAGAAAGGTTGCGGATGCTGAGGATTGGAGTTTTCATTTACTAAATTTGATGGTGCGGCTGGTCATCAGCAGGATGAAAATTCCCGCACCAATGAGTGATGTGATGATTCCCAATGGGATCTCTCCAATAATTGCCACCCGGGCGATATCATCGCAAAGGACGGCAAAGACCGCGCCAAGTGACATGCTGACCGGGATAAATTCGGCCGCGTTGGAACTGGTGATGCGGCGGGCGATGTGGGGAATGATGAGCCCAATCCAACCCACAATCCCGGCAACCGAGATGACAACAGCTGTCACTGCCACAGAAGCCGCCAGCAGGAGCGTGCGTTCTCGACCGACTGCAACCCCAAGGGAGAAGGCTGTTTCATCACTTAGAGAAAGCAGGTTGAGGCGCCAGCGCATGAGGAAGATGATCGCCAGGCCGATGACGACAACTGGAAGTATGTAAAGGAGGTCAGGCCAGGTTACCGAGTATAGACCACCCATCAACCAGAAAACAATTTCCGGAAGTTTTGAAGTTGGGTCGGCCATGTACTTAAGGATTCCCAATGCAGAGGAAAATAGTGCTGATACGGCGATACCTGAAAGGACCAGCCGCAGCAGCCAACCCCCAAAGCGTATCCGCCGTGCGATGAAATATGAAAGCACAAGACCCAGCACAGCGAATAATGCCGCACTGACTTCGATTAGAAATGGAGAAGTTCCAAGCAGGAGGATGCATAATCCCGCGCCAAACCCGGCTCCTTGGCTGACGCCAAGAAACCCCGGTTCCACCAGTGGGTTGCGGAAGAGCATTTGCATTACCCCGCCGGCGGCTGAGAGTGACATGCCTAAAAGTGCAGCTGTTAGTAAGCGGGGCAGACGCAGGTTGAATACCAGTTGCTTTGCCAGTTCATCATTGGCAAGCACGGAGAATGGCATGAACAGCGGTTTGGGATACCTGCCCATGAAGAGCGAAATGGCGAGGATCAATAATGGGAGAAGGATTAGAGAGAAGTTGAGTAGTTTTTTATTCACGATCGATCCATATAAAAAACGAGGCGGTTGTGGTAACCGCCCCGTCATCATACCTTTAGAAGTCACCTTTCACAAGGGGCAGAATCTTTCCTGTGATGGTGGTGTCATTCAATCCGTAAAAATTCTTATAGAAGTTGATGATTTCCTGGTTGAAATCGATGGAACCAAATTGCTCCGGGTGCAGCTTCATGGCCACCCAGGTTAGGGCAAGCGGCCAGCGGGTATCCGGTTGGTCCCAGCTCTGAAAGTCCAGCGGGAAGGCGAAGATCTTTCCATTCTTGACAGCTTCCAAAAGCGACCACTTGGCATCGGTTTTCAAGTTCTTGACGATATCCACGGCATTTCCCTTGTAATCGACAAGAAGGATCACCTGAGGATTCCAGGAAGCGATCTGTTCCAGTGTGATTACGGTCCAACCATCGGTGGGAACGTCTTTCCACACGGGGGTCCCGCCGGCAAGCATAACCATGTTGGTCTGCAGCCAATCCATTGGTGGAACTTTGAAAGATATCTCACCGCCTTTATCTGAGTACTGCAGCATCAACACGCTCGGTTTTTGATCATCGGTCATAGAACTTGTCACATCGGTAACTTTTTTAACAGATGCATCAATGTAAGAAATAACTTCATCTGCTTTGGCTGTGTTGCTAAAAAGCAAGCCAAGATTGTGGATATCCTTCACAATTGCATCAGCGGATTCAAGGTCAAGATAAACGACTTTGATTCCCAATTGCTCAACCGGATCCCCCAAGGATTTCTGCAAATAGGATTTCATCAAGACCACATCTGGTGCCAGTGGGGCGATCTGTTCAGCGGAAGCTGAGGTCTCGATTGCAGTTACGTCAGTAGCGAGCGGAAAAATAGTACTGATAAAATCGTTTGGAGTCTGACCACCTTTAACATAGGCCACAACGCGTTCTGAGGCTTCAGGGAATAAGAAAGCTGCGTTAGAGATCATCGTGCCTGCTTTCCCTGCAATGACCACACGCTGAGGAAGGGTGGCGAACTCAACGGTCCTGCCGAGGGCGTCAGTGATGACAACGGGGGTCGGTGTAGGTGCCGCAGTAGGCTCAGCAGTTGGTGCCTCAGTGGCAACAGGGGCTTCAGTTGGTGCAGCGGTTGCAACGGGCTTGGCGCACCCTGCCAGCATTCCAATAAGAACAAACATAGATACAACGGTGAATAAAAATCTCTTCTTCATGGTTCTCCTTTATGGGGTATTGATAGTTGGCGGGTTGGCAATGAGCCATTCCAGCCAATCGATCATCGATTTAATCTGACTAAGACGGAATTCAGTGATTGAATTTGAAAATGCGTTGGAACCCAAGGCTTTTTGTTTTTCGCGGGTGTTTTGCAGCCATAGCTTGCACTCAGCAACTTGCCGCTGGCATAGATCGTCTACTGAACTAGGTTCAAAAAGCGCTGAAAAGTAATAACGGAGCATGAATTCATGGCGGAGATCACGCGGGTGTCTTACCAGCTGATTTAACCAACCTGTGAATTCCTTACGACCGTTTTCGGTGAGATGGAATTCAGTGCGCGCAGGGCGGTATTCTCCCGCGAAAACCTCTCCCTTGATAAAACCGGCTTTTTCCAGTTTGACGAGTTGAGCGTAAAGGTTGGATATCTTAACTCCCCAAATCATTCCCAGTGAGGAGGCAGACGAAATTTTCTTGTGTAAGTCATAACCGTGGGCTGGACCCTGGAAGAGAAGTCCAAGGAGTGCGTATTCAAAAGAAGGAAAAGGGTTTGGTTTTCCGCGCATAGTTATACTCAATAATTGAATAATCAAATTATAACATTCATGTCTATGGATTGTCAAATTTTTTTAAGAAAATCGATAAACTTAAGTTATCGGCTGGTGTCAGAATGAAAATGTAGTAAATCTATTTGTTCGAAAGAGGGAAAAATGGCAACGACTTCTTCAATAGATCTCGCAAAGTTATTTGGAACTGTTGCAAAAACCATGGTGCAAAACCAATCCTCACTCAATGCTGCCGACGAATATAACCATGACCACGGGGACAACATGGTGGAGATTTTTGAAACGATTACCCAAGCCATGAAGGAGAAAAGCTCAGCCACTCCAGCTCAACAGTTGGCATACGCCAGCCAATTACTCCAGCAAAAAACCACCAGCGGTTCCGGCAAGTTGTACGCTGAGAACCTTAAAAATGCCTCTGCCCAATTGGGAACTGCAAAGAAAGTAACCCCTGACAACATGATGACGATTCTTCAAGGGCTTCTTGGCGCAAGTGGGACCATTCCCACCCAAAGCCAGTCGCAAGGCGGGGGTTTGGGCGGTGATTTGCTGGGTTCACTTCTGGGTGCTGCCACTGGCTCAACCTCTGGCTCAACAACCGGGTCAGCTCAAGCAGGCGGGGGTGACATCCTGGGTGAACTCCTTGGAGGATTGACCGGTGCAACCGCAGGTTCGCAGTCCGGGCAGCAGCAGGGGATCGATATTGGTCAGCTCTTAAATGCAGGCATGGCTTTTGCTCAGGCGAAGAAATCCGGCAGGAGCAACCTGGACGCGATCCTCAATGCCGTTGTTTCCTCAAGCAAAATGAACACTTCAACTGCCCGTACCCAATCCGGCACGATTGTGGCAAACACGCTGTTGCAAGCGCTTTCGAAAATGACAGCTGGAAGATAAGATTTACTCTATCGATAACCCCCGGTTTTCCGGGGGTTTTTTATAGCGATTCGCTTATAATTGCTGGAATTCGTCTAGTTTAATTGTTTACCAAATCCACTTTATAATCATAAGGAAAATGACACTCCATATTCATACCCCCGTTGAAGCGAATAAAAGCAGCCAGGATTACCTCTGGCCGCAAATTTCCAGCCTGCCTTATTTCCGCGGCTTTTTACGAGCCGTGGAAGCACGATTCTATGAGAATATCGATCTCCCTTCGCCAACCCTCGACCTGGGTTGCGGAGATGGTCATTTTGCCTCTCTTACATTCACCCGTAAATTGGAAGTAGGCATCGATCCCTGGGAAGGACCCCTGCAACAGGCAAAACAATCCGGTGCTTATATGACGCTCGTAAAAGAGAGTGGAGATCACATCCCTTATGCGGACGGTTATTTTGCCAGCGTAATCAGCAATTCGGTACTTGAACATATCCCTGAGCTGGATCCGGTTATCCACGAGGTTTCACGCGTGCTTAGGAGTGGGGGACCATTTGTTTTCTGTGTTCCCAACCACCAGTTTTTGGATAACCTGAGCATTGCAAATTCCCTGGATAAACTGGAATTAAAAAAGTTGGCAGACCAGTATCGGCGTTTTTTCAACAGGATTTCCAGGCATCATCATTGCAATGACCCTGAAACCTGGAAGAAACGGCTCGAGGAGAATGGATTTGAGTTGGTGGACTGGTGGCATTATTTTTCACCCAGCGCTTTCCATGTTCTGGAATGGGGGCATTATTTTGGACTGCCTTCTCTGTTGTCTAAAAAGCTTTTTGGAAGGTGGATCCTGGCGCCTTACCGATGGAACTTATTTCTGGTTGAAATGATTACCCGTCCACACTATGATGAGAGATCCATTCAACCAGCAGGATCCTATACTTTTTACATTGCCCGCAAAAAATAAATCACGAGTGACTAATGGATGAACCCAGTATTCTTGACCTGATAAAAGAAAAGTTGAGCCTGCAAAATCTGCTGCACGGAAAGAAAATTCAGCAGAGTTCAATTGAGGCGGAACCACAACACAAACCAGCCGAGCCGGACAATAAAAAAGCTTTCGCTCCCTTCGCTATCCCGTGGAAATCTTTGCTTGCTGTTTTGCTGGCAATCGCCGGGCAGGAAGCCCTCAACCCTGCACAAAACAAAGGCACAGCTGGGGTAATGCTGTATGCTGTTGCAGTGGGATTGTTGATCTTCGCGATTCTCAAAGGGGAATGGTCTCTGCATACGAGTGACCAGGTGGAAGAGCCTGAGAAGCTAATCCCTATGAGCGTCAGGCGTAATCCATTCGTTCTCTTTATTGTTTCACTTTTGATGGCATTCCTCAGTTTTGGTGGTAATAAGTTCACTGTTTTTAATGTCGCGTTTTGGCTTACCTCCATCATCTCAGGGATTGTTGCATTTTGGATTCCGGGCAAGCGGATTGATTTTCATGAACTGAAGGAGAAATTCCTACGATTTGTCCGTAACCCTGTTGCATCCATTCACTTTGATCCCTGGAAGCTGCTCATCCTCGCAGCATTTTGCATCGCGGCTTTCTTTCATTTACACAACCTGGCAGTGACACCGCTGGAAATGACCAGCGACCATGCCGAAAAACTGCTCGATATTAACCAGGTGCTGCGTGGCAACGCGATGATCTTTTTCCCCACAAATGGCGGGCGAGAACCCATCCATTTTTACCTGGCCGCCCTGCTGGTGAAATATTTTGGCGCAGGGATGAACTTCTTCACTCTCAAGCTGGCAATGGCACTTGCTTATCTCTGGTCTTTGATCTATGTCTACAAATTGGGCAAGGAAATTGGCACGCGATGGACAGGGTTCTTCTTCCTATTGTTAACCGGTTTTGCTGAGTGGCCGAACATCATTGCCCATGCCGGGATGCGCCTGGTACTGACACCGGTTTTCGTGGCACCAACCCTCTTTTATTTTTTCCGCGGTCTACGCCGCTCAGACCGGAACGATTTCATTCTGACAGGGATATTCCTGGGACTTGGATTGTTGGGGTACACTGCCAGTCGCATTGTGCCATTGGTGTTGGTGGTGGGAATGTTGATCTACCTGGCTTATCACCGATTTACCAAAGTTTCAGTAAGTGCGGGTTGGGCATTCTTGATTACATCGCTGTTTGCCTTGGTTATTTTCCTACCGTTGCTCCGTTATGCCCTGGAATATCCTCAATTCTTCAATGAACGATCATTATCCCGCATCACATCATTGGAAACCCCCTTGCCTGACCATCTACTGCTGGTCTTCCTGCAAAATACCTGGAATGCGCTTGTCATGCCATTCTGGAAGAGTGGAACTGCCTGGGTGATCTCGGCAACCGCGCATTCTTCGCTGGATGCCATCTCCGCTGTGTTTTACCTGCTTGGGCTGGTGCTGACGGTGATACATTGGATTAAGAATCGCTCCTGGAAAGACCTATTCCTGATCGTTTCCATTCCACTGCTGATGCTTCCTTCTATCCTGGCGCTGGCTTTCCCGATAGAGAATCCATCGCAAAGCCGCGCTGGCGGTGCATTAATCCCCATCTTTCTCATCGCCGCGATTGGGTTTGAAACCTTAATCAAGACGTTTTGGAAAAAAGCAACTTCAGTTGGGAATAAGGTGTTGGTAGTCATTTTTGCCCTAATCCTGATTTTGTTTTCTGCTGGGAGCAACTACCAGATCGCGATGGTGGATTATCCCAAGGAGTATCGTGACTCCACCTGGAATTCCAGTGAAATGGGCACAGTGGTTAAAGACTTTACCAATTCCTTTGGCACCGTCGATAACGTGTGGGTGGTGGCAAAAGCCTACTGGGTGGATACCCGGCTGGTGGCAATGAACGCCGGATACGTGGATCGTGACTTTCAGGTTTGGCCGGATAACATCGTGAACACTGTTGATCGACCTGGAGCCAAGCTCTTCATTGTGAAGGCTGACGATGTGGAAGGATTGACCACGCTGCGTGAGATCTACCCTAATGGCTACTCAACGTACCACGAAAGTCCTGTACGGGACCGTGATTTCATCGTCTATATGGTGCCGCCTGTGGGCACTTCCAAATAACTTAACGGGATAAACGAACGTAATACCGGTACCTATCACCGCGGTAGAGAATCTTCACGAATTCCACCGGCGTACGGGTCTGTGAGAAAAGCACCCGCTTATTGAGCAGCAAGGGGGATCCCGGTGCAATCGTGAGCAGTGAGGCTTCTTCAGGGGTTGCCAGTGTGACTTCAAGGGTTTCATCGGCTTCTGATGGGATGATGCCGAATTTCTCAGCCAGGATGCGGTAAAGGGAACCGGCGGATTCCAGGTCTTCACGCGTGATGGTTTTCGATTTATCCAGCGCCAGGTAGGAAGTCTGCAGGCCAATGGGGGTTAGATCGCCGAGCCGCAGACGCTTGATGCACAGTACCACAGTGCCAGCAGGAAGTTCCAGTTTTTGCAGCACGTTTGGCGTAGGAACCTGCCAGTCAAGGCTGAGGATCACCTGCCCGGGAGTTATTCCTCGTTTGAGCAGGTCTTCAGAAAAACTGGTGAGCTCCATTAATCCTTTTTGCAGTTTTTGGGGGGAGACAAAAGTACCGCGCCCGTGTTCGCGGTAGAGGTATCCCTGCCTGACCAGGTGATCAATAGCCTCGCGCGTGGTGGTGCGGCTCACATTATAGAGTTGTTCCAGCTGGCGTTCTGAAGGTATGGCTGAACGCGGCTCCCATTCGCCATCCTCAATCTTTTGACGTAAAATTGAAGCAAGCTGGTAGTATTTTGGCAGCGCATTATATGGATCTATTGTTCTTGACATTTGTTTTTAAAGTGGTATCATAATCTTGTGACTGGTAATGTGGTCACTACCAGTTAGATTATCCAACTTTTATATCGTTTCGTCAAGTAGGAAGAGCAATCCGGATGCAAATTCTTTCAGACGATGAACTCCATAAGATTGTTGCGCGTACTGTCCAGCAGGTGTTGGGGAGTGCAAAACCATCGGCCCCTGCAACTGTAACTCCAACGGTGCAAACAACACAACCCCAACCAGTCGCGGTTGAAGCAAATCCTCCCAAAAAAATTATTGCTATTGGCACTGATCATGGCGGTGTTGATCTCAAAGAGATCCTGAAAGCGGATCTTGTTGAGATGGGTTATGAATTGAAAGACTGCGGCACCAATACCAAAGAAGCAGTTGATTACCCGGACATTGCCTTGTCAGTTGCCCGCCTTGTGTCAGAAGGCAAAGCCTGGCGGGGAGTGGTCATCGATGGCGCGGGGATTGGCTCCTGCATGAGTGCCAACAAAGTCCCTGGCGTCCGTGCTGCCATGTGCTACGATTACGCAACCGCAGTCAACAGCCGGGAACACAATGATGCCAATGTGCTCACACTCGGCGCAGGTCTGATTGGTGTCAACCTGGCAAAACAGATCCTGAAAACCTGGCTTGCCACGGAGTTCGGCGGCGGTCGCCACGCGAAACGGGTGGACAAGATTATTGGAATTGAAAAGATGTTTATGAAGGAGGCGAAAAGCTGATGCCCCTGGACACCAAGAAAATTGAGAATTTGGTTGAGATCATCACCCGCGAGGTGCTGCTGGCGATGGTGGAGCAGGATGAAAAGGCAGAATCCTCTGATGGTGCCATGTGTGTGGTCGAAGTGGCAAATGGGGTAAAGGTGAAGACCTGCTTCGACAATGCAGGTCACGTGGTCAGCGCTGGTGCTGAACGCCTTACCTCAACAGTCGGGGTGATTCCTGAGGATGTTTCATTGGCGCGGATGATCGATCATACCCTGCTAAAACCAGATGTAACCTCTGATAAGATCGCGCAATTATGCTTTGAGGCGCGGAAATACCATTTTGCATCCGTGTGTGTTAATCCCACCCATGTGAAGTTATGTGCGGACCTTCTGAGGGATTCTGATGTTAAGGTGTGCACGGTCATCGGTTTCCCCCTGGGCGCTACGTCCGCTGAGGTCAAGGCATTTGAGACGCGCAACGCACTCGACAATGGCGCTACCGAAATCGATATGGTGATTAATATCGGTGCGCTCAAAACTGGCGAATCAGAACTGGTGGCGCGTGATATCCGCGGTGTGGTTGAAACAGCACATCCTGCCGGAGCACTGGTGAAGGTAATTATTGAGACGGCTTTGCTGACGGATGAAGAAAAAGTGATCGCATGCCTGTTAGCCAAGGAAGCTGGCGCGGATTACGTGAAGACCTCTACCGGGTTCTCCGGTGGAGGGGCGACTGTACATGATATTGAACTGATGCGTAAAACCGTTGGTCCCAACATTGGTGTCAAGGCTTCTGGCGGCATTCACAGCCATGAAGAAGCAGAAGCATTGGTGGCTGCCGGGGCAACCCGCATTGGCGCAAGCGCCGGGGTCAAGATCATCCAGGCCGGCGGGCAGGAGCAAAAAGCACCTGCCGCTCCATCACCAACCAAAGGATATTGAACGAGGAGTTAAACATGCTTATCGCCCGTGTGGTCGGTACCACAGTTTCAACCATCAAAGATGAAAAATTAGTCGGCCGCAAGTTGCTTATCGTCAGGCAGGCGGACGAGACTGGCACTGCCTTTGGAAAGCCCTTTGTCGCCATCGATACTGTTGATGCCGGTGTTGGAGACCTGGTACTTACTGCCAGCGGTTCCAGCGCGCGCCAAACCAACCAGACCAAGGATACTCCGGTGGATGCGGTTATCATGGCGATGATTGATTCCCTTGAGGTCGAAGGGAAACTGGTTTACACAAAAGGGTGAAAGTAAAAAATGGCTGATTTCGACCAGGATCTTCTTTCCATCCAGGAGGCCAGGACACTGGCGGCTGATGCATTTAACGCCTGGAAAACCTGGTCACATGCTTCGCAGGAAGAAGTGGATCGGGTCTGCGCGGCCATGTCACAAGCGGCATACGATGCCGCCGAACGGCTTGGGCGCATGGCTCACATGGAAACCGGATATGGAGATCCGGTACATAAAAAACTTAAAAACGAGTTC
>Ga0172371_10011133_pt1 | contig 12026 bp, 9 predicted proteins | sample Lak12m_FD_114543 | JGI IMG/M metagenome (GOLD analysis project Ga0172371, IMG submission 114543) | Freshwater microbial communities from Kabuno Bay, South-Kivu, Congo - kab_022012_12m | ecosystem: Environmental > Aquatic > Freshwater > Lake | place: Democratic Republic of the Congo: South-Kivu...
CAGGCACCCAAAACGGCATCCAAGCAGACTTTGATGAGAACGAATCCGGTATCATCATCGATCAATACGGAGCCACAATTACCATCGATTTGACAGATGCATACTATACAGATGTAACGCAAATTGGTGTCATTTTCAGATTGGGAAATTGGGTCAAAAAAGACGTCTCAATTGACCGTTATATTCAAATTCCCGTATCATCTGAAAACGGCATTGTAAACGTCTATTTCGTCGAAGGAGATGAAAGAATCGGATACTCCGCTGACGATCCTGACGGTCCCGACAGAACCGATAAAGTTCGTAGCGCTTATTTCTCGACTGTGTCTTCAATTGCCTTTTCATTAACATCGATTGTCACTACAAGTGACATCACCCTAAAAGTGGATGGAGTTGAAACAGCTTCGACGATTTCATTAAATGGCGCTTCCGGAACTATATCTCTTTCCGGAACGGTAGATTTGACAAAGACTTATACCTTGGAAGTAGATTTTAACGGCAACATCAAAGAATATATCATAACATTCGACGGAATATACGATACTCCTCAATTCGAAGCCGCTTACGCCTATTCAGGTAACGATCTTGGCGCGATTGTGAATGGAAATACAACGAACTTCAGAGTATGGGCGCCAATTTCCACAAAAGTTGTTTTGAATATTTATGATTCAGGCAGTCCCGCTAGATATTTGTCAAAAGATTCGACAGCGACGGACACTCCCGTACAAAGCGTTGATATGTCTCAAGACCTCAAGGGAACTTGGGTATACTCCTTTGATGAGAACATGCATGGACAATATTACACATACTCCGTTACCAACGGAATGTTCACCTATGAAGTTGTAGATCCATACGCGAAGAGCACCGGCGTAAACGGACTCCGTGGTATGGTCGTCGATTTCTCACAAACGAATCCAGACGGATACGCATATGATACTCGTCCAGATACCATTGAAAACTATACCGACTCCGTAATCTATGAAGTGCATGTGCGCGATTTGACCTCTCACTCCAGCTGGGTCGTTAATCAAGAGTATGAAAGCTATCGCGGAAAATTCATGGGCTTCACCGTCCGCGGCACAACCTATAACGGTGTGACTACCGGGATGGATCACATTATCGAATTGGGCGTGACTCACGTACAAATTCTTCCGTTCTTTGATTACGGCAATGCCGTTGACGAATCCGGTTCGGACGATCAATTCAACTGGGGTTACATGCCTCTAAACTATAACACTTTGGAAGGATATTATTCCACCAATCCATATGATGGAGCAGTTCGAATCAACGAATTCAAACAGCTCGTCATGACCCTTACTGAAAATGACTTGCGATTGGTCATGGATGTCGTATATAACCATACCGGTCAAAGCGGCGACTCCAACTTCAATTTGATTCTCCCTGGTTATTACTATCGCATGAATACAGATGGATCGTTCTCTAACGGTAGCGGTACTGGAAACGAAACCGCATCCGAAAGATACATGATGCAAAAATTCATGGTCGACAGCGTATCGTTTTGGGCAGAAGAATATAATATTTCTGGATTCCGTTTCGATTTGATGGCGCTCCACGATACAGAAACCATGAACATGATTGTCGACGCACTTCATAACATCGATCCGACAATCTTGATTTACGGCGAACCTTGGACCGGTGGAACATCTCCTCTTAGCTCTGGCCTTACCGCAAATAAAGAGAACTTAGTCGACATGCCTAGCGTCGCAGCATTCAACGATGAAATCCGTAACGGCGTAAAAGGTAGCGTATTCAACGCTTCCGAAGGCGGCTTTGTCCAAAACCACATTACCGATTCAATTTTGAATCAAGTGAAATATGGTATCGTTGGCGGAACAGACTTCCCTGGAATCGACACTTCTGCTTTGTCTTATGCCATGGCATGGGGCAACAATCCCAGTCAAGTCATCAATTACGTGTCCGCACACGATAATAATACCTTATATGACAAGCTTATGCTGTCGACGACTTTCACTCAAAGGCAATACATTCCGGCGATGCAAAAACAAGCCAACGCCATCGTTCTTTTGGCAGAAGGCATTCCATTCATTCATGCCGGCGCAGAATTCCTTCGAAGCAAACCGGTTAACGGCGGAGGATATGATTCCAATTCGTATCAATCCCCAGATTCGGTCAACCAATTGCGTTGGGACTTGAAGGCTCAAGAAACAAACATGGAAGTCTTTGAATATTACAAAGACATCATTCAATTGCGTTTGGATCATCCAGCTTTCCGCATGACAACCGCTCAAGAAGTATTGGATCATTTGGAGTTTCTAGATGTCGATAACCCAACCGTCATCGCCTACACGCTTTCCAGTTATGCCAACGGTGACTCCTATGATAAGATTCTTGTGATTCACAATACTGGAGATTTCGCTTCATTCCCATTACCCGAAGGCGAGTGGAACTTAGTCGCGAATAGTTCCGGTTATGATGGAACCGTCATCAAAACTTATGCCGATGGCAAAAACGTGGTAGCTTTGGAAAATGAAACTTTGGTTCTGTACCAAGGAGTCGTTGTCCTTCCGGAACCTGAACCAACAACCGGATGCGCAAACGGATCTTGTAACTCGCTCTCTTACTCTATCGTTTTGTTCGGAGCGATTTCCATCCTTGCTTTCGTCGTTGTCAGAAAAAAACACTAGTTTCATCACAGCCCGCAGAAAATGCGGGCTTTTTTTTCACGAAAAAAGCCATCCTTTCGAATGGCTTATATCGATATTTGTTTACTTGTTTTGGGCTTGTGTTTGCTTTGCGCCCTTGTATATCGCAAAGAGCGCGATTAATGGCGTCATGAATTGGAAGATGACGACGGAGAAGGCGTTGAATTCAACGATTTCAAGAATTCCGACAATGAATCCAATGATCGACGGTAATGTCATTGATGCAATCACGATACGGAGGTTTTGTCCGAACGATGTGACTTGTTGGTAATTAATCCGAATGAAGATGAAAATCGCACTCAGCACAACAACCAAAATGACATTCAAAAACAAAGTGATGCCAGTATATAAAAAAATGCTTCGGAAGACGGCGTAGTTGGAAAAAGCTTGAGAAATCATGTCAGAAAAGACATTGACCGCTTCACTTTGAGTCATCATTCTCAGTTCGGAAAAACGAACGGTTTGAGAGATGTTGGAATACCCGATTGTGAAGACATTGGTATTGTTCTCGTTGTAATAAACAATTGATTCCTTCTCGAACACCAAACTTCTTCCGCTAACTTCATAATTGTCGACGGGTGCAAATACAATGTTGAGAGGGTCTCCGGAAACATTGGTCGTTGCGAATGTGTGAACCACCTCGTCCACATAATACATGCCATATCGACTGATTTCGATATCTTCAGGAAGCTGATAAGGCAACCAATCGGGGTTGCTTTGCTGGATTCCGGCAGTAAAATTGTAGAGGTCCCATCCACCGCTTCGAATAATCTGAAGGTTGAGTGGAAACGAGACGATGAAGATTAACAGAATGAAATAGGCAATGAAGGATCTTGTTTTCGCGTTGCGTTGTTGAAAAATCCTATAAGGCGAGAATCCGCCGACGAATAACTTAAGCATTTCCTCCATCCTCGGTGATTTCGATGACCACACTTCCTCTAGCCGGAATCTCTGTAACATTAGATAAATCGGTTTGATAAGATGCATACAAAATCGTTCCATTATACGTAATCATTGGCGTGGCTGACGTAGAGAAATTGTGCAAAATCAATACTTTTTGATGGAAAGTGTCGTATGTATACTCGCGATAGTAACCTTGCAGGGAAGGAGTATTTCCTTCATAAGCAACAAACGAGTTTCCATATTTCAGGGCGATGTTGTCGTTTCTAAGGTGAAGAAGCGCTTCATATACCGCCAATAACGATGTATCATCAAGGAGCTGTTCCTTGACGGTTAACACCGTCCCATTCAAATTATTAATTGCGGATAGGGCAATATTTGCCGATTGAACCCAATCGGTTGTATATTCGTCCCCCCACAAAATCGGAAGTCGTCTGGTTTCGTCCCAAATATCCGGTCCGCTGGCTTTATAGCCATACATACCGATTTCTTCACCATAATATACAATTGGGTTGCCGGGCAGAAGAAGCAACATCTCCGCAGAAAGCTTCAATGTTTGTTCGTTTCCGAGTACTTGTGAGGCGAGTCGATCCATGTCATGATTGACTATGAACGGGGCGCTGATGAAGTTTTCATCAATGCTTCGATAATAATTGTAATAAGAAGCCAATGTGGATACATATGTCCTATTAATCGTATTGGATACACTCGCCCGAATTTTCGCCGCTACAGGGAAATCTATAGGGGAATCCAATCCATTGAAGTAATCGCCAACGATTTGATACAAGTCTTCGATATATACTTCGCCAATCAAATAGAAATTATCGGTGTATTCATCCAATGCTTTTTTATAGTTTTTCAAATAGATAACGTTGTCTAGATAGTTGTTATCCATCAATAAATACTCGTTTTCACCAAAGAAATGGTGTACAGCGTCTAAACGGAACCCAGAGACTCCTTTGTCAATCCAAAATTTCGAAATATTCAATATTTCCGCATTCACAGCGTCGCTATATAAATTCAAATCAGGCATTGTATTTGAGAAATAACCACAATATTTATATCCATTCACTGTATGCCAAATCGTCTGTCCCCAACTTCCCAAGACTTTGGAAGTATTGGTGGAGTAATCGATAAAGTTGTAGTAATCTTGATATTTTTCATCACCATTAATGGCGGCCAAAAACCACGGGTGTTGATTTGAAGTATGGTTAAAAACCATATCGAGCATAATTCGAATTCCCATTTCATTGGCTGCTGTGACAAGGTTTTCGAAATCTTCCATGGTACCATAATCAGGATTGACATCATAGTAATCTAGAACATCATATCCGTGATAGCTTGCTGCGGGTTGAATTGGCATGAGCCACAAACCGGTAATTCCAATTTCCTTAAAGTATCCAAGTTTGTCTGTGATTCCGTTGAAATCTCCGATTCCGTCTCCATCGCTGTCCGCGAAACTTCGAACAAAGATCTCGTAATAGGAGTCGTTCTCAGGGTTAACCTGCGATAAGTCGATTTCTGCTGGTTTACATGACATTAATGCAAATGTCGAGAACAGTAATGTAAATATCAGAAATATTTTCTTGTTAATCATGGCTAGAACCCTCCAAATTTTTCTTAGCGGATGCGCCTTGACCCAAGACATATCCTTCGTCCTTATCAGAGACATAACGAGTTATCGGTATCACTTTGGTTTGAAAAATCAAATCGTGAATGCTTCTTCCGTCTTTTCTAGAGTTCACCATGATTCCGCAAATCAAGAGATAGACCCCATAGGAAGCTATCATCAACGTTCCTTTGACAATTTCACGCAGCAAAACAATCGCTAGATTTGGAACTTCGTTGGTTTTAATGTTGACAACGCGCATTTTCTGGTTTCGTTTTCCAAATGTCTGTCCTCGAGAGATTAAATTAGGAACAAGCAACACTCCATAATATGCAATCGACGCCGATAATAACAGTTTGACGGTACTATTTTCGATTCCAATCAGATTGACAATAAAGACTAAAATCAAAAACAAGACTGTAGAAAACGACATATCGATTGAGAATGCTCGAATACGACGCTCAAATGAATTCATTATGTCACCTCACTACATGGGCATGAAAATATTATACTATAAACCGTGGATGAAAGCGAAGAAAACAATCAAAATGAAGATGTAAACCATTCCACATGGAAACAGTTGAAATATCACGAAAAGCGTAGTACAATATAGACAACGAAACGGAGTTGAACGAATATGAATCGAGAAGCTATACGTCACATTCCCAAAAGTAACATGGCTTATGCGGTGAATGATCATGAGTTGGTAATTCTTTTGCAAACCGCAAAAGATGATGTAAATGGTGTAGAACTAGTGATCGGGGATCCTTTTGAGTGGTACGAAGAAAACGGAAATTTTTACTGGGGAGGAAAAAAATTTGGACGAAAGCCCATGAAAAAACGTCTTTCCACCGAGTTGTATGACTATTACGAAATACGCGTTTCTGTGCCTTCTAGAAGAGCGAAATATGCATTTATAATCACTGATGCGGAATCGATGTTTTTCTTTGGATGTCGCGATTTACTGGAACTTCACCTACCAAAAGATGAAGCGGTTTTATATGACCTTTTTGGATATTACAACTTCCCGTATATTAATATTGAAGATTTGATTGAAGCTCCCGAATGGTCGAAGAATACCGTGTGGTACCAAATCTTTTTGGATCGCTTCCACAAACCGGAAGGAAAGGTCGGAGTTTATCTTCCTTTCGGGTCGGTTGAATCTGGAATAACCAATCACATGTTTTTTGGTGGCGATTTAAATGGCGTTATCGAAAAGATTCCTTATTTGTCTGAGCTCGGTATTACCGGAATCTATTTTACTCCAATATTTAAAGCGTATTCTGCTCATAAATATGATACAGAAGACTATTTTTTAATTGACCCTTCGTTTGGAACCAATGAAGACTTCAAAAATCTTGTGACTTCTTGTCATAAGGCTGGCATTAAAGTCATGTTGGATGCCGTGTTCAATCATTGCGGATTCAAACACCCCTATTTCCAAGACGTCATCGCGAACGGAAAACAATCGAAGTATTGGGATTGCTTCTTCATCGAAGATGATCACTTCATCGATTTTGAACTAGACAAGAACGGGCGCCCATTAAAACATAATTTTAAACCGAAATATCGTACATTCGCCTATACTCCTCACATGCCGAAATTGAATACTTCTAACCCTGTTATGCAGGAATATTTACTTAATGTGGCAGAATTTTGGGTTAAGGAATACGACATTGACGGATGGAGACTCGACGTATCCAATGAGGTGAGTCATGAGTTTTGGCGGCTCTTCCGTAAAAGAGTCCACGCAGCGAAGAAAGATGTCTACATCCTTGGAGAAAACTGGGATGACTCAACCCCGTGGTTGAGAGGAGACCAGCTTGACGCTGTGATGAACTACGAAATCGCATATCCGATTTGGCAATTATTCGGAAAACAAAAAATTTCTCGAAACATTTCCGTGGAAGAATTTCAAAATCGCATCAATAAATTGCTCATTCAATATCCGAGTCCAGTTACCGAACACATGTTTAACTTAGTCGACTCTCATGATACCATGAGAATTCTGACAAGGGTTAATGGCAATGTCGATTTGATTAAAATGAGTTACTTGTTTATTTTTACTTTCCCTGGATCTCCGGCAATATATTATGGAGACGAGATTGGTCTTGAAGGCAAAGAAGATCCAGACTGCAGACGTTGTATGATCTGGGACTCCAAAAGACAAAACCATGACTTATTCCGGTTTTTTCAAAAAATCATCCAATTAAGAAAACAATATCCACAGTTTCAATCGACGAACTTCTCTTGGATTCCATCAAACGAAGGAATACTGGCATATCAAAAGGATGACATGCTGATATACATGAACCCAACCGATACTCAGTTAGTCTCTTCAATTCCTGAGGGAAAATATCGAGATTTGATTCGGGAAAATTTTGTCGTTTCAGGGCAATTGGTCCTTTCGGCATACTCAATGTATATACTCTTGCCGATACTAGAATAATATCTAAAAACGGAATAAGTTATCAAAATAAAAACCGCTGAAATCAGCGGTTTTTTTCATCAACATTAATTTTGTTCATCGAGATTTGAAACGACTCGTTAGCGAAGAAAAAATCAATCATCTGTTCAACAACGATACAAGTGTCTGACAGTTCCTTCATTTCGGCTTTCGAAAAATCGCTCAGCACATGATCTCGGACTTCTTTACTATCGTCTCTGCCGATACCGATGCGACAGCGCTTAAACTCGGAAGCCCCCAAACAGGAGATAATGGATTTTAATCCGTTATGTCCGCCTGCTGAGCCTTTTTCTCTTAAACGAAGTTTTGGAAACGGGAGATCGATGTCATCCGATATTACCAAAATGTCTTCAATGTTAATTTTGTAGTAATCTGCAACCGATTTGACCGAATTTCCAGATAAATTCATAAAGGTTTTCGGTTTCAAAAGAACGTTTTGTCCAACGACTAGAACCTCTCCTTGAAACTTCGGTTCTTTTTTGAATTTAAACTTTTTTTGTTTGGCATAATAATCCAAACAAATGAATCCGATGTTGTGTTTTGACTTCTCGTACGTTTTTCCTGGGTTCCCCAGTCCAACAACTAACCGAGCCATATTACCTATTTTTCGGTTTAATCACAACAAAACGGTTTGGCTCTTCGCCTTCGGATTCTGTTTCGACGTCTCGCCAATCGGCCAATTTGGTGTGAATGACTCTGCGTTCATATGCGTTCATTTTGCCAAGACGAACAGCAACTCTTGTTCTTGCGACTTCTTTTGCTGTCTTCGTAGCTAAAATTTCAAGCTGTTTCTTTCTTTGTGCCTTATATCCGCCGACGTCAACCAAAACCATATAATGTTCGTCAGTGTACAAGTTAATATAGTTCTTTAAGAGGACTTGAAGAGCATCCAATGTTTTTCCGTTTTTTCCAATCAAAATTGGGTTTTCATTGGCATCTACAGTAAAGGTGATTTGTTGGTTGTCCCCTGGGCGAGCTTCGACAAGTGCGTCGATTTCCATGTCGGCCAAAATCGCCTTCAAATACATGATGGAATCTTTGACGACATCAAACTTGACGGATGCTTCGACGATATAGGTCTTATTTAGCCCTAAGATACTCTTTTTTTCTTCAACGATTTGGAGATTAATATAATCTTTATTGACACGTAATTCGTTGGCGGCGTATTTGAGCGTCGCTTCATTCATCGCTTTCGCTTCAAATTGAATCGATTTCATATAATTTTCCCCCTAAAACTGTTTTCTCAATTGTTCTCTTCGTTTGTCAGTATTACGATGAGAGACATAGCTTTGGAACAATTGATATGAGTTACCGATAATCCAATAGAACGCAATACCGGCATTGCCAAGTGAAATCCAAGCCATCACGAATACCATTGAATACATGAAGTATTGCATTGTTTTTTGTGATTGTTGGGTCTTCGGATCTTGATATCTCTTGCGCTGATTCTTTTTTTGGCGCTTTTGGAGCAACCATTGGCTTAAGAACATTGTCACTCCAACGATGATTGCGAGCGGCAAGTTTGCCAACCAATACGTGTTTCCAAGGTTTGTCCATAAGAAGTTTGTGTTCATGACAATGGATCCGTCTCCGAACACGGAAGTTGACGTTAATGGGAAACGTTGCACAACTTGATACATTGCGATAAAGATTGGCATCTGTAAGAGCGGCAACAAGCAACCCATGAAATTAATTTTGTATTTCTTGTATACATCCATCGTTTCCATCTGCATGCGCTGTTGGCTAGCTTGGTCGTTTCTATTCGAATATTTTTCACGAATACGATCGATTTCCGGTTGTGCTTCTTGCATTTTAATGGTCATGTCATTGCTTTTGGCATAAATTGGCCATCCAGCAGTACGAATAACCAAAGTCATCAGGAGTAATCCAAGCCAGTAATAATAAGTTCCTCCGAGCAATCCAAACAGATGGGATGCCTGGAAAGTGAAGATTCCGAGTTGTTTGATGATCCATTCCCACACACCAGTTTTCTCTCCGATTGGGGTTTTGTAGATGCTTTCATATAATCCTGTCGATTCTTTGGCGGTTACTTGATCGTTGACGATTGTTACTTTGACATAAGTTGTGTCGCTAGTCCATTCAAGGTATCCGGATTTTGTGTTGGAATCGTAATTTGAGTAATCTGTCGCTGACCCCAAAGCAATAATCACATCATTGTAAGAACTCACTGTTGTTACGTCAACACCGTCTTCCAAAACAACAATGGCATTATAGTTTGCGTAACTGACGACACCGGTTTTTGTTCCGCATGATACCGTTCCAAAAACCAATAAAAGTGCGAGGAATGCGTAAAGAATTTTTATTTTTTTCATTTTGTCCTATCCTTTATAATTTTCGCTCGAGCGAATAGTTTTTCCAGTGCCTTTTGAATGCTGGCAAAATCGAGTTCTTTCGATTTCATCTTGGCAATGAGGAAGAAATCGACATCGTCCCGAAAAACGCTTTTCGAGACGATTTCTCTCATTCTTCGTTTCATCTTGTTTCTTTCTACCGCGGATCCGTACTTTTTTGGAACGCTGATCGCGTATCGAAAATGGTTGTTCACGGCATTGGAAATGTGATACAACACAAAAGAACCATCGCTAACGCTGGCTTTTTCTTTCATGACCAATTCGATTTCAGCGCTTTTTTTAATACGGTATTCCTTTTTCATCCGCTGCCTCCTAAAAAAAACAAAAAACCACCGAAAAATATATTATTCTGGTGATTCGAGTACAAATATATATTAGGTGTGTTTGTATTTTGTTTTTAACGGTCGGATACAGTTAAAGATTTGCGGCCTCTTGCTCTTCTTCTAGCAAGAACTTTTCTTCCGTTCGCGGTTTCCATTCTGGCTCTGAAACCATGCGTACGAGCGCGCTTGATTTTGCTCGGTTGATATGTTTTAAGCATAGTCAACACCTCCTAACGATATTATCCAAAAACCATGCTATATCATTATAATAGATTTTCGATTTTGTGTCAATGCTTTTCTTTTTACAGAAAAAACGGCGATTTTTCTCCACATTCTCACATCGCTGATTTTAGCCATAAAAACGACTTTTTAGATTATACACAAAGCAAGTGAATATCCAATTATGAACACAATGTGGAAAACTCGTATTTTTCTCTATATTTAGCGGAATTTTCTCCACAAATTATGTGTGGAAAAGATTTTTTTCAAAAAAGTTTTCCACATTTTTTGTGGAGAAGCATTTGCTTTGCCTGTGCGAAAATATGGTATATTAATTGTAACAATATAGGGGTAGGAAAATGGATCAATATACTCAAATCTGGGAAAAAATCAAAAACCAGCTTCAAGTGACCCTCGACGAAGATGTTTTTGCGGAACATTTTGCGAATATGACAACCATTTTCAAGGTGGTCAACAATGCGGTTTATCTGATTGCACCCAACTCATTCGTTAAAAGTAAAATTGAATCCTTTTATCTCAATCGGCTGAACGCAATGCTAAATGACTTTACCACCGAAAAGCACATGTTCAAGATTATCACCAAGGAACAAGCTGCGGAGGAACTTCAAAAGGCTGCCGCATATGAAATCAACCGTCCAGAAAAAGATTTGAATAACAAGTATAAAACGGGTTTAAACAACATCTACACGTTTGAAAACTTTGTTGTCGGATCCTCAAATCGATTGGCTTATACCTCAGCGATGAAAGTAGCCGATCAACCTGGGGTTTTTGCGAATCCTCTATACATCTTTGGTGATGTTGGATTAGGCAAAACACATTTGATGCAATGCGTCGGTAACTACATATTAGAAAATGATCTCAATAGAAAAGTTTTGTATGTTAAAACCGATCAATTTATTGAAGATTATGCCAAAGCAGCTCAAAAAAAGACTTTTGATGAGTTTTCAAAGAAGTATGAGAACGTCGATATTCTTCTCGTTGACGATATTCAGTTCCTTTCTGGAAAAAATCAGTCTCAATTGGAGTTCTTCAAGATATTTGAGAAACTGAAAGAAGAAAACAAACAAATCGTTATTACTTCCGATCGTCCTGCATCAGAACTCTACGATATCATGTCGCGCTTGACTTCTAGATTTGAATGGGGATTGTCCGTTGACATCAATCGACCGAATTTGGAACACCGGATTTTGATTTTGAAGAAAAAACTACACGCAGAGACTGCGGATCCAGATTTAATCTCCGACGAAATCTTGGAATACATTGCTAGTATCTTCAATAATAATGTTCGTGAACTAGAAGGCGCGTTGAAACGAGTTTTGTTCTATTGCACCGCTTTTGATTACAAATTCACAATCGCCAATACAGAAGAAGCGTTGAAAAATCTTGTAAATTCAAAGAACATCTCGAATCATACCCTTGAAAAAAGCAATTTTA
>Ga0172371_10011135_pt1 | contig 12024 bp, 10 predicted proteins | sample Lak12m_FD_114543 | JGI IMG/M metagenome (GOLD analysis project Ga0172371, IMG submission 114543) | Freshwater microbial communities from Kabuno Bay, South-Kivu, Congo - kab_022012_12m | ecosystem: Environmental > Aquatic > Freshwater > Lake | place: Democratic Republic of the Congo: South-Kivu...
CTCCGGGTTGGTGACGAAGTAGGGAGAGATGTAGCCCCGGTCGAACTGCATGCCTTCCACCACTTCCAGGGTGGTTTCCATGCCCTTGGCCTCTTCCACGGTGATGACCCCTTCTTTGCCCACCTTGGCCATGGCGTCGGCAATGATGTTGCCGATAGAGGAGTCGTTGTTGGCGCTGATGGTGCCTACCTGGGCGATTTCTTTCTGGTCTTTGGTGGGTTTGGAAATCTTGTGGAGCTCATCCACGACCACGCCCACGGCCTGATCGATGCCCCGCTTCAGCGCCATGGGGTTGGTGCCGGCGGCCACCAGGCGGGAGCCTTCCTGATAAATGGCCTGGGCCAGGATGGTGGCGGTGGTGGTGCCGTCGCCCGCCACATCGGAGGTCTTGGAGGCCACTTCCCGAACCATCTGGGCCCCCATGTTCTCAAATTTGTCTTCCAGTTCGATCTCTTTGGCGACGGTGACGCCATCCTTGGTGATGGAGGGAGCCCCAAAGGACTTTTCCAGGATAACGTTGCGGCCCTTGGGACCCAGGGTCACTTTGACCGCTTCCGCCAGGGTATTCACGCCCCGGAGCATGGCCTCCCGGGCCTTGATGTCATATTTGATCTCTTTTGCAGACATGCGCTTGGTGTCCTCCTTAAGATGATTGCTGATTATGACGGATATTCAGGTTAGTTGATGGGGAAGTCCTGCGGTTAATCGGTAATGACGCCCAGGATGTCTTCTTCCCGCATCATCAGGTATTCTTCGCCTTCCATCTTGATTTCGGTGCCAGAATACTTGCCGAAGAGCACCCGGTCGCCTTCCTGGACCTGGAGGGTCATGCGGTTGCCGGCATCGCTCATCTTGCCGGGGCCCACCGCGATGACTTTCCCCTCAATGGGCTTCTCTTTGGCAGTATCGGGAATGACAATGCCGCCTTTGGTGACCTGCAATTCTTCGATTCGTTTGACCAGAACCCGATCATTCAAGGGTTTGACCTTCATATACGACCTCCTCAGGGTAAATTAAGGGTATCTACTGATGTTAGCACTCATTTGAGATGAGTGCTAATTATCGAGGTAATTATAACCACTATCCGGACGAAAGCAAGAGGAGAAGAAAAAAATTCTGGCAAAAGCCGTGGCGGGCCGAAGCCCGGCAGCGTCACCGGGCTTCGGAAACCAGGAGGTGTCCTTTGGACTTGGACCAGGAATATTTGTCTTTGGCGCGGCTGGACGATTTCTTGGACTTGGTGGAACCCCGGGAGGAGCTGTCGCTCTTCCGGGCCAACCGGGCCTCCGGTGATTTCTTGCCTTTCACCGTCTGGCCCTTGCCATCGGAGCCGCCCAGGAGGGCCACCTTGGAGGCTTTGGAAGGGCCGGGTTTGGAGGCCAGGGACGGTTTGCCGAACAGAGAGGCCTGCACCACTCCGGCCTTAGCCGGGGCCTGGCGGCCGGCGTCCCCTTTTTTGGCGTAAGTCTGTTTGGCGGTCTTCCCGGAAGACTTGGCATACACGCGTTTGGCCGTCTTTCGGGAGGAATGAGCCGAAGCGCTCTTCTTACTGCCGGGCTTCCGCTCCACCGCAACCTGGCGCTGGGAAGAGCTTTCGCCGTTGGTGTAGGACCGCTTGGCGCTTCTGGCCGTCCGGATAGGCTCGGAGGCCACCGCCGGGTGTTCGATGCTGGCCAGGGTGATGTTTTTCTCAAACAGCCCGGCGCTGTTGGCCGGCAGGTTCAGCGTATAAGCGGGCGTTTCCGGGGGAGTGACTCCCCGGAGCAATTCCGGATTCAAGGCCTGGATTTCTTCCGGCGGGACATTCACCGCCACCGCGGCGGCCGTCAGGGAAGTGGTTTCCTTTACCTTGACCTTGTCGGTTTTCAGAGGCGGCAGATAGGGAACATGGGTGAAGCCGAACTTTTGCGGGTTTTTGGCGATAATGGTGGCCGCAATCATTTGGGGCACATAATTCTTGGTCTCCGTCGGCAGGCACTGGTTGGCCGACAGTTCCCAGAAGTTCTTGTGGTTGCTCTGGTTCAATTCCCGCTGCACCCTTCCTTCGCCGCAGTTGTACGACGCGGCGGCCAGATACCAGGAACCGAACTGTTTATAGAGGTCCAGCAGATAGTTGGCCGCGGCCCGGGTAGCCTTTTCCGGGTCCCGGCGCTCATCCACGTAATTGTTGATGGCCAGTCCGTAGCGCAGGCCGGTGCCCTTGATGAATTGCCACATGCCGCAGGCGGCCGCCGGGGAATAGGCCTTATTATTAAAGCCGCTCTCGATCATGGCCAGGTAGGCCAGGTCTTCCGGCAGGCCGGCCTCCTGGAAGACTTGTTTGATCATGGGCAGATAGCGGGTGGAGCGGGCCAGGTAACGGCGGATGACCCCTTTGCGCTCCGTGGAGAAATAGACCAGGTAGGCCCTGACTTGTTTGTTCATCTGGATGGGCACATCAAATTTGACCTGATGCTCCCATTTCTTTAGCTCATCTTCCAGGCTGGGGTCCCATCCGGGGATGCCGCTCTTGGCGTACAACTCTTCCAGGCGGTTGGCGCTCAACTCCTCGGCCAGGCTGGCTTCCTCCTGGTTGTCTTCGGCCACGGGCGCGGTGAACTCCGGCTGGACCGGCTCGACTTTTACCAGGTTGCCTTTCTGACCTCCACCACATCCCACCAGCAACGCAAGGCAGATTACCACTCCCAAGAGCCAGGATATCATAGAGACTCCTCTAACGTAGCAGTCCTGATTTGCGGTTGTCGATCTCTGAAAATGATGGCGGCTCCCTCCCCCGAGGCGGGCCGATGGTCCTGCGATTTTCAACCTATAGCAGCATTTTTCTGACTTGGCAAGGAAAAAAGCAGGTTTTATCGGTTTTTCCCGCCTTTGGTCCCTTTGACATTTCCACCGGCCCGGTTATGATATAAAGAGAGGCAGCATAAATCATGAGGGATCTCAAGCACCTGGCCAATACAGCCCTCATCCTGGCCCCGGCCGGCTGGGCCGTGGGCCTCTGGGGCGTAATCACCGGCCAACAAGCTATTCTCCAGTACCTCTACTTCTTCGCCTGGTATCCGTATATTATTTTCCTGGACGGCCTCCTGGCCCGGCTCCGGGGTCGGTCCTGGCTCCTGAATCACCCCCGGGCCCTGCTCCGGATGTCTTTCTGGTCCGTCACCGTCTGGCTCATCTTTGAAGCCCTGAACCTGGTCCTGAGAAACTGGGGGTATGTGGCGGCGGTCCCCCTGGGCTGGGTCCGCTGGGGCGGTTACATCCTGGCCTTTGCCACGGTGCTCCCCGGGGTGCTGCTCACCGCCCAGGTCCTGGACGCCCTGGGGGCCTTTCAGGGCCGGAAGGCCCGGCCTTTCTCCCTGGGCGCCTGGCAGCCCGTTTCCCTCCTGGTGGGGGTGGCCTTCCTGGTCCTGCCCCTGGCCTTCCCCCGCTATGCCTTCCCCCTGGTTTGGGGCGCGTTTTTCTTTCTGCTGGACCCCTTCTGCGACCTCCTGGGAGGGGATTGCCTCATCGTCCGCTTTGCCGCCGGGGAACGCCGGGAACACCTCTGCCTGTTGGCCGCCGGCCTGATTTGCGGCCTCTGGTGGGAGGCCTGGAACTGGTTCGCGGTCACCCGCTGGGTCTATACCTTGCCGGCGCTCAATTTCGCCAAAATCTTCGAGATGCCGTTTCTCGGGTACCTGGGATTCCCGCCCTTTGCCCTGGAAGCCGCGGTCATGTATAATTTTTTCAAGGTTATGGATGAACGGGGGCTCATCACCCCGCAACGGCGGCGGAACGCCTTTTTGGTCCAGGGCGCCTTCTGGATAATGATGTTCGCGGCCATGGACGCCTGGACGGTGTTGTCGTATCAGTGAGCAGTAAACGTAGGGCGGGCGCCGCCCGCCATAATTTAATCCGATCATCGCAGGTGGTGGGCCATTCCCACCCTATATTTAAAATATGATTCACCCTCATTCCTGACTTTTGAATCCTAAATTTCTGAAAACCGAAAAACGAAACCCGAAAACCGTTTTTGCCGTGTCCCTGGGCTGCCCCAAGAACCTGGTGGACACGGAAATCATCTTGGGTCGCCTGGTCCAGGCGGGCTGGCGGGTCACCGGCGCGCCGGCGGCCGCCGATCTCCTCCTGGTCAATACCTGCGCCTTCATCGAACCGGCCTGTCAGGAGGCGGTGGACGCCATCCTGGACCTGGCCCGCCTCAAGGCAGACCGGCCGGAGGTGCGCCTGGTGGTGGCCGGCTGCCTGGTGCAGCGCTACCGGGAAGAGCTGGTGAGAGACCTCCCGGAGGTGGATCTGTTCATCGGGGTGAACGATTTTCCCGACCTGCCGGCTATCCTGAACCGGCCCCGGACCCAGGACCGGCTTTTCTGTCAGGGCGGGCCGTACCCGTATGCCGCCCCGGAGCCGCGCTACCCCGCCACCCCGCCCCATCTGGCCTATCTGAAGATCGCCGAAGGGTGCAGTCACCGCTGCACGTTTTGTCTGATCCCCCGGATACGCGGCCCGCTGCGCAGCCGCCCCCTGGACACATTAGTGGTTGAGGCCCAAAGACTGGCCGCCGCCGGGGTCCGGGAACTCATCCTGGTGGCCCAGGACACCACCGCCTACGGCCGGGAGGCCCCCGGCCAGCCGGGGATTGCGGCCCTGCTCCGGGAACTGGCCGCCCTGGACGGCTTCACCTGGATCCGCCTGCTGTATGCCCATCCGGCCCGAATCAGCCCGGAGCTGCTGGACGCCATGGCGGCCAACCCCCGGATTCTCCCCTACCTGGACCTGCCCATCCAGCACGCCCATGACGACATCCTGCGGCGCATGGGGCGGGACTACCGGCGCCGGGATATCCTGGACGCACTCCGGCGCATCCGGGAGGCCCTCCCCGGGGCAACGCTCCGCACCACCGTCATGACGGGCTTTCCCGGCGAGACCGAGGCGCACTTCCAGACGCTGCTCGACTTCGTTCAGGAGGCGGGCTTTAACCATCTGGGGGTGTTTTTCTATTACCCCGAAGCCGGGACGCCGGCGGCCCGGCTGACCCCTGCGGCGCCCCGGCGGGAGGCCCGCCGCCGGGCCCGCCTCTTAAAAGCGGCCCAGGCCCACATCGTCAAGGCCCGGCTCAGGTCTCTGGTAGGCACTACCCAAAAAGTCCTGGTGGAAGGCGTCAGCCCCGAGAGCGACTACCTCCTCACCGGCCGTCTGGCGGGCCAGGCCCCGGAAATCGACGGCCAGGTCTATATTACCGGGGGCATTGGCCGGGTCGGGGAGCTTCACGCCGTGCGCCTCACCCGGGCCCTGCCCTATGATCTGGTGGGGGAGATTATCCAAGAGGGGGAATAAGGGATAGGGAAAACATGACATAATCCTAAGTTTATTTCAGATAATTAACGATTATGGGCTTTTTACGGAGCCATTAAGATTGAACTTTGCCGCCAAACCCGTCACTCCCCCTGAAACACCGGCGGCCGCTTCTCCAAAAAGGCCGTCTGGCCTTCCAGGTAATCCCGGCTGTCATAGACCAGCCGCCGCAGGCCCTGGATGCGTTCAAAAACCTCGGGGGAAAGCGGCAGGGCGTTCCCCAGGATCTGCAACTGCTCTTTCATGACCGAAACGCTGATGGGGGAATTTTGGGCGATACGCCGGGCCAGGCCGTAGGTAAAATCCTCCAGTTCCGCCACCGGCACCAGGTGATTGAGGACCCCCAGGCGGGCGGCCCGCTCGCCGCTTACCGGCAGGGCGGTTAAAAACATTTCCCGAGCCAGGGATATGCCCACCTTGTTGAGGACGTGCAGGATGCCCGTGAGGTTGTAGGGGACCCCCAGCCGGGCCGGGGTGAGGGCAAAGGAGGTGCTATCGGTGCCGATCAGGATATCGCAGACAAAGGCCACCTCGCAGGCGCCGCCCCAGACGCTCCCCTCCAACATGGCGATCACCGGCGCCGGACAGCGCTGGATGGCCCGGATCGTCTGCTCCAGGGGATCGTAATACGACAGCGGGTCCCGGCCGGGTTGGGGAAACTCGGTGACGTCATAACCCGCGGACCAGACCCTGACCCCGGGATTGGCCCGGAGCACGATCACCCGGGCCCCTTGATAAATCAAGTCGTTCAAGGCCTTGATCAGTTCATGGATCAGGGCCCGGCTCAGGGCGTTGCGCTTCTGGTCATGATTGAAGGCGATGGTGCCGATAGACTCCGATATGGCCATGTTGATATGTTCCATGTTACCCTCGCTGGCGCAGCCGGCGCCCGCCTGCGGGGCGCCCGGGCCGCAAGTTTTAGAGATGGTTTGCCAAGTAATCCAGTTATTGATAACATCCCAATCGACCGGGCTGACCTCCCTCATTAACTTTCGCCGGTCAGCCAGGACCCCAAAGGAGAATAGATCATGCCCCACTGCCCTCACTGCGGCAATCAGCTGACGGGAACCGAGGAGCATTGCCCCGCCTGCGGCCAGCCCACCCAGGCGTCCACGCCGCGCCCCGAGCCGTCCCCAATCCCCGGGCTGCAAACCTTGCCCCTGGGTCATTATATAAAAATCGGCTGGGATGTATTCAAACAATATCCCGGCGGGTTTATCGCTTTCACCTTGATCAACATTGCCGTTCACCTGGTCCTGGAGAGGATCCCCGTCGTGGGCTGGCTGGCGGTTTTTGCCATCAGCACCCCTCTGATTATGGGAAATTTTTTCGTCAGCGCCAAGCTGTTGCAGAAGCAAACCCCGGTCTTCCGGGACTTCTTCTCGGGATTTTCCTTCTTTTTTCCCCTCCTGTTGCTGTCCGTGGTTACCACCATATTTATCTGCGTCGGCCTGGCCCTGTTAATTATCCCGGGCATATACCTCATCGTGGCCTATCTATTCGCCTCGTGCCTGGTGATTGATCGCCAAATGGATTTCTGGCCGGCCATGGAGTTGAGCCGCCGCACGGTGCAGCCGTTGTGGTTCGGGTTTTTAGCCTTCACCCTGATCTTGACTGCGATTAATTTGGCCGGGGTCCTCTGCCTGATCGTGGGTCTCCTGGTTACCATTCCTTGGAGCTTCGCGGCCTTGACCGCGGCGTATGCCGACCTCTTCGGGTTCCAGTCCGATTACTCCCAGGGGGTTCGCCGTTGGACCAATTCCTGAAGGCGCACCCATGGCGGTGACCGAAGCCGCGCCGGCCTCCCCCGCCCTGTGGGAGGTGGCGGTGGCCCTGCCCCTGGCCCACACCCTGACCTATCGCCTGCCGTCCGCCCTGGCCGCCGCGGCCCGGGTGGGCAGTCTGGTCCGGGCGCCGGTAGGGCGCCGCCAGGTGACCGGATACCTCCTGGGCCCGACCCGGGAGGCGCCCCCGGCCGCCCTCCGGGACATCCGGGAGGTGCTTGATCCCATCCCCCGGTTCGGCCCCGAGCTGGTGCCCCTGTTCCGCTGGGTGGCGGATTACTATCAATATCCCTTGGGGGAGGCCCTGAGCTTTATAATTCCCGACGGCGCCCCGGCCGCCCGGCCCCGCCGGGAACTCTGGGCCTGTCCGGCCAAACCCCGGGAGGCCGCAGCCGCCCTCCGCCGCCTGGGTCCCAAATCCCAGGCCCTCCTGACTTTCCTGCAGGAAGCCGGCCCCACCCCGGTGACAGACCTGAAGCCCCGCTTTCCCGCCTGCCACGACCAATTGCGGCGTTTGGCCGCCCGGGGCCTCATCGTCCTGGAAGACCGCACCCGCCTCCGGACCCTCGAGGATGATGCGTCCTTCGAGCTCGCCGAAAATACCGAAACCCTCACCCTGGCGCCCGACCAGGAAGAGGCCCTGACGGCCGTCATCCAGGGCATCGACGGGGGCGGGTTTGCGCCTTTCCTGTTGCACGGCGTCACCGCCAGCGGCAAAACCGAGGTCTATCTCAACGCCGCCGCCCACACCCTGGCCCAGGGCCGCCAGATCCTGGTCCTCCTCCCCGAGATCGCCCTAACCCACCCGGTGGCCCGGGCTTTCCAACAACGCTTCGGTCCCCGGGTCGCCCTGCTCCACAGCGGCTTATCCCAGGCCTTCCGGGTGGATCAATGGCGCCGCCTCATGGTGGGCGAAGCCGATATTGTGGTGGGGGCCCGCTCCGCAGTGTTTGCCCCCCTGCCCCGCCTGGGGCTGGTGGTGGTGGATGAAGAACACGACCCCTCCTACAAACAGGAGGGCGGCCTCCTCTACCAGGCCCGGGATGTGGCCCTGTACCGCGGCAAACTGGCGGGCGCCGCGGTGGTTCTGGTGTCCGCCACCCCCCAGGTGACCACCTGCTTCCAGGCCCGGGAAGGGAAATATCGCTATCTGAAACTCAGCCGCCGGGTCACCCCCCAGGCCCTGCCCGATATTCACCTGGTGGATCTTAGGACCCAGCGGGGGGGGCCGGGGCTCCGGGTGATCTCCCGCCCCCTATTGCAAGCCTTGGAGGACGTGCTCCGCCGGGGGGAACAGGCCCTGCTGTTTCTCAATCGCCGGGGGTATGCCCGGGCGGTGTTCTGCCTCTTTTGCGGCCGGGTGTTCCAGTGCCGCCACTGCAGCGTCGCCCTGACCCACCACCAGGCCCGGAACCTCCTGGTTTGCCATTACTGCGGCTATACCGAAGCCGTGCCGGGGCGCTGCCCGCACTGCCAGTCCGCCGCCATCAAGCGCTACGGGGTGGGCACCGAAAAGGTGGAGACCGAGGTCCGGCGGCTGCTGCCCCAGGCCCGGGTGGCCCGCCTGGACCGGGACACCGCCCCCCACAGCGGCCGGGCCCTCAAGGTTTTGCAAGACTTCGCCGCCGGGGAGCTGGACATCCTGGTGGGCACCCAGATGATCAGCAAGGGCCACCATTTCCCCCAGGTCACCCTGGTGGGGGTCATCGCCGCGGACCTGAGTCTCTTTTTCCCGGAGTATCACGCCGGGGAACGCACCTTTCAGCTCCTGTCCCAGGTGGCCGGGAGGGCCGGCCGGGGCGCCGCCAAAGGCACGGTTATCATCCAGACCTACCAGCCGGACCATTATGTCTTCCAGGCGGTGCAGTCCCAGGATTACGACGGCTTTTTCCAGCGGGAACTGGAGAGCCGGCGGCAACTGGGTTATCCGCCTTTTTCCCGCCTGGCCCTGGTGCGCCTGAGCGGCCCGGCGGAGGAGCCGGTGGCCCGGGAAGCCCGCCGCCTGGCCGCGGCCCTGGAAGACTTCCGGGCCCGGCAGCCCGACCTCCGCACCCGGCTGCGCATCCTCGGTCCGGCCCCCGCGGGCCTCGCCCGCCTCCAAGGCCGCTTCCGCTGGCAAATCCTGCTCAAAAGCTACGGCCGCCCTCCCCTGCTGCGCCTCCTTGACCACCTGCGCCAGACCTGGACCCCCGCCCCCCGCGCCCGCCTCAGCCTCACCCTGGATATCGATCCCTCCACCCTGTTTTAGGGCCAAACTTTCTTGCACCATCTGCCCTTTATATCGTTTTCCAAAAGAGCCTCTTGCAATAATCTATCAAATACGACTCAGAGAGGAACATTAGGTTACCTAGCCTCATACGGACCTATTTAAAATCCCCCTAAATCCCCCTTTAGTAAAGGGGGACTTTAAAGGCAATTAATGTTACTTACCCCCCTTTTCTAAAGGGGGGCAGGGGGGATTTTCACAACTTAGGCAACTTTGTAGACTGCGCCCACTCAGCAATTTTGCAAGCGGCCCAAAAGTTTCTTCCTCTTATACCATTTTCGTTTTGTGGCGGGTTTGAAACCCGACCCTTCGGAAAATTTTCTCTCATCTGCGGTTGACCTGAACCGGACTTCAGCACACAATAGGGGAAAATCGTCGAATTCAGCGGTCGGCGAATCACCGCGCCTTTGTCTCGGGAGGAATATGGCTTCTTCTTTTTTAAAAACCCTGGCCCGGGCCCGGCCCGATCCCGGCGGCGGGGCCGCCGCGGCCCATGGCGCCGCCCTGGGAATGGCCCTGCTGGAGAAAATCGTCCGGCTGGAGCAAACCAGACCAGCCTCGAAGGGGAATCCGGGAAATCCCTGGGATGGTCTCCTGAGACGGGTGCGCCGGGTGGCCGATGCCCTTCGGCGCTTGCAGGATGAGGATGTTCGGGCCTATAGCCAGTTCACCTATGCCCGAAACCAAGGGGACCCCCAGGCGTTGGCGGCGGCCTTGGAAGAAACCGTGTCCTGCCCCTTAAGGATTATGCAGCAGTCGCAGGAGGGCCTGTGCCTGCTTGCCCGAACCGGGGCCCGGTGTCGACTCCACCTGGTAGCCGATCTGCTGGTGGCCGTCGAGCTGCTGGGCGCCGCCTTCCGGGGCGCATTCCATATCGCCCAGGCCAACCTGCCCCTCATGGATCATGACGGCCGGCGGGCCGTCTGGGATGCTGACCTGACCCATACCCTGGGGACGCTGGAAGTGGAATTGCAGCAGGTGCGGAAAGATCTGATGGAACGGGAATCATGCCCCTGACCATTGCGGCGGATAACCTGGAACCCTTGAAGCCCGTGGTGGCCCAGGCCCTGGAGGCCCTGGACCCCCGGCCCCTCCAGGACCTGGCCCGCCGGTGCGAGCAGGCCGGGGCCCGCCTCATCGACATCAACCCCGGTTATCTACCTCCCCGGCGCCATGACCGCATGGCCTTCATGGTGGAGGCGGTGCAGCAGGTCACCGGGCTGCGCCTCATCCTTGACAGCCCCAGCGCCCCGGTCCTGGCCCGGGGGCTGGCGGTCTCTGCCGCGCCCCCCATCCTCAACGCCTGCACCCTGGAAGCCGCCAAGCTCCAGGAGATTCTCCCCCTGGCCGCAACCCACCGCGCCCACCTGGTGCTCCTGCTGCTGGACGCCCACTCCCGCCCGGCGCCCACCCTGGAGGCGAAAATCTCCCTGGCTTTGGAGCTTCGGGAACATGCCTTGGCCGCGGGGCTCAGGGATGAGCAGTTGATTTTCGACCCGGTGCTCCCCCACCTTTCCTGGCCCGACGCCTGGGAGCAGACCCGGGAGGTCGTGAAGACCGTGCGGCTCCTGGCCGGGGGCCAGGTCTGGGGCAACCCGGCCCGGACCATGGCGGGCCTCTCCAACCTGCGCAGCGGCCTTAGGCGCACCTACCCGGTGGGGGTGGAGGAGGCCGTCCTGGGCCTCCTGGCCGGTGCGGGCCTCGAGATCGCCCTCATGGATGTCCTGCAACCCGGCCTGATGGACACGGTCCGGGTCATTAACCGGGTGGGTTAATTATCTTTTCTCGTTCCCAAGCTGAGCCTGGGAACCCTTCGAGAACCGCCAAGCTAAGCTTGGCAAATATTTTCGTTCCCAAGCGCAACTTGGGAACGAGTTTATAGCGATTGCCAAAAGTTTTTTCCGATATGACCATGCGCATAGCATCCAAATCCCCCCCACCCCCCTTGGCCAAAGGGGAGAACTTATTGAAATTCCTTTGAAAGTCCCCCTTTGATAAAGGGGGATTTAGAGCCCGTAGGGCGGGAAAGCTGAGCGCCTCCCGCCTCTTTGCCGCCCGGCAGAAAATCTCGTCTTCTTTGCACCCATGGTAAAATAATCCCCGCCTCCCTATCAAATTCTTTCCCGATCCTAACCCCTTTCGCCCTTGCCCCTTTTCGCCCCGATTCCTCTTATGGTATGATGAAATAAAGGATTACATCAGGCTTCAGATGAATCGGGAAAAGCTGCTCAAAAAACTGGCCCAAGGTGACTTACGCAATGTAGCTTTTACGGATATGGTTGCCCTAGTCAAGGCATTCGGGTTCACTCTCATGCGCACTCGGGGTAGCCATCATATTTTTGTTCATGCTGATATCCCGGAGCTGCTTAATCTCCAAGAAGTCGCCGGAGAGGCCAAGCCTTATCAAATCAGGCAGTTTCTCCGTCTTATAGAAAGGTATAATATTAGTATGGGAGACTAGAAATGGCCGACTACCACATCAATATCTTTTACAGCGATGCAGACGGCGGCTATATTGCGGATATTCCCGACCTGGATTCCTGCTCGGCTTTCGGAAACACCCCGGAACAAGCCCTGGCCGAAGTGGAGCAGGCCAAGCAGGCCTGGCTCGAGGCGGCCCGGGCC
>Ga0172371_10011136_pt1 | contig 12023 bp, 6 predicted proteins | sample Lak12m_FD_114543 | JGI IMG/M metagenome (GOLD analysis project Ga0172371, IMG submission 114543) | Freshwater microbial communities from Kabuno Bay, South-Kivu, Congo - kab_022012_12m | ecosystem: Environmental > Aquatic > Freshwater > Lake | place: Democratic Republic of the Congo: South-Kivu...
CAGTTATATAGTACAAAATCTCAAGCATCATTATCCAGGAACAAGATTTGCTTACCTCCCTACTCTCACACTCTCACACCCCTTTCCACGCTTTAACGATCAGTCCCGTCCCGGTTTTATGCTTCAAACGAAGATCCAGGGCATTGAACAACAGGGCAAAAGGAAATGTCACAAGGTAGTAGAAAGGAAGAAGGATGAAAAACAGTTTCGAACCATTCAGCATTTTGATCGGATATTTCATTGAGAGCTTCCATCCAAGCTGACCGGGCTTTCCGTATGTATATTGCGCTTGTGCTCTTTCAAAACCTGCCCGTTTCAGTTTCTCCTGAATATCCAGGATGTTGTAGCCATCCCTCACATGTTCATCGATAAACGATTCTTCCTCCCCATCGTGATCGTGCACATCGGATCCTCCCTGGTCAGAAGGGGTTGAGATCAGCACCATCCCACCCGGTTTCAGGGAAGCGTGAAAATTCATGAACACGGCTTCATCTTCAAGGATATGCTCCATCACATCCACCGATAGGATCAGGTCATACGATTCAGGTCTGGTGAATGTTGTAAGGTCGGCAACACTGAAAAGCACATTGGCTCTTCCGGCAGAGGCAAAAAACCGGTTGCAGTCCTCTATCTGCTCCTCTTTTACATCCACCGCATCGATCTGAAAACCAGGATCCATGCCGGAAAGAAAGTAGGAGTATTGTCCGAACCCCGAGCCGGCGTCGAGGATCCGGAATCCGGGATCCTGGATGCGGGATCCTGGATCGGGGATGCGGGGAGGGGCGAGGCATGCCTCGTCCTTACGCCACGTTCGAAGCGCCCTTTTCACGTGCCATGTACGCAGGAGAAGAAGATCCAGCAGGCGGTAAAAGAGGATCCGCAGCATAGGCGTTTTGTTAAAAACGGCGCCGAGGGATTTTTTTATGGGGTCGTATTGCATGTATTTTTATCGGAATTATCCCGTAGGGGCGGGGCATGCCCCGCCCGTACAGGGATATTTTGCCCCGCCCGTAGGGGCGGGGCATGCCCCGCCCCTACATGGGAAAATTGCCCCGGCCGTACGGGAAAAAATTTCCCCGCCCGTGCGGGATTGCCATCAGGGGTTATCATGGGGGTCGTGTAAGAGATGGTCAATATTTTCAATATAATCCAGCGAGTCATCCTCCATAAAATGGAGCTCCGGCACCACCCGCAGCTGATGCTTGGTGCGCTGCGCCAGGAGGTGGCGCATCTCCCTTACATGATGGCGGATGCTCTCCATCAACGCTGCTTTGTCTTTTGTGGCAAAAAGACTGAGATAGACTTTCGCCACCGACATGTCTTTGGTAACTGTGACCTTGGTAACGGTGATCATGGCGCCGCCGAACAGCTCTTTCCCAAGCTGCTGAAACAAGATTCCCAGGTCCTTTTGGATCAGCCGGGATATTTTTTGCTGACGAGTAGATTCCATCAGGCAAAGTTACGTTATGTTACTGAGTTATCCATCAATTATTCTAACTTTGCTACAATGAAAAGCCTCGGGAAGATCTTCCACTACATTCGGAATTACTGGCTGTTCGCCGCCCTGAACGCCCTGTTTAACGTTCTCTCCATTCTCTTCTCACTTGTTTCGTTCGCTCTTTTTATCCCAATCCTCCAGATGCTTTTCAAAACGGCAGAGATCCCCGAAACGGCCGGGCCCCTGATATGGACCGACATGGACTCCATCAGGGAGAACTTTTACCATTTTTTCGGCCAGCTTATCCGGAATTACGGGGAAGATGAGGTGTTGGTCTATATCGGGATTACCATCATCGTCCTGTTCTTCTTCCGCAACCTGTTCCGGTACCTTGCCATGTTTTTCCTGGCAGTGGTCCGCACCGGTGTTGTCAGAGACCTTCGCAATGACCTTTACCATAAGATCCTGATCCTTCCGCTGGGGTACTATTCGGAGCAACGGAAAGGGGATATCATTTCCAGGATGACTTCTGATGTGCAGGAGGTGGAGATCTCTATCATGAGCTCGCTGGAGATGCTGTTCCGTGATCCGATCCAGATTATTGCCTTCGTCATCACTCTTTTTGTGATCAGTCCGCAACTGACCATCTTTGTCCTGATCCTTCTTCCGTTGAGCGGGTTGATGATTGGCCGGATAGGGAAAAGCCTCAAGCGATCCTCTGCAAAGGGGCAGAAAAAGATGGGTGAACTCCTTGCCGTGATTGAAGAGACTATTTCCGGGTTACGGATCATCAAGGCTTTCAGCGCTATATCCTTTGCCGATAACAGGTTCAGGGAGACCAACCGCAAATTTTTCCGGATCATGGTCAGGATTTACCGTAAGAGGGACCTTGCTTCCCCACTGAGTGAATTTCTCAGCGCCGTGGTTCTGACCATCCTTCTATGGTATGGCGGCCGGCTGGTTCTCTCCACCGAACACAGTCTGGATGCTGCAGTGTTCCTGGTTTACATCACCATCTTTTCGCAGGTGATCCCACCGGCGAAGTCGATCACCCAAGCATACTACAATGTCCAGAAAGGGGCTGCATCCATGGACCGGATCAAACAGGTCCTTGATGAACCGGAGATCATTGAAGAGAAAGTCGATGCGATTCCCAAGAAGGAGTTCCTGGAGCGCATTGAGTACGCTGATGTAAGCTTCAGGTATACTGCTGAACCGGTGCTGAGCCATATCAGCCTGGTGATTGAAAAAGGGAAGACCATAGCCGTGGTAGGGCCTTCGGGCGGCGGCAAGTCGACCCTGGTGGATCTCCTGCCACGGTTCTACGACATCGCGGAAGGCGAAATCCGGATTGACAGGATCCCGATTCGCGATATGGTGATCGATGATCTGCGCGGGATGATGGGGATTGTTTCCCAGGAGACTATCCTGTTCAATGACACGGTTTTCAATAACATCGCTTTCGGGATGGAAAATATGGTGGAGGAGGAAGTGATCGCGGCAGCCAAAGTAGCCAACGCCCATGAATTCATCATCCGGATGCCGGAAGGGTATGATACCAACATCGGCGACCGGGGCATCAAGATGTCGGGCGGACAACGTCAGCGACTGAGTATTGCCCGGGCTGTCCTGAAGAATCCTCCCATACTGATCCTCGATGAAGCCACCTCGGCTCTCGATACCGAATCGGAACGACTCGTTCAGCAAGCGCTGGAGAACCTGATGAAAAACCGCACCTCCATTGTGATCGCACACCGGCTCTCCACCATCCAGCATGCCCATGAGATCATCGTCCTTCAAAGCGGAAAGCTGGTGGAGAGGGGTACCCATGCAGAACTTCTGGCGAAAAATGCCGTATACCGGAAGCTCTATGACCTGCAGACGTTCGTCTGACAAGCGGACAAGCGGACGGGCGGACAAGATGAGGTTGCTTCCTCCCACGCTGAAGCGTGGTCGTCGCAATGACACGGCGGTTAGTGATAAAAGGGGGGGGTGGCAGCGGGCGGCGCAATTGCGCCGCCCGCTGCCACCCCCCCCTTCCCCTTTAAGCCGGTTACCGTGTCATTGCGAAACGAGCCGAAAGGCGAAGTTGAAGCAACCTCGATCTTTTATCCCCTGATGGAAAAATCACGAATCGTAGTTCAAAACAGCGTCGCACTCTTCTTCAGGATCTTCCGGTAATAGGATAGCATGTTGGAACGGGAGATGAAACCAACGTACTTCCCGTTATCAACAACCGGGATATTCCACAGTTCGGAATTTTCGAACTTCATCAGGGCCGATGCCACATCCTCACGAACATCGAGGGTCATGATCTCCTTATTGGTGAGTTCATAGATATCCACTTTATCGTACAAGTCTATCCGGAACATCAGTTTCTTGACTTCATCCAGGTGCACAACCCCGACAAACCGGTTGTCCTCATCAACCACAGGAAAAATATTCCGCTGGCTTTCGGTAAATGCATTGATCAGGGAACCAAGCTTGTCAGTGGATCTCAGGGTAACGAATCCCGTCTCTATCATATCGTCAAGCCGTAGCTGGTTCAGGATATTTTTGTCTTTGTCGTCGGCCATCAGGTACCCTTTGCTGGTGAGGTTTTTGGTATAGATCGAATAGGGTTCAAAATAACGGCTGATGAAAAAGGATATGGCCGCAACGATCATCAGAGGGACAAATAGCATGTACCCTCCGGTGATCTCGGCGATCAGGAAGATGGCGGTCAGCGGGGCATGTACTACCCCGGCCATGATGCCGGCCATTCCCACAGCCACAAAGTTGGTCACCTGCAACCTACTCAATCCCAATGTATTTACGGCAAACGAGAGTGTAAAACCACTCATGGCGCCGGTGAACAACGAAGGAGCGAATATCCCTCCGTTTCCTCCCGCTCCAAGGGTAAAGGAGGTAGCGATGACTTTTATCAGGACGATCGTTCCCCCGAAAGCCACCAGCACCCAAGGCGAGTCAGCCCAGGAGAACAGGAAACTCTCATGAACAATGTCCCTGTAACTTCCGTCAAGCAGGCTGGTGATTGTCGTGTACCCTTCACCATACAATGGCGGGAAAAGGAAAATCATCAGGCTCAATGCCAACCCTCCAATCACTGCTTTGGTCCAGGTCTGTTTCCTGGCATCAAACCATCCTTCGATCTGCAAGGTAGTCCGGGTCATGTAGACGGAGACAAATCCGCAAAGAATTCCGAGAAGGACATAATACGGAAGAGCCGGCACATACCATTCGGTGGTGACCAGGTGAAAAATCTGACCGGAATACAGCAGCTTGGAGATGATGGTTGCTGTGGCTGTTGAGATCAGCAAGGGGATGAACAGGGGAACTGAGAGGTCGATCAGCAGCACCTCCACAGCAAATATCACACCGGCTATCGGACTGTTGAATATCGCGGCGATCCCGGATGCCGCTCCACAGGCAAGAAGCAGGGTCCGTTCTTTGTAACCCAGACGCAACGCCTGCGCGATGTTCGCACCAATGGCAGAGGCGCTGGCAACGATCGGCGCCTCCAACCCGGCCGATCCTCCCAGTCCGACCGTAATCCCACTGGTTACAATCGGGGTGTAGGTCTTGCTGCGATCAATGTATGATGATTTCCGCAGGATGGAAAAAATGATGCTTCCCAGGCCTCTTTCCAACCTTCCTTTTAAAAAGAGCTGAACAAACAGAACCGTGAGCAGGATCCCGAAGAGCGGGAAAAGAAGGTAGAGGAACGGGGTAGTGTAGATCTTGTAAAAATAATCCGGAACGCCGTGCATGAATCGCACGAAGATCTTGAGCACCACCGCTGCCAATGCTGAAATGATGCCAACCACCATACTCGCAAGGATCAGAAACGTATTGTTTCCAAGCTTTGCGGTCAACCATTCAGGCAGTTTTCTGGTCCAGATCTTCAGAACAGCAACAAGTCCGGGTAAAATCATTTACACTTGACTTACAACTCAACCATTTCTATCAGAACCCGCTCCATCATTTTCTTCAGAACGGAGTTCCTGCATGTGTAATTATTTACAATAATAGCAAAAATGAGCTTTCGTCCTGATTTGGTCGATGCATAACCCGTTAGAGATTTGACAGAGGCAAGGGTTCCTGTCTTGGCCCGGATCTTGCCCTGGCCGACGGTTCCTTTCAGCGTATTCCGCATGGTTCCTGAGATCCCGGCAAGTGGCAGGGAACTGTAAAAGGTGCCGAACGTGGGAGCCGTTGTCAGGTAAAAGAGAATGTCAACCAGGTTCCGGACTGTAAGTGCGTTGTCATAATTCCTTCCGCTGCCGTCGACCAGCCTGACTCCATGCATGTCGACACCCCTGGATTCCCAGAATTCCATGACCGCCCGGGTTCCGGAAGCGTAAGAGTAGTCGCCATAAACAGATTTTCCGATATTCTTGATCAGTTTGTTGGCCAGCGCATTGTTGCTGTTGAGGTTACAGGTGTTGACGTCCTTCCTGACTTTGTCGCCCAGGATCTCCAGCGCTGATGCAGTTACCAGGATTTTCTGTACGGAAGCAGGGATGAGCAGCCGGTTTGGATGATGTTCGGCAAGGATTACGGGGACGTCATCCGTATCGTCGATGATCAGGTAACTTGTCGTAGTGGAATCGATACATTTTGCCGAGAGAAGGGCATTCAACTCGCGCATCATTGGGGCCAGGACCAGGGAGTCAGCATTCGCTTCGCGGAGAGAATCCCACCAATTTAAAGCTGTACGCTGCGTTTCGGTTTCATGACACGAATAGTTGGATATGAAAAGAGCTGTGACAGCAAAAAGTACGATAAATCGACGAAACATCTGAATTGTTGGATATCTGGAACAGCGGCAAAAATAAAAAAACGTAATTTCGTTCAGGAAAGTATCAGGAAAAATTAGTTAACAATCCCGGGCAACTTTTCACCACCCAGGACTGTCTTTATATGCTGGACCCTTTATCAAGTAAAACAACATGATCTACTCTATTATCAGAACGTTTTTATCTGTTGTTGCAGTCCTGACGATCTTTTTGCCCTATTCAGCAATTCCTCAATCGGCTCAGAATCAAGTATTTTTCTACTCTCCAGATCCGGCACAGAGGGCATTCGACTCCCTGACTGCCTCCCGTATTCCTCTTCTTCCTTTGCGGCCTGATGCCTTAGCCCAAGTCCTGCCTGATTCGCTTGACAACTCAAAATACATGTGGTTCCCGGGGATCATCTATCAGTATGGCTATTTTGCCTGCCAGCAATATTCCGGTTCGGCATATACCTTTGCCTATGAAATAAACCGGCTTCGGAATGTTGATGGGACGATCCCTGAAAATAAATACGCTCCACACTATATGTGGCATTTCTTCAACCAGGGTGAGCAATATGTAGGAGTCAATTTCCTTCACACCTTTCATGCCATGATGGAGCAAGGGCACATGAGTAACTCCGATTTTGGCCTCGACACTGCCCTGCTTTCGAAAGGGTGGATCACAGGGTACGATAAATACTACCGGGCGATGAAAAACCGCATCAGGAACATTTATGCCATTCCCGTCAATTCTGCCGAAGGCATCCAGGCAGTGAAGCAGTATCTTTTTGATCACCTGGATGGTTCATCCACGGGAGGAGTCGCCTGTTTTACTGCCTCCAGTCCGGGTTTGACAGTCTTCAATTTACCTGCGAACACTCCGGAAGCCGGCAAGCACGTGCTGAAGAACTGGCAGCCCTATCCGACACACGGGATGACGATTGTAGGATATCACGACTCTATCAGGTACGATATCAACCAGGACGGCCGGTATACGAATGATAACGACATTACCGGTGACGGGATCATTGATGCCCGCGACTGGGAGATTGGCGGCTTCCTTCTGGCAAATTCCTACGGAAACTGGTGGGCAGACGGGGGATATTTTTATGTCCTCTACCACGCAATGGCCTCCTCTTTTGAACAAGGCGGGGTTTGGAACAATTGTGTGTACATCGTTGAGCCGGATCCTGACTATACTCCTCTTCTCACCCTGAAGGCAGACCTCTCGCACAACAAGAGGAACCAACTGAACATCATTGCCGGTGTAAGCACTGACCTGCAGGCTGACTATCCCGACCACATTCTTGAACCGCCGATCTTTACATACCAGGGAGGCTCCATGTACATGCAGGGATTTGACTCGCTGCCTGAGCAGAAGAGGCTGGAGTTCGGGCTGGATGTTACCCCTTTGCTCAGCTATCTTACCCCCGGCGTGCCGGCAAAATTTTTCCTGGTCCTGGAAGAACGCGACCCGATGAACACGGGCGAGGGGATCCTGCATGAGGCCTCATTTATCCATTACGCCACAACCACGGGTATTTTCCCATGCACCATTTCTGAAGCCACAATCAGAAATAACGGGACCACCATCCTGTCGGCAACAGGCACGGTGGTTGTTGATTTCCCCGTGATCATGAATGAAACATTACCCCCCTTCTCCCCTTCCGGAACCTGTGTGGTGCAATTCCAGGCTTCCGGGGGTGAGTCCCCTTACTCCTGGATCATCCATCAACCGTATCAGAAAGTCACAGGAGGCTCCGCATACGATCCTTTTACCGACCTGAAACTCACACCCCAAAGCTCCGGAAAACCATATGCCAAAGTCCCGTTACCTTTTGAATTTCCTTTCTTCGGAAAATTGTTCGACACGTTATATGTGAATGCTTTTGGCATGATCCAGTTTTCAGATGATCATCTGCCCTATCCATACCTGTGCAGCGCCACAGACATGCTTGACTACATCTCCGCTATGACTCCCTCCTTCTCATGGGACTATGCCATGAGACAGGGCGATGGTGACGGGATGTGGATGAGCGCCACTCCCGATTCTGTCCGGTTCAGATGGAAACTTTCACAGGTTGGGGTGGAGACACAAACCAATTTTGAGTTCGGCATCACACTCTTCCCCGATGGCACATCGGCATTCTGCTACGGTCCTGTCCAGTCTGTCGAGAACGGGCTCATTTCATGGTGCGGAATCTCTTCGGGCGACAAGTACAATACGCTTGTAACCCCTGTATTTGACCTCGCCGCTTTATCAGGGACCTCCTGCACGTGGATTCCCCCAACAACACCCGGTACGGTTTCTTTGACTCCTGAAGGCTCCCTGACAATCACCGGAGCTGATACCGGAATGATCTATGATTTGCCGGTCAGGGTAACCGATGACCAGGGCATCAGTTCAGAACAACTTTTCCAGCTCTCTTCCGGGTTGTTGATCAGCCATGAACTGTCCTGCGCCTCTGGTCATCTTCAGAAGGAAGAGCCTGCTTCGCTTTCCGTTCAGGTTACCAACAACTCTGGAAGCCAGGTGACTGACATCTTATTGTCTTTTTACTGCGACAAGCCTGAATTGATGATCACTAACGCCTTTGCTTCAGCAGGACAGATAAGCGCCGGGCAGTCGGTCAGCATAAGTTCCGCCTTTTCTTTTATCCTGCAGTCCGGCCTGCCCGATAAAACCTTACTGCCCTGCAGGATTGAAGCTTCCGCAGAAGGGAGAACGTGGGAATACCGGTTTTATATTCCTGTTTCGGCAATCAACCTGCAGGTTACAGCAATGGAGGTGCAGGATGGCGTCAATGCACTGCTGGACGCAGGAGAAGTTGCCAACCTGGTGTTTACGCTTTCCAACCGTGGAAGCATCCCGGCCGAAAATCTTACGGTTCACCTTTCTACGGGAGATGAATTCTTGGAAATCCTCTCTTCTGCGTCTCTACCTGCCGGCACGCTGGGCAAGAATGGTATGTACGATGCTGTTTTTACGGTGAAGGCTTCACGGGATGCACTTCCAGGGCATCTTGAGGAACTTGAATTGCTGATAACCGACGGTTCCGATATCGAGATAATTCATCCTTGTTCAATCACTATTGGAACCCGTCCGGTCGCGCTGCTCAACCTGGCCGGAGCTACAACCTCCGTGTCCCTGATGGCGGGCATTATGGACAGTATTCATGTTGGCTATGATCTGCATATGACCCTGCCTGAGGATCTGAATAAATATCCTATCGCATTTATCATCCTGGGCTCCATTTATCCAGGCTCCTATGCACTCACCCTGGAGGAGACCGACCAGCTGATCAATTACCTGAACAACGGTGGAAACGTGTATATGGAGGGTTATTCTGCCTGGTACTATGGGTCAGGGAAATTGCTTACCGATGTATTTATGTTCTCCACCGAAAGGGTCAGTGTCTATTATTTTGATGAATTAACAGGAGTTGACGGTACATTCACGGATGGCATGGATTTTCCGTATACCGGTGCATCCCCTTATGCCATATTCGAGGTCATTCCGAAAGGAGAAGGATTTTCCCTGATGCAAAACAACGATACGCCTCCTAAGTGTGTGGAATTTGCTTATGCCGGGGAACAATATAAAACGATTGGGACCTTCAAAGAGTTCGGCCAGCTTTCTGATTCAGAACCGCCATCCAGAAAAGCTATCCTTTTCAACCATTACCTCGATTTTCTTGAAGTAAACATCAACGGGCCCTTCCCGTTTTTCCACGCTGACACGACCCATCTCTGCCAGTGGCATACCGTTCAGTTCACCGACGATTCGTTTGACAATATCACCTCCTGGCACTGGGAATTTCCAGGAGGGACACCTTCTTCCTCTGAGCAGCCGAATCCAATGGTGCAGTACCATTCCACCGGTGTTTACGATGTCATCCTTACTGTATCCGATGGTGTGCATACACAAACCATGCATAAGAAGCGGTATATCCACATCAATGTGTGTGCAGGAATGGAAGAACCTGTTTCTTCCAATGAGATAACCATTTACCCGAATCCCGCAAATGAGGAAGCCTGGATCATTTTCGCAGAAAATATTGAAGGTGCCGTGCATATTGACCTTCTTGATCTCCGCGGAATGGTGGTTCGTCATTATATGCTGTCTGTCTCAGCGGAGAATCAGACCTGTCGTCTGGATCTTTCAGCGTTGAATGCGGGTGTCTACATCGTGAGATTTGAAGGGGAGAAAAGCAATTACTCCAAAAAACTGGTGATCTATTAGGTTGATATCTTTCCGGAATAGGTTTCACAGGTTTCGAGTAACCTCTCAACACCTTCTGTATCGTTCATGAAAGGACAGTGACGCTTTTCGCAGCGCTCGTAATAGTGACCGGTTTTACCCTCCACTTCAGCTGAAGTTGCGAGCCAGACAGGCGTGCCGGCTCCCTGTTCCGGCGTATCGCTGCCCCCGTATCCCAGGTCACTGCTCACCTTTGACACCACATCGCCCGGATGGCAGGCATTCACCATAATTCCGGAATTTTTCATCCGCACAGCAAACCCTGCAGAGAGCATCCGGTTGGCTTGTTTGGACTGCCTGTATGCTTCATCGTTATCGTAATATCTTGTTTTGAATTCCAGATCATTGAAATTCAACCCGCCAGCCCAGTAGCTTGCGACATTTACGATCCGTGCAACCCTTTGTTCCTTCATACGGGGAGAAAAATACTTAATCATCCAGTAATACCCAAGTACATTTGTGGCCCATTGCATCTCAATTCCTTCAGCTGTGACCGTGCGGGCTCTCGGACAGGTGGCTGCGTTGTTCACCAGAACCTGGAGCGGACCTTTCCATACTTTGCTGAATTCCCTGATTTCGCACTCCCGTGAGAGATTAACGGCAGAATATCCCAGAGCTGCGTCAGGGCTCCTTTTCAGTATCTCCTCAATGGTGCGTTTCAGTTTCGTTTCATCCCTGCCAACCAGGATGACTTCCATCCCGTAATCAGCAAGGCCTTTTACAATGGCTTTCCCTATGACTCCATAGGCGCCGGTAACGATTGCTTTTCTTTTCATTTATTGCAGATGATTTCTCTTTTGGTCTCGGCCTGGGGTCGAGGCATGCCCCGACCTTACGGATGGAGGTAGCCAGGCTATACCGTGAGTTTCACCGCATTCACAGGGCATGCCCCGACCTTACGGATGGAGGTAGCCAGGCTATACCTTGAGTTTCACCGCATTCACAGGGCATGCCCCGACCTTACGGATGGAGGTAACCAAGCTATACCTTGAGTTTCACCGCATTCACAGGGCATGCCCCGACCTTACGGATGGATGTAGTGGCATTCGTTTCCCAGGCATCAGGCAATCATCTCTTTCACTGCTTCCATGATCCCCTGTGCGTCGTAGCCGCATTCCCGGTAAAGTTCTTCCGGAGACCCCTGGCCGACGAACCGGTCAGGAACTCCGAGCCGTTTTACTTTTGTATGGTAATCATGCTCACTAACAAATTCCAATACCGCGGTCCCGAGTCCGCCCACAATGGTTCCATCTTCAACCGTGACGATTTTCCGGTACTTCTGCAAGACGGTATGCAACAGGTCTTCATCCAGTGGTTTCAGGAAACGCATATCAAAATGGCCTACGGCTATCCCGGTTTTGCCGAGCTCATCACAGGCTTTTACAACCTCATTGCCAACGTGCCCGATAGACAGAATAGCGACGTCACCGCCTTCACGGATGGTTCGTCCTTTCCCCGGCTTTATCTCAAGAAAATCTGTTTTCCATTTAGCCATCACGCCTCTTCCTCTTGGGTAGCGGATAGAGAATGGCCCCATCCCTTCC
>Ga0172371_10011137_pt1 | contig 12022 bp, 8 predicted proteins | sample Lak12m_FD_114543 | JGI IMG/M metagenome (GOLD analysis project Ga0172371, IMG submission 114543) | Freshwater microbial communities from Kabuno Bay, South-Kivu, Congo - kab_022012_12m | ecosystem: Environmental > Aquatic > Freshwater > Lake | place: Democratic Republic of the Congo: South-Kivu...
AGGACCTCACCAAAGCCAGCGACATTATCCGAAGCCGTACCTTCGATGCATTTTTCCCACTGATTATGGTGGCAATTTTTTATCTCATCATTGCCTGGCTGCTCACGTGGGCGCTGGGTTATATCGAAATATCCGTTGATCCGAAAATAAAACGCTCAAAAAGAACAAAGGAGGCAAACGTATGATCAGGGTTGAACATTTGTCGAAACATTTTGGCGATCTGGTGGTGCTCAAAGATATTAACTGTGAGATAAATAAAGGTGAAATTATTACAGTGATCGGACCTTCGGGTACCGGGAAAAGTACTTTTTTGCGTTGCCTCAACTTGCTGGAAATTCCCACAGGAGGCAATATTTTTATTGATGAAATCCCTCTCCTGGATAAGCGCACCAATGTTCCAAAACTTCGCCAGCGGATGGGCATGGTTTTTCAGTCATTCAATTTGTACGCTCACCTTTCGGTTCTCGAAAACCTGACCATAGGCCCCATTAAGTTGCTGAAAAAGAAAAAGGAAGAAGCCAACCCAATAGCTATCGAACTGCTGAAACTTGTCGGTTTAGCCGAAAAAGCATACGCTTTTCCGGATGAACTGTCGGGCGGGCAGAAGCAACGGGTAGCCATTGCCCGCTGTATGGCCATGGAACCCGAAATCCTGCTTTTCGATGAACCCACCTCTGCCCTCGATCCCACGATGGTGAGCGAAGTATTGGCGGTAATCCGCCGCCTTGCCCGCGAAGGCATGACAATGATAATTGTTACCCACGAAATGGAATTTGCCAAAAACATTTCGAGCCGTGTTTTCTACATGGACGAAGGCCTGATTTATGAAGAAGGCCCACCCAAACAGATTTTTGAAAACCCATTTCGTGAAAAAACCAAAACCTTCATTCACCGCATCCGCAGTTTCAACTACCTGATTTCCAGCAAGGATTTCGACCTTTACGCACTCCAGGCCGAAATGGAGGCTTTCTGTGTAAAGCATGGATTGTCGAAAAAAGTCACAGGTTACGCTCTGCACATTGCCGAGGAGGTATTGGGGCTTCAAACTGATTTTTCCGACATCAACCTGAGCCTTTCCTTTTCTGAAAAGGATGGTTCGCTGATGATGGTCTGCGAAAACGCTGGTGCCCCCTTCAATCCTCTCGAAGAAGGCGCCTTAGAGGACGATCTCGGCCTCATCCTTATCAAAGGCCGGTGTTCAAGTGTTGATTATAAGTATGAAAACGGGAAGAACGTGATGAGGATGGTGGTGAAGGGGGAGTAGAAGGAGTTGATTTTTCGTAAAGAAATGATAATAAAAAAAAGCCAGGCTTGGCAAAAAACCCGGCTTTTAACCTAAATGTAAAGTTTTATGAAATCAACTCTCGCTGAAATCCTTGGCCACCTTATCCCCTTCCATCTTAATTTTTCCAATAAGGAAAATGACGTAAAATATAAATCCCCAAATGCCAAGGGTTGCAAAAAGGAAACCACCAAAAAGCCAGGCAGGTATGTGGTCGTTATCTTTCCAAAGTGCCCGGCGATCGCTCCAATAGTCGTTTGGTTTGACAGATCCCCACTCATTGGCAGCTTTTACCTCGGCAGGATTATAATCCATTTCGTCAATAGAAGCAATGATGGTGAGGTTTCCATCGGCATCACCAATAATTTCTTTTGGGAATTTAACGGTAACTTTTCCGTCCTGCCCTGTTACAGGGGCTGGATTTCCGGCAAACGGCAATGTACCGAAGTACCGGCGAACGCCGAAGTTTATAGCAATATTAGCGGCAGGTACTTTTTCGCGATTTTCCAATACCTGCTGAACGAATGCTGTTACTTCCCTGCTATCAGATTTTTCGTTGAAGGTGAGGCTGATAACAGCATTTTTAAGTGCCACAGCATCTTTCTTTTCACTCAGGCTTCTGACATAATTTATCACATTCCAAAGTTGGTCATCGGGTAATGCTTTAAAAGAAGGCATTTGGCCACGGCCGGTGATTAATTTCCAGTGAATGGCTCCATCGCTTTGTGCTATAAATTCTGGTGTTGTCAGGTTGGCTGCTTTAATCAAACCATCACCACGTCCCTTTTCGCCATGACACGATTTACATTGCATGTCGAACAAGGCTTTTCCGGCCGACAGGGATTCTTTATTGGATTCAACCGGATTTGCAATTGTATTGGCTTCATCGGGAGTCGGCCATGGTGGAAAACTCTGTGAAATGGCTAATTTACCAGCTATTAACAGGACTAATACAAGAAATCCTGTTCCGAAAATTTTATGATTGTATATTTTCATAATCGTGTTATTTTTCGGCTTTAAAAATTTTATGAACTCCTTTTTTATGTGCGACCTCCCAAACAGGCACTACCGGGAACAATCTGACAAGCAAGGTAATAATAAGAATGGCGCCCGCCAGCGTGGCAAGGGTAACTACTATTTCGGTGTAAGTCGGAATATAATGTGTAAAACTTTCAGGCACATTCTGAATTGGGAATTGTGGATGAAATTGGGTGGGAATAACGATGATAAACCGTTTGATCCAGGCGCCAACCAGGACAAAAATGGCGATAATCATGCTGGGTAAAGGTTTACGCATTGGACGGAACAAAAGGAGTACGATCGGTAGAACCAATCCTAAAATCTGAGTAAGCCAGAATATCGGCGCTTCATGACCAAGTAATAGTTCCTGTAAATGATGGCCATCAAGCCTTTGCCAGGCATAGCCCGAAACCAGGTACTCGTTGATGTTGAAATAGGCGTACAGTAGCATCGTGAGAATCAGAAGGAGATTCATTTTATTGAAATGCATGTCGGTAAGATAATCCTGTAAGTTCTGTCTTTTTCTGAAAACATACATGGCAATCACAACAGCCGCAGCGCCGGCTACAAAAGCGCCGGAAACGAAGTAAGGCCCAAAAATGGTGCTGTGCCAGCCTGTCCTGAGAGTGACTGCAAAAAGCCATGAAGTTACAGTATGAATTGAAAATGCTATGGGTAAAATAAGAATGATCATCACCAGGATGGCTCTTTTCAATAATTTCCATTGTTGTTCACTGCCCTGCCAGCCTAATGATAAAAATTTATAAATTTTCTTTTGCCATTTAGGAGCTTCGGTCATACGATCGCGAAGAATGGCAATATCCGGGATGAGGGGCAGGTAGAGTAGGATAATACTAATCACAAGGTAAGTATTTACAATAAAAAAGTCCCAGACGATGGGTGACTGTAAGCGACCATGAAGCGGAATATTCAAAACCCTGTCGGGACGCCCCATGTCGATGACGATACTGGCGGCGGCCATCGTAATTGCCCCTACTGCAATCAATTCAGAGATTCTGGTGATGGGTGTTGACCAGTTTTGATTGAGAAGTTTTAAAATTGATGAAACTAGCGATCCAATCAAACTGACTGCAACCCAGAAAACGAAGTTTGAAATGTAAAGTCCCCATGCGGAATAATCACGCATAGCAGTTACTCCCAAACCCTTGATTATCTGATGACCATAGGCAAAAGCTCCCAGGAGGATGAGGATAATTAAAAATCGGATCCAAACCTGATTACTGAAAGTGTTTTTGTGTAATGGCCTGATTAAATCCTCCCTGATTTTTTCAAAGGTGGAGTTATCAGAAAATTCAGTATTTGACGTAGTTGATGACATTTTTTTGATGTTTTGTTTTAGTTAATGATGTTCGTATATTTGGCATAGTGCATAGTGCATAGCGCATGGCGCATAGGGCAGAGAGCCGTGAGCTGAGAGCAGAGGTGTCAGGTTCATAGTTTGTTTAATGAGAGGTAGATTCAGTTTGGGTTGAAGGTTCTTCTTCCTTTAAAAATTTATCAACCGGCTCATATTCGAAAGTCCGGTTTTTGGGTGGCAGGTAGTAAACCTGTGGTTTTGTTCCCAAATCCTCAAAATAGGTATATCCTGCATTTTCTTTTATCAGATCGCTAAACTTCCGGGTTTCTTTTGTGGTACCGTTGGTTACAGCATCTTCCAATTTATCACCAAACCAATAAACACCGTTCGGGCAGGCTGAAACACAATAGGGGAGTTGCCCTTTGCGCAAACGGTCGGCGCTGAATAAACACTTGGTGATGGTTCCTCTTTTTTGAGGAACGTTGAGTTCGATGTCGTAAATCCTGTTTTTCTGTGCTTCTGTATATTCAGGCTCAAACCATTGAAACATCCTCGCTGAATAAGGACAGGCGGCCACGCAAAACCGGCACCCGATGCATCTTTCGTTGTCGATGAGCACAATTCCATCCTGCCGTTTAAAAGTAGCATTCACCGGACAAACCTTTGTGCAAGGCGGATTGTCGCAATGATAGCAGGGTTTTGGCATGTAATAAGGGGCTGTATCTGGTGTATCCTGCATTTGCAACACATTGATGTGATGTTGATAGGGTCGTAGTTCGTGGGCTCCCTGGCAAGCAGCCATACATTTTCGTGCATTTTTGCATTTTGAGAGGTCAATCACCATTACCCAATGATGACCGGCAAGACCTTCACGACCCCGTTCCTGCAGTTCGCTTAATTTTTCTTTCCTTACTTTTTTAATCTGGCTGGGATCTACTTCTACCAGTTCACCGGAGGCTGTAAGCAGCAAAACTTTTTCCCCGGATTCAGCACTTTGATTGCCACACGCTGACAACAATCCAGTCGTTGCCAGGGCTCCGGCTCCCAAAATTGCCGAACTTTTAAGAAAATCCCTCCGGGATTCCATTTTTCCTTTGTCGATATTTTCCATTAAAAGTTAGTAGTTATTTGATATTATTGTTTTTTAAACCCAAATCAGGGAATAAAAGTAATAAAAAAAGTACATTAGAGTATCTAACTACCTAAATACTGGAAATTTAAAAGATGTCTAAATTAAAAACCTGAAAAGAAGGTCAGTTACAGGTTGAAAACATAATGGATGAGGTTGGCCCCCATTTTCAACGCTTTGGTGCGTGTTTCCTCTGAATCCTTGTGAACATCCCAGTCTTCCCAGCCATCACCCAGGTCGGTTTCATAACTGTAAAAACACACCAGGCGTCCTTCGAAAATCAGCCCAAATCCTTGTGGGGCTTTGTTATCATGCTCATGAATTTTAGGAAGCCCGCTATTGAAATCATATTTCTGATGGTAAATAGGATAGTCGAAAGGCAATTCAATAAAATCAAGTTCCGGAAAAACCTTTTTCATCTGTGGCCGGATGAATTTATCCATCCCATAATTGTCATCAATATGCAGGAAACCACCGGCCATGAGGTAATTCCGAAGATTCTGGGCTTCCTGGTTAGAAAAAACAACATTTCCATGCCCAGTCATGTTGATAAAAGGGTAACTAAAAATTTCAGAACTTCCGGCTTCAACAGTGGTAGGTTCAGAATTGATGTTTGTTCCCATGTTTTTATTACAGAACTCTATCAAATTGGGTAGTGAGGAAGGATTAGCGTACCAATCGCCTCCGCCATTGTATTTCAACAAAGCTATTTGAACGGAGGTTACCTGGGCATTCAGCACCGTACCAGAAAATATGAACAGGAAGATAAAGTATTTTTTCATGAAATTAATTTTAAAAATGGTTTCAAAAGTAAACGTATTTGTTGGATACATCTTTTATGAGGTTACTTCGATAAATGTATTAATCCATTCAAATATGGAAGCGTTCCGAACCCTTCAAGGGATCGGCACGCTCATTCATTGCCTTATTTTTGATTGATTAAAGCGATGGTATGACACGCTACTATGGCTGCAGTTTCAGTCCGGAGACGATTTGGGCCTAAACTTACAGGGTCAAATTCACTCGAAATTGCAGTTTGAATTTCTTCCTTGCTAAAATCACCTTCCGGACCAATTAAAATGATTACATCTTTGTTAGGCTGACAGGTATTTTTTAGTGTATTTTGATGATTTTCGTCCACGTAAGCTATAAATTTTTGTCCCGGAAAATTTGATTTAATCAGTTTGGAAAATGTCATCATTTCAGATAATTCCGGTAACCAGGGTTGTTGTGATTGCTTCATAGCGGATATCAGAATTTTTTTAAGTCTGTCATAATTGATATGAATCCTTTCAGAGTGTTCGCATTGAAGAGGGATGATTTTATCGATGCCAATTTCAGTGGCCTTTTCACAAAACCATTCAAACCTTGCGATGTTTTTTGTGGGAGAAACGGCAATTTGTAAGGAATAATTCCACGGTTTCTCAAAATTTTTTATTTCATCAACCCTAATTGTACATTTTTTAATATTGTCATCAATTAAGGTTGCAGAAGCCAAAGTTCCATTACCATCGGTTAGTTTTATCTGGTCTCCCTGTTTCAGGCGGAGAACACGTACGCAATGCTTTGATTCTTCTGCATCAAAACCAATGATATTTCCTGTTAAATCCTTATTAAAAAACCATTGCATAATTTGAACATTAATCTGCATAAAAAAAACCTGCCCTCATTCGAAGGCAGGTTTCACATACACTGAAATCATATTTTACTTTAAAACAACTTTTTCGATCCTTACAGAATTTTCTGTCATCAGTTTAACAAAGTAAATTCCTTTGGGCAGAGTTGAAAGGTCAAGTTGAGCATTATCGTTTACCGAACTGTGGCTTATTTCCTGACCCTGAGCATTAGTAACAACCATTTCGACTGAAGTGTTGAGTCCTGCAATGGTAAAGATACCATTTGATGGATTAGGATAGATGCTGACATTGCTCAATTGATTCTCGATGATGGATGTCGGACCAAATTTGAATCCGGTAATCTGTGACATTCCATTAAGTTGGAATGAACCATCTACATTTGGCATGCTGGCACTGTAAGTAGGAGTGAGACCAAATTCTTGTCCTGTCGATGGTCTGTAAAGCCTGAAATTCATTTTTTCGCCAATCACAAGACCATCTTTATCGATAGTATATTCATCGTCACCATTGGCTGCCAGGAATAAATGACAAGTCTCACAATCATATTCTGTTACACCAACACAATATCCGTTTGCATCAAATACTCCAATGAAATCACCTTTAACAGCTTCTGAAAGCGCTTCATCACTGATTGAAATGAAATGGGTACTACCCGTTAATTTCACTTCATTCCAGATTGTTTTACCTTGCACGTATTCAAAAGAAGGAACAGTAACCGGGCCTGAATTCTTTGCTGGTGCAGGATATGTAACTGCTTCACTGGCGATCATGTTAACAAGGTAAGCAGTGCCAGGCCAAAATTGAGTAAGTTGATAAATACTACCTGCTGGCTAGAACACCTGATTTGTGTGCATATCATAAAGAATCAGCAAATTATTTCCTGTTGGATTCATGCTGAACATCTCCGTTACATCAACCGGGTAAGTTACTCTTACCGGCAAATAGCTGGCACCCTGAGGTAAATTAACAGTTTTGTCAACAACCTCTGTCCCATTAATTACAGTACAATCCAATGCGTTGGTTTTTGCTTTATAACCTACCAATGGTGAAATATTACCGATGGTATTAATGTTCTGAACCGGCCACCAGATTCCATAAGGTGACTGTCTGACGGTGATAACCATATTTGCAGCAACATCGGCTAATACGGTTGAAATTGTAGATGGTGGTGTTGGTTCCATGTAAATGGAATATCCACTCCAGTTATCCAGGATGCAGAACATTTGAATCTGGGTAATTTCAAGTTCAATTTCGCCAAATTCACCGCCTTCACCCCATACTGCGATGTAATAAGTGCCATCTTCTAAGTATTGATAATTTTCTGTTGCATTATCGACACAACCACTTGTTACATGATCAAAAGCACCTGTAGGCAAAGTACCTGTAAAATCGCCGCAATCTTCATAAATTGCATACTGTGTATCAAAGTCTGAGTTGCAGGTAGAAACCATCACGTCCATCATGTACGGAACTTCAAATTTGAACCAGGCAACTTCATCTTCAAACTGAAGTGTGTAGTTCATTGCCGGATCATTTACTTCGCCATAGTCCAATGCTCCGGTACAAGGAGGACCTAAAACAGTAACGCAAAGTCTGTTGGATGCAACTGATTCAGTTTTGTCAGCTTTAATTTGGGTAACAAAATAGCACCATTCACCAGCTTCGATTTCGTCAAAATATTCATTTCCAATTACACCATAAGCAATTGGAATAAAGGTGTTTGTGTTGCCAATAGGTCCTAACTTGCGGTAAACGTTAAATGTTGGAACATAAGTGCCACCATCTTCATAAATGGTAACTGCACTTTCAATTTCAGTACCATCATCTCCTTCAATTGTAAAATCGATGCTTTGAGGGCCGGAAATGGCAGCAATATCAACGTTTACACTAAAATCAATCTCTTCAGGGAAATTTTCATCATAAAAAGTACCTGTCCACGATACTGTCTGACCAGCAATGGAAGCAGAGACACCATTCAAATCATCAGCAGAATTGATTGTAAAGCCGGCTGGGAATTCCATCTCAAAATAATCTGCCCATTCAAAATCCCATGAATAAACAGAGAGAGTAAAATCGAGGTCCATGGTGGTTGATGGTGTATAGTCATTTTTACTTTCCAATCCAACTGCCAATGATTTCAATCCACCTTTTGGCGGAGTTCCAGTCCATTCAAGTTTAACAAGGTTAAACGAACCAAAGGCATTATCAAGAACGGGAGCATTTTCCTGGGTTAGTGTAAAGTCAACATCGGTTGTATTGTCCTTTGTTACAACTTCTCCCAGCGATTCTACAGTCGAAAATCCAACAGCAAAACCATTGGCCGTTACATCGTAGGTTCCCGGAGGAACATCAAATGAATAATTACCTGAAGCATCCGTTACATCCGAATAAATATCGGCAGTTACAGTAACACCTTCTATCGGGTTAGTACCATCATCTACTGTTCCGCTGATGGTTCCTTTATCAACAGCAAAAAAATCAAATGTTGCCTGGTAATCGAATCCAGGGCATGCAAGATCTTCATAAACTTGAGGAGCCACAAAGAAATAGTAAGTACCCGGGGCTAAGAAAGCAACTTCGATAAAGCCATCCTGACAAGCAGGAACAAGTTCATAGGCAGAAAGGAATCCGGTAGTATTGTCACATCCGGCAACTCCTGCTACTTGTTGTCCTATCAAACCGATAATTACGTTTTCTTCGGCATGAACGGTAAGTGTAACATCACTTACAGCGGTAAGTACAACTTCAAACCAGTCTGTGTCACGGGTACCGCCATCGGCCCATGCATTTCCACAAATGATATCTCCATCATTCACTGAAGTAAATGCCGGGGTAGCCATATTACAGCCTCCGTTTATGTCGGTTCCACAAGTTTCATTTTCAGCAATTCCAAGTGGCGGACATGTCATTGGGCAGTCTTCTTTTTCATAGATTGACAAATAACCATCTCCGTTATCTCCATCATATCCTCCAATTTCAATCCACACGGGTGTTCCAAGAACCACATCAATCAATACTTTTGACTGAAGGTCAGTTCCGCCCCCACATTCATCGTCACCGCAAGCAAGCAAAGTACCGCCACACGCATCGTAAACTCCCAATTGGGTGTCGAATAAAGAACCACAAAGGTCAACAAAGGCTTCTCCCGTAAAAGTTGGGGTGTATTTGTACCAGATATTTGCACCATCGGTGCAGGTTGTGGCTGCTCCGGTGGCTAATTCGTTGTTAAAGAAAAAGTTAGTAACTTCACCAATCTCGATTGCCGAAGCACATTCATCGTTTGGAGCAGTACCAGCTTCCTCAATATCCAAATCATAATCTGCGATATTGGTTGGATTTGGCCAGGTATCAACCATTAACCAATAAGTGCCTGCATCAAGTGTTATGGTGAAGGAATATGGATCGCCATTACCCCAAATGTCGGTGGCAACTGCAAGACAGGTTGCTGATGGATTGTCGAAACAGTCATCGTTTAATGCCATACCTGTATGAAGAGTGCCATTCGGATTGATTGTAACCTGAATAGTTGTTTCTGCGGCAAGTGTAATCTCATAAATAACATCTTCACCACCGTCAAAATCGTTTAAACAGGTATTGTCGTAATCATTAACAGCGCCAACAGTAGTATGTGCTGTAACGTTGTAAGGTAGTGCAGCTACCAGATAAGGATCATTACAATCGTCTCCGGTTGCTTTTGTACTTCCCGCTGGCTTGTACGGAACATTTACAGTTGGGCCGTGATTTAGTTGAATCAACTCCATTTTGTCCGGAGCTTTGGTTCCAATCTGGTTACTCATCGACTGTTGAGCAATCAATGAAGTTGAGAAAAACAACACCAATGCTAAAAGGCATGTCTTGGTAAAGGTTTTCATACGATTTCAGTTTAAATTAATAATAATTTTTATTTGTTTTTGTGTATTACTTTTCATTAATCAGCTTGCTTTCAGACTTGAAAAACAGGCATAATTATCCAAAAAAATCATTTGCAATTATAGATAAATAATATCAAATTTCAAAACCATGAAAAAATAAATTGTACGATTTTTTTTGTTAATTAATTGAGAATCCAGATAAAATTCAAAATTAAAATCCTTGAAAAATTTTGTAAGTTTCTTATTATTAACTGCTTAAAATCATTTTTATTTTGAGACTTCAAATTTTTTATTGTTGATTTCTTTTGATTTTTTTTTGTTAAAAAATGCAATTTTGTTCGATTAAGAATTGGTTAGACTAAAAATTCGGGTTGAAGAATGTTTTTTAAATATTTAACAAACCCAGTTTAGTGATTAGAATATAGTCTTCTGAAAAACTTTTTTCATCCAAAAAATCACTTTTGTACTACCTGAAAATGACTTGACAAAATACAAATTTTATGGCAATAAGAATTCATACAAACATGTGCTTTTCAAGAAACAAAAAAGCCTGGTCAAAATTCTGACCAGGCTTTTATCATTTATTTTATTTGATATAATTAATAATCAATGCTTTGGTTTCTGTTTTTGCTTCGCCGGATACATTTACAAAATACATTCCTATCGGCAAACCTGATAGGGTTATTGTTTCAGATTGTTGTTGGTGTACTGTGGGTACAAACAGCGATTTCATTACCTGTCCCTGTAAATTTGTAATGTAAATCTTAACTGATTTATCATTTTGCATAAAAGTAATTGTAACCTGCTTTCTTGCAGGGTTTGGGTGCAATGTAAAACCATAATCTTCATCCGACCGGCTCTCTATTCCAGTGATTGTAGAAACCTGAATATCATCTATGTAGAGGTTGTTTCCAAGTTTATTAAACGATTCAAACATCAGCATCAATCCGGATTGATTTGGCATTTGTGGTAATTCAAGTGTAATACATTCAGCACCATAACCTTCACCACACCAGTCGGCAGAGGTAAGTGGATCGAAGTTGAGAACGGTTGGTTCAGAAGTTTCAAACGATCCGCTGCCATCAGGACCATTGGCGTAGATTCTCTCCCATGTTTCACCGCAATCTGCCGATATTTTAACTATAAGCGAATCGATCTGGCTGTAACGCTGAGCGTACGCATGCTTAAAGCTTAGTTGAGCCAGGGATACACCTTGAAGATTGATGGGTGGTGAAATCAACTGGTCGCGCTCATACATCAGGTAATAGCTGAAAAAATTCATGTAAGCAGCTTTTACCCCTTCAGGTGAATATGTTGGAGAAATGATGTCCCATGTGATTTTATCATCAGGATTTAATACTGTCCAACCCTTTGCATCAAAACCATTTTCAAAACTTTCGGTAAAAGGTAAAATGTAGCCTCCGCTGTGAATATAATTTTCCCTGGTTATGCTGGCTTGTCCATTGCTGTTGACTACAGTAAAAGTCACTGAATATGTGGTTGTTTCGTTAAACATTACCACCGGATTTTCACTTGTTGCATTTGTACCATCAATGAATGTTACGCTTTCGGGTGAAAAACTCCACAGAAAAGAAGTAGGACAGAATTGGCTCAGATTGGTAAAAATCACCGGTGTTCCAATGCACGTTGCATTCCGGTTTACTGAAAAATCAGGTACCGGCAATATCTCATTACTTATGGTGATATAGTCTGGCATTGTAACGGTGTTAGTTCCAAGTTCATTGGTGACAGTCAGCGTAACAT
>Ga0172371_10011138_pt1 | contig 12022 bp, 8 predicted proteins | sample Lak12m_FD_114543 | JGI IMG/M metagenome (GOLD analysis project Ga0172371, IMG submission 114543) | Freshwater microbial communities from Kabuno Bay, South-Kivu, Congo - kab_022012_12m | ecosystem: Environmental > Aquatic > Freshwater > Lake | place: Democratic Republic of the Congo: South-Kivu...
ATCGCCAAGCGGCTGGAGCAGATCGTCGAGGCGGAGGGGGTGACGGCCGAGCCCGAGGCCCTGCAATTGTTGGCCCGGCGGGCAGCCGGCTCGATGCGCGACAGCCAGTCGCTCCTGGAGCAGCTCCTGGCGTTTGCGCCCGAGCGGATCGCCGTGGCCGACGTCAACGCCATGCTTGGGATCGCCGGGGGCGACCGGATGGCACGATTGGTCCAGTGCCTCGTCGGCGCGGATGCGGCAGGCGCCCTCCAAGAACTCGACGCGGCGATTCAAGAAGGGGTCGATGCGGGCCTGCTGGTCGAGCAACTGCTCGGGTTCTATCGCGACGTGATGGCGTTGGCCGCAGGCTGCTCCGGAGAGCTTCTGCTGCACGTTCCGCCGGACCACTGGGAGGAAGTGGCGGCAACGGCCAAGCAACTGGGCCTGGAGAACGTGCTGGCCATCATGCAGATCCTCGATCAGACCCTGTCCCGGCTCCGCTACAGCACCCAGGGCCGCATCCTGGCCGAGTTGGCTTTGGTGCGGATTGCCACCTTGGGCGACCTGGCGGAGTTGAGCGAGCTGGTGACGGAACTGAAGGCCGGCACCGCTTTGGCGGGGGGGACAGGTCAGGCTGTCCCAGCGACCGCCGCACCGGGCGAGAGCGGGGGGCTCAAAAAAAAAGCCGGTGACGCGCCCATCCCTCTGACCGGAAATGCCCCACCCGATGGTCGCCATTCGCCCGCGACCGTGGCTACTCCTCTCGTCCCCATAAGCCCGGAAAACGCCACCGAGATATGGTCCCAGGCGGCGGCGAGGGTCCCTGGGCTGGTCGGGGAGCACGCCCGGCACTTCTGCCGCATAGCAATTCGTGCGCCAAATCGCCTGGTAGTGAGTTTTCGACAGGAGTATACTCTCTCCAAGTCGATCTGCGAGACCCCGGCGAATCGGGCCAAGTTCGAGCAGGCCCTGGCCGGGGTGACCGGGCAACGGGTGCAGTTGGAGTTCGAAGCGATCGACGGGGAAGGTGGGGAGACGGAGGTCTCGCCGGCCGCCCGGGGACCAACGGTCCTTCACCGCCGTGCCCAAGTCGCCGAGCACCCCATGGTGCGCCGCGCGGCCGAATTGTTCGGGGCGTTTCCCGAGCGGATCGACGAGCCCGGCGCCAACCGTTGACCGGTGGCCGAAACGAGGTTTCCAGACTTCCGAAGTCTCGAAGACTTCGGAAGTCTTCGCGGATCGAGGGGTGAAGAAGGAGCGTTAGGTGTTCAAGGAACTGGCGAACCTGGGATCCCTGTTGAAACACGCCCAGGAAATCAGCGGGCGCGTGCAAGGGCTCAGCGACGAGTTGCGGAGTCGCCGTGCCACCGGATCGGCTGGCGGGGGCCTGGTGGAAATCGAGGTCAACGGGTTGGTCGAGGTGCTCCGCTGCCACATCGATCCGAAACTGCTCTCCCAGGCGGACCAGGAGTTGCTCGAAGACCTGGTGGCCACGGCGGTGAACCAGGCGGTGGTCAAGGCGAAGGCACTTCATGCGGAAAGCGTGCGATCGCTCACCGGCGGGATGAACTTGCCCGTCCTCGAACAGGCCATGGCCAAGTTCATGGGGACCGACCCTCCGAAGTCGGAGTGAGGGGAAACATGCCCGAGCTCACCGAATCGGTCGCCAACCTGATCAATGAGTTCAACAAGCTGCCCGGCATCGGCAAAAAGTCGGCGGAGCGGCTGACGTACCACGTTTTGCGGGTCCATACGAACGAGGCCATGGCCCTGGCCGACGCGATCCGCCGCGTGAAGGAAAACGTCCGCTATTGCCGGATGTGCTGCAATTTGGCCGAGGAGGAGGAGTGCGCGATCTGCAGGGACCCGAAGCGGCAGCGCGACTTGCTGTGCGTGGTCGAGCAGCCCCGCGACCTGATCGCCCTGGAACAGACCGGGGTTTATCACGGGCTGTACCATGTGCTCTTGGGACGGATCGCCCCGTTGGACGGGATCGGGCCGGATCAACTCACCATCGAGGCGCTGGTCCGCCGCGTGCGGGAGGGTGCGTTCAAGGAGTTGATCATGGCGACCAATCCGACCACGGAGGGGGACGGCACGGCGCTGTACATCTCGAACCTGCTCTCCGAGCTGCCGATCCGCGTAACGCGCCTGGCCCGGGGGATCACTCCGGGAAGCGTGCTAGAATATGCTAATAGAGAGATCCTCACGGATGCCCTCACGGGCCGCCAGGAATTCTGAATTCTGAGGTGCTGCCATGCGTCTGTCGCTTGGTCAAGAGATGCGGATGGTTCAGAAGCAGATCCTGGCCCCGCGCATGATCCAGTCGATGGAGATTCTCCAGTTGCCGATCCAAGCGTTGGAAGAGCGGATCGAGCAGGAGGTGGAAGAAAACCCCGTCCTGGAGATCCGCGAGAACGATCCGGACCTGCCCGCCGAGTCGGCCGAGCAAGAGGCGCCCGACGCCCCCAGCGACGACGAGCGCGAGCTGGTGATCGACGACGCCAGCGACAACGAGCGGGACTTCGAGCGGCTCATACGCATGGACGAGGAGTGGCCGGACCATTTCGAGGAGCGGAGCCGGCCTTCCCGCAACCGCATGGAGGAGGCGGGGGACCGGCAGCACGACGCGATGGCCAACATGACGGCCCGGCCCCAGTCGCTCCAGGACTACCTGCACGACCAGTTGGGCTGGTTCGAGCTGGACCCGCAGCTCCGCGCCATGTGCGACCGGATCATCTATAACCTCGACCCGAACGGCCGCCTCCAGAGCAGCCTGGAAGACCTGCTCGGCGCGGACGCCACGGAAGAGGATCGGAAGCTGGCCGAGCGGGCGTTGGCCCTGGTGCAGAAGCTCGACCCGCCGGGCGTGGGCGCGCGGGACGTGCGCGAGTGCCTCCTCTTGCAGCTCGCCCCGGGGATGCCGCACTACGAGCAGCTCAAGACGCTCATCGCCGGGCACCTCGAGGATCTGGAGCACAATCGGCTGCCGGTGATCGCCAAGAAGACGGGCTTCTCCATCCCCTTGATCCAGGACCTGATCCAGGCGATGCGGACGCTGAAGGTGAACCTCGGGGCGGACTTCAACAACGCCTACGTGCCCCCGGTGACGCCGGACGTGTTCGTCGAGCAGGGCGAAGACGGCCGCTACAAGGTGCGCCTGGAGGACGGCCGCACGCCGAGCCTGTTCATCAGCCCGTACTACCGCAAGCTGCTCGCAAGTGGCGAGGCGAACGAGCAGACGCGGGAGTTCATCAAGCAGAAGCTCAATAGCGCCCAGTGGTTGATCGATTCCATCGAGCAGCGGCGCAACACGGTTATGAAGGTGGCCCAGGCCATCGTCGACTACCAGACCGCCTTCCTGGAGCGTGGGCCCGAGGCCATCGAGCCGCTCAAAATGCAGCAGATCGCCGACAAGGTGAAGGTCCACGTGACCACGGTGAGCCGGGCCGTCGACGACAAATGGATCCAGACGCCCCGCGGGATCTTCCCCCTGAAACGCTTCTTCTGCGGCGGCACGGTCGCCGCCGACGGCGAGGAGGTGGCCTGGGACACGGTCCGTTTGAAGCTCCAGGAGATCGTCGCCGGCGAGGACAAGAAGAACCCGCTCAGCGACGAAGAGCTGGTCCACGAATTGGGTAAACAGGGCATCCAGGTCGCCCGCCGCACCGTCACCAAGTACCGCAAGGCGATGCGAATCCCCAGCTCACGCGAGCGCCGCGACTGGAGCGAGAAGGGAGAAGGATGAATGCAGAAGGATGAAGGATGAATTCGCGGGCGTTGGACACCGACCTCGTCGCGGCTTTCACGTCGGTGAGCATTCCTTAGTCGTCATTCATCGTTCATCATTCATACTTCCGCATTCCCCTTCACGATCTCCACGCAGATGCCGCCGGCGCGGAGCACCTTGTGCATGCGGGTATACCAGAGCTCCTTGCGCCACTCCAGGCCGAGTTCTTCGCACACGCGGGCCAGCTCCTGGCGGTTGTAGGTGCGGCACCGCCAGATCCGGCTCGTCCACGCGCCGGAGAGATTGTCTTCGGTCGTGAGCAGCAGCATCTTGGCCCCGGGCATCATCACCCGGGCCAGCTCCGAAAGGCCGACCCGCGGATCGGGCAAGTGCTCCAGCACGTAGCCGCAGGTCACGCAGTCGAACGACGCATCGGCAAACGGCAGCACGCTCAGGTCGGCGACCACGAAGCGAGGGCGGTTGCTCCGCAGCCGGTGCCGCGCCCGGCGGAGCATTTCCCAAGAGAGATCGAAGCAGGTGATTTCCGCTTCGGGGTCGGCGTACTTGAGGAGGTGCCGGGCGATTTGGCCCGCCCCGCTCCCCACGTCGAGGATGTGCCGCGCCCCGCGGAGATCGAATCTCCGCTCGCGCAGCAGGCGATCGCCGAGCGCGATGTGCAGCGACAACATGCTGCACGTGGCCAGGATGGCCCCCCTGGGGCCGTCGTACACGTCGCGTACCGTCTCGCGGTACTCGCTGTAACTGACTTTCTGGCAGATCTGGTCTTCGATGAGGCGGTGAAGACCTTTCTTGCGGCGGGCCCGCCCGGCCCCGTGTTTGCGTTCCGCCGCGGTTGCCGTGCCGTGGGATGAAGTCCGCTTGAGCATCGCGAAGGTCTCGGGAAAAGAGTCACCCCCACGCCGGGTGGTGCGGTTTCTGCACTCTCCCCGCCCGGCTCACCAAAATCGAGTCTCCAGACTAACATTCCTTCGCCCGCCGGAGAAGTCCCTTGGCCCGTTTCACCGCGAAGAACAGCCCCCGATTCCCCCCTTCCGCCCCTCGGACCGAACGAAAAAACCGATTGGCTGGAGTATTCCTAGCGCGGCCGAGCCGCAACCAAGACTTCCGAAGTCTTGAAGACTTCGGAAGTCTGCGCGGCGCGCGGTGATTCCTGCGCATAACGAGTGCAGGACAGCCTGGAAAGGCCGTCCTACAGAAGACGCCGACCCTTGCGACTCGACACACGGAAAAACGCCCGGCTCCACCCCGTCAGAAGATCCGGCTCAGCCAGGAAGGCACGTAACGCATCATGTCCAGGCCGATCACCCAGAGCATCAACGCCAGGATGAACAGCAGGCCCAAGTAGGTGAGCGTCACGTACACCTTCTCGCTGGGCGGTTTGCCGGTGATCCCCTCGTAGGCCAGGAAGACCATGTGCCCGCCGTCGAGGACCGGAATCGGCAAGAAGTTGATCACCGCCAGGTTGGCGCCGATGATCATGAGGAAGATCAAGAGATCGGCGAACCCCTGGGCGGCGAAACGGTACGCCATGTCGAAAATCGACAGCGGCCCGCCGAAAGCGGTCGCGTCCACCTGTCGAGTACCCAGCTTGGCCAAGAAGCGGTAAACGATGGTCAGCGAGTCGATGGTTTCTCGCGTTCCCAGACGCACAGCCAGCGCGAACGATTGCCCGCCGCTGAAGAAGGTCTTGGCCTCGAACTCGAATCCCCGCTCGGGCCGGAACCAGTCGGGCGCGTCGACCGGCTGGAGTTCCACCACGCGATCGTCGGCGAGCGTCAGCTCGACCGTTCCCCCGGGCAGGAGCTTCTGAATCGCCTCGGCCAGCGCCGGCCAGCCGTTGGGGGCCTTCTTGAGATCTGCGGTGATGGGGCGGTTCACCCCAAGATCGACATATTGCTCCCCGTAGGGGAGTTGGCGGACGCGTTCGTCGGCAGGCGGGGTGAGCTTGGCCTTGACGACCACGTCGCCCGGCTTCAGCCCTGCCTTGGCCGCAGGTCCCCCCGCCTCGACGCCAGCCACTTCGTTGAGAACCTCGTACGCAACCCCCAGGGCGGGAACCGCGACCGGATCGCCCGGGAACAACGACGGCTCGTAGGAATCGGGCCGCCGGAGCCGGACCTGAATGTCCAGCGCGCCCGTCCCGGAAATGCTCAGCGGGTTCGGCCGGATCACGCTCAACGTCACCGCGGCGCCGAGGGGCTCCTTCCAAGCGCGGATGCGGAGGCGGTCGGGGAGCGTCAGCGGGTCGCCGATCGGCTGGCCGTCGATCTTCGTGATTGTGTCGCCCGGCGCGATGCCCGCCGCTTCCGCGGGCGACTGCCGCTGAATCGCCGTCACCTTCCCCATGGTCATCGACATGCCGAGCTGCCGCAGCGGCGCCGGCGCGACCTCAATCCTGAGTCGTTCCACGGGCCCCGGCGAGGCCGTGCGGGAATCGCCCGCCTTCGCCGCCCCGCCGCGCTCGACCGTGAACCACAGCGCCTTGTCGGGGTTCAGGGCCAGAAGGTGATGAATCGGGGCGTAGTCCTCGATCGGTTTGCCGTCGATGGCTACGATCCGGTCGCCGGGCTGGAAACCATGCTCCCAGGCGGCCGCAGGCGTGCCCGGCAGCACCGGCAACGTCCTGTCCAGCACCGGACTCATGGGCGGAAGGATGCCGATCGTGGGGACGGGCCCGCTCTTCGTCTTCTTGGGTTGGACCGTGATCGTGAGCGGCTCGGCAACGCCCGGCCGGCGGACCAGCATCGGAACCCCGCCGGAAATGTCGCCCACCGAGATTGCTGCGCGGAGATCCTTGTAGCGGTCGACCGGATTGCCGCGGATCTGCGTGATCTGGTCGCCGACTTCGAAGCCGGCCTGCCAAGCCGGCGCCCCGGGCACGACCGCGCCGACGCCGCACTCGACCTCGTCGATCCCGATCCAGTACGCCCACACGCCGGTAGCCAGGGCGAACAGCACGTTCATCACCACGCCCGCCGAGATGATCGCCATCCGCTTCGGCACGCTCTTGGCAAGGTAGCTGCGGGGATCGAAGACGGCCTGCTCGGAGTCGGGAGATGAGGGTTGGGAGTTGGGGGTAGGAGATTGGGAATCGGGGGGTTGGGAGTTGGGAGTTGAGTCCGCGTCGGCGGCCGCGGGCGAGCCGTTGGTCTTGGCCTTCGCCCGCTCCATCTCCTCGCGGAGCCGGGACGGGTTGTCTTCCTGCCCCAGCATCTTCACGTAACCGCCCAGGGGGAGAATCCCGATGCCGTATTCGGTCTCACCCCAGCGGTACTTCCAGAGCTTCAGCCCGCCAATGTCGAAGCCGAGGTAGAACTTCTCACACTTCACCCCACAGAGCTTGGCGACGAGGAAATGCCCCAGCTCGTGGACGAAGATGACCATGCCCAGGCCGATCACGACCTTGAGCACGTTCAGAATCCAGACGGGATCCGACCAGGCCACTGCGATCAGGCACAAACCCAACGTGATGCCTCCTGTCGAGCCCAACGGTCCGCCGCCATCAGTTGGTCGAGGGTGGGGTTGGGATCGAAATCGTGGTTTTCAAGGACGTTTTGCACGAGGGGGACGATCTCGCGGAATCCCAGCTCGCCGGCCAGGAACGCCGCTACCGCGGTCTCGTTGGCGGCATTGAGCACCGCCCCCGCGGTGCCACCGGCCCGGGCAACCTCCAGCCCCAGACGTAGGGCCGCAAACCGCTGAAAATCGGGCGGCTCGAAGTCCAGGTGCATGGCCCGGCTCCAATCCAGTCGCTCCGCCACGCCGCTCTGCCGGTGCGGCCAGGTGAGGGCGTACTGGATCGGCAGCTTCATGTCGGGAACACTCATCTGGGCGATGATCGACCCGTCGATGAATTCTACCAGCGAATGCACGAGCGACTGCGGATGAATCACCACGCCGATCTGGTCCGGCTCGAGGTCGAACAGCCAGCGGGCCTCGATGATTTCCAGGGCCTTGTTCATCAGCGTGGCCGAGTCGATGGTGACCTTCTTGCCCATGTCCCAGGTGGGATGGTCCAGGGCATCGGCCACGGTGACGGCGGCCAACTGCTCGTCGGAGTAGGTGCGGAACGGCCCGCCGCTTGCCGTCAACACCACCCGCTTGACCTCCTCGCGTTTGCCCGCTTGGAGGGCCTGAAACACCGCGCTGTGCTCGCTATCGACCGGGAGGATCGCAGCCCCGGTTTGTTTGGCCAGGCGGGTGACCAGCGGCCCACCCACCACGAGGCTCTCCTTGTTGGCCAGGGCAACGGTCTTGCCGGCCTCCAAGGCCGCCCAGGTGCCACGCAGACCGGCACTTCCCACGATCGCGGAGACAACGATCCGGACCTCCAGGTCCGCGACAACCCGGCCCACCCCCTCCGGACCGACGAGCAACCGCGTCTCCGGGGGCAGCGAGGACCAATCCTGACGGGCGGCGGCTTCCGGATCGGAGGCCACAATCCAGCGCGGCCGTGCGGTCTCGGCCTGTTTCAGTAGCGATGCGGTGTTGGAATGGGCCGATAAGGCATAAGCCCTCAAGCCGCCGCAAGAGGCCGCGATCACCTCCAACGTATTACGCCCGATGCTCCCGGTGGAGCCGAGCACCACGACGTTGACGCCGCTTACGGCCATAGAATGCAGCCCAGGACCTTCCCATCCCGCCTATCCGACAAACCCGTCATTGTAGGTGGTCGCGCCGGATGCGGCAACCCGACTGTCCCCCTTCGCAGAGGGGAGTTCGAGAATTCGGAAGTCTGGTGGTCCGCCCTACACCGTTATTCGCAGGAATCATCGCGCGCTGCGCAGACTTCCGAAGTCTCCAAGACTTCGGAAGTCTTGATTGCGGCTCGGCCGCGCTACGCCTCTCGATCTGCCCCCGGACCACACTACGGAAGCACATCTTACCAGTGTACGTCATTGTTGCCCTGTTTCAGAACCCATAATATGGAAGGGAGTGGGCGACCTTAGCGCGGCCTGTGGCCGCGACCAAAGGGTTCAGGGTTCAGTACTCTCCATCCACGTTCCACTCAAATTCTGAACCCTGCCCCCTGAACCCTGCCCCCTGAACCCAGCCCCCCGAACCCTCAGACTCGCCAGGCTGATAACGAAGGACCCTTGGATGACCGACCAGCAAAACGACGAACCACGCCGAAGCTCGGAGCGAAGGCCTCCGTCAATAGGGGGGAATCTCCTCTGGTACGTCCTTGCCTTGGGCATCGGCACGCTGTTCGTGGTGAGCCTGTTCAGCCGCACCCCGCTGGAGATTGCCTACATGGACCTGGTCCGGCTCATCGACCAGGGCGCGCCGCAGAAGCACCCTGAGGCCGCCATCACGATAGCCGAAGGCACCGAGAGCAAGAGCCTCACGGTTCGCTACTCGAATCTCCGCAAGGTCAAGATCGGCCCGACGGAAATCACCGGCGAGGTCACCCGGCAGGTGCTCGATCCGGAGAACGAGCGGACGGGGGCCCAAGTGAAGGTCTTCCGCACGGCCCGTCACGGCTTGGAAGAGGACGGCAACGCCCTGTTCTCCTCGCTCAAAGAGAGGGGATTCACCGACGTGCGGGCCGAGGAGGCGCCCAGCCCGTGGAACACCTACCTGACCATGCTCATTCTCACCATCCCCGTGGTGGTGCTCTTCATCTTCATCATGCGGCGGCTGGGCGGCACCGGATCGGCGGTTGCCTTTGGACGCAGCCGGGGGAAACTCTACGCCCAAGAAGACATCGGGGTGACGTTCAACGACGTGGCCGGGATCGACGAGGCGGTCGATGAACTCCGCGAAGTGGTCGAGTTCCTCAAGACGCCGGAGAAATACCGCGTGCTCGGCGGCCGGATTCCCAAGGGCGTGTTGCTCGTGGGCCCGCCCGGCACGGGCAAGACTTTGCTGGCCAAGGCCATTGCCGGGGAGGCGGGGGTGCCGTTCTTCTCCCTTTCGGGCTCCGATTTCGTGGAGATGTTCGTGGGCGTGGGCGCAGCCCGGGTGCGCGACATGTTCCAGCAGGCCCAGGGCCGGGCCCCGTGCATCGTCTTCATCGACGAACTCGACGCCCTGGGGAAGACCCGGGGCACCAGCATCGTCGGCGGCCACGACGAGCGCGAGCAGACGCTCAACGCCCTGCTGGTCGAGATGGACGGATTCACGTCCAACAGCGGCGTGATCGTGCTGGCCGCCACCAACCGCCCGGAAACCCTCGACCCCGCCTTGCTCCGCCCGGGCCGATTCGACCGCCACGTGCTGGTCGACCGGCCCGACGTGCGCGGCCGGGAAGCGATCCTCAAGGTCCACGTCAAAGAGGTGAAACTCGACGAGTCGGTCGTGCTGAGAGACGTAGCGGCGATCACCTCGGGGTTTGTCGGGGCCGACCTGGCCAACCTGGTCAACGAGGCCGCGTTGCTGGCCGCCCGGAAGAGCAAGCCGGCCGTGACCATGGACGAGTTCAACGAAGGCGTGGAGCGGGTGACGGCGGGGCTGGAGAAACGGCAGCGGGTGATGCACCAGGACGAGAAACAGCGGGTGGCCTACCACGAGAGCGCCCACGCCCTGGTGGCCTCCAGCCTCCCGAACACCGACCCGGTCCACAAGGTCTCGATCATCCCCCGCGGATTGGCCGCCTTGGGCTACACCATGCAGCGGCCCGAAGGCGATCGCTACCTGTTGACCCAGAGTGAGCTGGAGAGCCGCGTGCAGGTCCTCCTGGCGGGCACCGTGGCGGAAGAAATAGTCTTTAACGACGTCTCCACCGGCGCCCAGAACGACCTGGAGCGGGCCACCGAGATCGCCCGCAGCATGGTCATGGATTTCGGCATGAGCCGGCTGGGCCGCGTCGCGTATCGTGAGGGGAGCCGCTCCGATTTCCTCAGCGCGATGGGGGAGCTGCCGCGCCAGCGCTTTCACAGCGAGCAGACGGCCCGGGAGATCGACCAGGAAATCAAGCGGGTCATCGACGAGTCGCTCGTCAAAGTCCGCCAGATCCTGGAGACGCGATACAAGGCCCTCGAAGCCACGGCCAAACGCCTCATCGAGAAAGAGGTCATCGACACCGAGGAGCTCAAGCAGATCATCGAGGCCAATTGCCCGAACCCGGTCATCGTGCCGGGCACCGACGCCGCCGCGCGCCGGCCCCCGACTCTCAGGACCGACGCCCCCTCGGCCGATGCCGCTGCTCCCAAGGCGGAGGAAAGCGCGGGATAGCGTAGGCCCCACGTGGCTTAAGGATCGCCGAAGGAATAAGTGGCGTCTTTCCCGACTTGGGTGGCATGCCGTCACTCGGCGCAGCCGAGGGTCGGCATGGAGAGCGTTGTGGCGGCCTCCATGCTCACCCGACGCTTCGCGTCGTGAGAGCATGCCACCCAATCCCGACAGTCGTTCATTGGTCGGTGCTAAGCTCTCCCAACACGTGGGCCGGACACCCAACCGCTACCTCAGCCGGCTCCAAGGCCGCCGCTCCGACGTTTGCCAGTTGTACGTCGCTTCGAGGGCCTGACGCACCACCCCCATGATCTGCATCAGGGCCACCGGCTTGCGGAGCACCGAGTAGGCGTGCTCGCGGCGGGCCTGCTCGATGATCGTCTCGTCGAGATCGGCCGAGAGGATGATGCAGGGGAGCAGGGCCTTGAACTGCTTCACCAGGCGCAGGGTCTCCAAGCCGGTCAGCTTGGGCATGTGCATGTCGAGCAAGGCGAGGTGCACGACCTGGGTGCGGACGATGTGGAGGGCTTCTTCGCCGTCGCCGGCCAAGATGGTCCGGTAGCCCTGCGGCTCGAAGACCCCTTGAAGGGTCTCGCGGAACGCCGAATCATCGTCAGTAATGAGAAGGGAGGGGTTCTCGATGACCATCCCCGCGACCCTCGCCAGCCACGAACCATTGGTCGCTTAGTGCAAGTCGGATGCCAACCGGCTCGCTTGTTCCCCCTCCAAGCCGATCGACTCTCCCAACTACTTACCACAGAATATCTTACCTCAACCGACGATTCCCGGCGATAGCGAAAAGGGTTGATCCGGCACGGCATCCGCAAGGAAAGCGCAGGCCGCCGCAACTGCCAATTTGACAGGGAGTTATGGCCATCGCGGTCTCGTTGCGCCCGGCCGCAATTGACCTTGACCGTGCGTGCGAGCAGAAGCGAATACGGAATACTGAATGAAGAATACGGAAGTCAGAATCAGCCGCCATCAGAACCTATTCCTCATTCCGTATTCCGTATTCACTATTCCAGTAGTTCCAAGTTCAGCTCATGGCGGCCAGGTGACGCAAGGTCTTGAGCCATCGTGCAATAGGACGACGATTTCGTGGACGAGCCAATCGAGCAT
>Ga0172371_10011140_pt1 | contig 12022 bp, 14 predicted proteins | sample Lak12m_FD_114543 | JGI IMG/M metagenome (GOLD analysis project Ga0172371, IMG submission 114543) | Freshwater microbial communities from Kabuno Bay, South-Kivu, Congo - kab_022012_12m | ecosystem: Environmental > Aquatic > Freshwater > Lake | place: Democratic Republic of the Congo: South-Kivu...
CCAAATTCCAAAAAAATATTAAAGACCAAATTTCAAATATTAAATAATAAGTTTAGATTATGGTTAATAAACATACTAGACCTAAAAAAGTCATTGTTAATGATTTAATGCAAAAAAATTATCGATATACTTTGACCGAGCCAATTGGTCAAAATTTTGATAAGGATTTTAAACCAGAACTAACACCTAAAGAAATGCTCAAACTTGGGGTTTTCGGTGGAAAATATATGACTGATTGTCGTGACGAATTCCCCGAAGATTGGTTTACAAGTGCAAAATTATGTCATGAAAAACACGACCCTAATCTCAATTTTTTCGGTATAAATGCCTCGATGCCACTTTACGTGTGGCAAAGGAAAGGTTGGATCTATCATGAGGATCCAAGGGGGTGGTTCCAGTGGTTTTGCCGGTATTATATGGGAAGAAGAATACCAGAAGAGGACGCACGTCAAATAAAAAGATGGAAAGCAATCAAAAGACATATTAGCCAAATAAAAAATAACTGTGCAAAAAAAGATTTGGGTTGCCGCCAAAAACAGAGGCAAGCAGTACTTCATTGGGCTTATGATAGTCGAAAAATATAGAATTTAAACTCAACATTATATATAATGGTTTTATTCATCCTTTTGGACTCTCACTGAGTCCACGTACCAGGGGAGGGGCTATGGAGCCGCACGGAGTTATCGAAGTGTACCGCAAGGGCCCGATGGATGCTTATGTTGCCAAGGTCATCTATGTCGACCATCGTCAGGAGTTTGCCTCTGTCGAGATCGAAGCAGTAGATGCTCCGGAAGGCATTGTTGGTCACACTCTGGACATCTCTCGGGCCTGCACGTTTGTTCGTGGCGTCGACAGACCGCGTCTTGGATATCCGACGAAGCAAGTCCCAAGGGCAGGCGAATATCTCGTCTGTGTCGGCTACCAGGACGAAGACGGTCAGCTTGTCCTTCGGGAATTCGGTTGGTACTTCGAACATTCCGAGGTCGACAGGATGATGAAAGCCGTGAGAAAGGCGAACTAGCACTACCTGACCCTCCCGAACCCCGTCACACTGTTGGCCATTGGCCAAGAAGAGGCGGGTTTCGCTTTTAGCTATAAATTATTTATAATATAACTATATGAAAAATATGTCCGACATTTTAATAATTTATCAATCGTTTCATCATCAAAATACTGAAAAAATAGTAAGAGCGTTATCGACTTCATTTAATATTAAGGCTCTGGAAGTTTCTAAAGCTACTCAGAAAGATTTTGACTGTAATTATTTAATATTTGCAAGTGGGGTATATATGACAAAACCTCATCGATTATTTTTGGAAAAGATCCCAGAGACCAAAAGTCCAAAAGAAATTCTACTTATTACTACGAGTGGAATTAAAAACATACCGCTATTTAATCCCTATAGAAGACATTTCAGAAAATTTTTTGAATCAAGAGGTTATTTGATTCGTTCTTGGTTTGAAACTAGAGGTTTCGACACTTATCCTGTTATATCCAAACCTTTTGGTGGATTTTCTAAAGGAAGACCAGACAGTTTGGATATCGAAAGAGCAATAACATGGCTCAAGAAAAATCTCTAAATTATTCTGAATACTAATATTGTTCTTATATTTAAAGACTAACTAAATATTAATAAATATTGTTCAATATTTAAGTTCAAAATCTGACTTTTTTACAAAATTTTTACCAAAAAAATTTCCGTGAAAATTTAACAAATAACATATTTTTTTACAAAATTTTTAAAGAATAAAATTGATAATAAAAAGCCATTTTTGAATTAAATATAAAATAAGAATAAAAGACATTGTTGACTCAAAAAAAATAAAATTTCATAACTAATTAAAAATATAGTTTTTTGGTTATAAAAAAATCTTGGAAAATAATATAGATAAAATTTTGAATTTTGGAAAAATAATCCGTTAATAATTGGTTTTTTTGGAAAAAAATTTTGACATAGTATGTTATTAGTGTGAGAATATATAAAGTTATGGCACTTGAAAACGTAATTGAAATAAAAGACTTAAAAAAGCATTTTTCTACTAAATTTGGCTTTGGACCAAAGGTAAAAGCAGTTGATGGAATAACCTTTGAAGTCAAAAAGGGAGAGGTTTTTGGGTTTCTTGGCCCAAATGGTGCCGGTAAAACCACAACCATCCGCTGTTTAATGGATTTTATTCGACCAACTTCTGGGTTAGTAAATATCTTTGGAAAAGATTCAATAAAAGATTCCGTCGAGATTAAAAAGGAAATTGGTTATCTGCCGGGCAATGTTCGCTTAAACAACAATTGGTCAGGCCATGATCATATAAAGTTTATTCAAGGAATACGGGGTAAAAATCACAAAGCACTAGAAATTGCTTCTAAGTTAGATCTGGATCTTGGCAAAAAATTTCGAACGCTATCGTCTGGCAACAAACAAAAACTTGGGATTACCCTTGCCTTAATGTATGAACCAAAACTACTTATAATGGATGAACCAACAGTTGGGTTAGATCCACTCCTTCAAAATGAGATTTATAAAATGCTCGAAAGTCTCAAAAAAAAAGGAACTACCATTTTCATCTCTTCGCATAACTTACCCGAAGTTGAAAAGGTTTGTGACAGAGTTGGAATCATCAAGCAAGGGAAAATGGTTGAAGTAGAAACTCTTAAAGAACTTTCCGGAAAACGTCTTCATAAATTCGAAGTCAGATTCGAAAATAAAATTAAACCATCTGATTTTAAGTTCGATGGTGTCGAAAATATTGAGGTAATCTCCGACGGTCTAACATTTGATGTTGGGGGCGATATAAACGCAGTGATGGAAAAGTTAGCAAAGTATAAAATAAGTGACATTTCTATTAGTCACGCCGATCTTGAAGAAGTCTTTTTGAAATTCTACGAAAAGAGGAAATAATGTTTGCTGTTTTTGCACGTGCTATTCTAGATCGAAAACGGATACTTGCGGTTTTTTTGGCTGTTAGTGTGGCAATGATGTGGATGTATGTTGTTACATATCCCTCACTTCAAGCGACTGCTGCAGAGGTCTCTGAATTTGTAAAATCGCTACCCCCGGAATTGAACAAGGCTTTTGGTCTGGATCCACGATCTTTTACCACCTTCGAAGGGTATGTAGCAGGCAAACAATTCAGTATGATATGGCCTATGATGATGGTGATGCTTGTCGGTGGGATGGCTGCAAACTATATCTCCGGTGACATTGAAAAAGGAACAATGGAAATGGTACTCTCACAACCTATCACGAGGCAGAAAATAATAATCTCTCGGATTCTCTCAGGTGTTTTTATTTGTTTCTTATTTGCCGCTATCTCTGTACTCTCGGTTATCCCCATGACAAAAATATATGATATTAATATTCCAATTAATCATTTCTTTTTGATATCGTTCATTGGGTTTTTATTTGGGCTTGCGGTTTATGGATTTTCTATGTTGGTATCGGCTCTTTTTTCGGAAAAAGGAAAAGCGTTATTTCTGACTATTGCTATTCTACTCACGATGTACATTATCAACATTGTGGCATTACTCAAGGCAAGTCTCGAAGATATTAAATTTGCTTCATATTTTTACTACTATGACTATGCAGGGATATTGCTAGATGGAAAGGTTGGCAGACTAAGCATCATTTTCTTTCTTATTTCATTTTTATTTTTTTCCGCGGCAGGTATTGTCTTATTTTCAAAAAGGGATATAACATCATAAAATCATGTATGAAGTAGCTACAAGAATTTTAAAAGATAAAAGGAATGCCCTAATTGCTTATTGTTTGGGTGCAATGGTTACGGTTGAAATGTATATAGCTCTCTTCCCGACAATTCGTGACCAGGCACAACAATTAAATAAGTTATTGGAAGCATATCCAAAGGGATTAATGGAAGCCTTTGGATTTAGTGGGACAGAAGCTCTCTTTTCTACCCTTGAATCCTATATGTCAACGGAATATTTCAGTTTTTTCTGGCCGATTTTAATAATTACGATGATGATAGGTTTTGCAAATGCAATGATAGTGGGAGAAGTAGAAAACGGAACTATTGAATTAACTCTCTCACAACCACTCTCAAGATTAAAATTATTTTTTTCTAGGTATTTAGCCGGAGTTGTGTATCTTCTGGCTTTCAACTTTTTTTCTATATTTATTATGATTCCATTTGCTAAATTGCACGACATTGGCTATCAACTAGATCACTTTTACACAATTTTTGGGATTAGTTTTCTTTTTGGTCTTGTTGTTTTTAGTATTGCGTTAGTTTGTTCTGCAATTTTTAACGAAAAGGGTAGAGCTATTGCGGTTTCCTCGGCTATCCTACTTGGTATGTATATTTTAAATATTATCTCTACGTTAAAAGATAATTTAGAGAAATTGAAATATGTCACAATTTTTCATTATTTTAACCCGGGAAATGTTTTTGGAAAAAATGAAATCGTAGAATATTCTGTGCCAGTTTTTTTGGGTGCAATACTAATATTGACGACAATTGCAATAATAGTCTTTTCAAAAAAGGATATTGCGGTGTAGAATATCTATAAAGGGGAGGGTAGATTGCCGGAAGATCAAAATTCTAATAACCTAAATAATCAAGTTCCCACTGGTGCACAGGAACCCTCTTTGAATCCAGAAACAACTAATGAGCAAACCGTAGCTCAGATTCCTGAACCAGCTCAAAACACTATTTTAGATACTCCGCAGGGTGCAAACCCTCCTGTAATGGCCGCACCGGATAATGATAAAGAAATACATTTTAAACCGGAAGCAATCCCAGCAGAATCACAAAGCCAGCCTTTGCCGATGAATAGTCAAATAAACCCAAATATACAACCAGAAACAAATGAAATAGTGCCTGAAACTCCTCCAGTCCCGGAAACTCTGAATAAAAATCCTGAGTTAAAATTAGAACCATTACCGGAGACAAAAGTAGATTCTGACAATTCCACAATAACTGAAGTCAATCCAACTATTCCAGAAACGACTTCTGCACCTCTTAATACTGTTTCTCAACCGGAAATGCATGAAAGTGGTCATTTTAGTAGTCTGCCAGGCACCGAAAACGTAGATACTGCACAAGAAGAAGAATTATTTAAGACTATGGCCGCAAATCACACAGGGGATAGTCCGCCACCACCGGCAGATGTATCACAACCCAGCATAGCAGTGAACAACGAACCGGCAGCCAGTGTTACACCCTTTAATCCGGATGATTTCAATGCATCTAAAGATAAAAACTCTTCGGTTGTAAAAAAATTAGTTGTTATTGGTTTAATCGTATTACTTATTGCCGGACTTTCAACCGCTGGTTTTTTTGGTTGGGTTTGGTGGCAGAAATACAACACTGTAAAAATTCTTAATGCCGCCGCCGCTAACTTGGCGGATGGTTCACCAAGAAAGGTTGACTATAAAATTGGGTTCAATGGTTTTTCGAATAACGGAAGTGTCTCTTTTGATGCCGATAAAGATTTTTTATTTTCAACGAATATTGAAACGTTACCGATAGACCTTACATATATTAAGGCAGAAAATAAGGCTTATCTAGAGGGCCCGGATAACCAATATATTGTTTATACTAATATCGAAGCTGCACTTTCGGAACTTACTACAAGTATTCCAAAAACCGATAACGACGGTACACTTTCAGACGAAAATACGGCTGCCCTAAAATATCTTAAAACAGTTGGGACAGAAGATATTAATGGAGTCAGCGCTACTCATTATAGTTTTGAACCCACTAAAGAGTTTTTAGATAAATATGTAAATAACAACGAGAATCTTAAAAAAAGCGGAGTCACCGCTGATATATTAAAAGTAGAGTTCTGGGTTGGCAAAGAAGATAATAAAATCTATAAGATAGCTATGGGAATAGAATATAATATGTCCGATACGAGTTCTGTGAGCAGCGGCATAACCCTCGATAAGGTCTCCATTGATCTTGAACTAAATTTTTCTTATAACTACACCGATAACATTCAATCTCCTACAAATCCAAACATTATTCAAACATATGATATGAATCAAGCAATTGATCCAACGAATCCCGGTTCTCTACTACCAACAATATAAAATTATAATGGCAGTCTTCAAAGACAAGGTTATAAAGATCGTGAAAAAAATCCCAAAAGGGGAAACTTTGAGTTATGGCGAAGTTGCACTTCTTGCAGGCAGTCCGGGCGCAGCTCGTGCAGTGGGCAATATTCTCTCCAAAAATTTTAATCCCGAAATACCTTGCCACCGGGTGGTTCGTTCAGATGGTAAACCAGGGGGATATAATCGGGGAAGTGAAGTTAAAGCATCAAAGCTAAGAAAAGAAGGTGCACTAAAATGACATTTGACTTTAATTTAACTCATTGCTATACTATTTCACGTCTTAAAGAATCTGCAATTATCCATCTTATTAGATAAAAAAGGAGTTTCATATTTTAAGACGATTTAGCTTTAAGGGACTAAAACTTTCTCTCATTGCAAAAAAAGATAAAATATTCCGAAAATTTAAGGTTTTTGGGGTAAAAACAAAAGTCGGATACAACACTCTTGATATAAATGGAAAAGCCAAAACAATTGCCGGTGCTGGAAAATCATCCTGGCGCTCATTTTTTTATAACTTTAAAAATATTCTTGTGAAGCCGGTTAGGCAGGTTACTCATTTGGGGTTAGTTTTGGTTATTATGGTGGTTCTCTCAACCGGACTCCCTGCACCCGAAACAACGGCCAATGTTCAAGTTAAACCGGTCGATCCTTTTGGTATTCAAGCTATGACTGCCGAAACAGAAGCCGGAGATAAAGTAACTGCTGTAGAATCGGTTGCCTATATTGCATCAGTAATCGACTATTCACAAGACAATGAGATGGTTATGGATGCATATGCAGTTGCAGACCAGCAGGCTGCAAAAACGACTCTTGCGGTTTCGGGTAATTCTATTGCAAAAATATCTGCTGTAACAACAACTAGTTCAGCTGCAAACAAAGCGAGCTATCAAAAATATGTCGTTCAGGGTGGTGATACTCTCTCGGGGATTGCTACACAATTTGGTGTAACCACCGATTCAATTAAATGGTCAAATGGAATGAGCGATGCAGACAGCTTAAAACCAGGCACAGAATTAAATATTCCTTCAATCACGGGTATTATATATACTGTCAAATCGGGTGATAGTATAGCCGGACTCGCTTCAAAATATAAGGCCAACGCCTCATTGATTATTGCCCAAAACGATCTATATGGAGAAGATTTAGTTGCCGGGATGCAAATCGTGATACCAGATGGTATCATTGAAGACACACCAGTTCCTGCCCCTGCACCCAGAACTCAAATTGCCTCCAGAGGAACCGCACCAACCAGAGTTGCTTCTTCTGCCGGTCCAAACAGGTTTCCTTGGGGTTATTGTACTTGGTATGTTGCATCTAAAAGATATATTCCCTGGAGCGGTAACGCCTGGCAATGGTACAGAAACTCTCAGGCTTATGGTAAAAGTACGGGTAAAACCCCTGTTCCTGGTGCTGTGATGGTTACATGGGAATCATCGGTTGGGCATGTAGCCTATGTCGAATCAGTTAATTCTGATGGTAGCTTTAGGGTTTCTGAAATGAACTACACCGGTTATGGTCGCGTTTCTTCACGAACAGTATCCACAGGCTCGGTTCCATTAATCGGATTTATTTATTAGCGAAAAGCGAACAGTGACAAGAGAGAAGTAAACTATTTGGTATAATAGAAAAATAAGAGGAGTAATGATCACTGATTTCTTATCCCTGATCACTTAATTATGTTTTGCGATAAAGTATCAGTTTATGTAAAAGCGGGAGATGGCGGCAACGGTCGTTCTTCTTTTTTGCATGAAAAATATAAGGAATTTGGTGGTCCTGATGGCGGGGATGGTGGCAGGGGTGGAAATGTAATTTTTGAAGCAGACGATAATTTAAATACACTTTACTACTTTAAAACTCATCATCGCATCACGGCCAAAAACGGAGAATCAGGAAAAGCAAACAAATCTCATGGTAAAAATGCCGAAGATCTGATTATTAAGGTTCCAAGAGGAACGATTTTAATTGATGAAAAAATAGGTAAGCAAATAGGTGATTTAGGTGAGCAATCAAATTTAATTGTCGCTCGTGGTGGTGATGGCGGTTTTGGAAATGCACATTTTAAATCTTCAGTACGACAAACACCGGAGGTGGCAGAACTTGGTGAGCCTGGTGAAGAAAAGCAACTAACACTGGAACTTAAAATGATTGCTAATGTCGGTTTAGTTGGTTTACCGAATGTAGGAAAATCGACATTGCTTTCAGTAATCTCGGCAGCGCGTCCCAAAATTGCGGACTATGAATTTACGACACTTATTCCGAACTTAGGAGTTGTCGAAGAAGGTAAATTCGGGCTCGAAAAGGGTTTCATAGTTGCGGATATTCCAGGATTAATTGAAGGTGCATCAAATGGAAAAGGACTCGGTGATGACTTTCTTCGCCACGTGGAAAGGACTCAGGTATTAATTCACTTAATAGATGCATCACATCCTGATTTGGCGGTTGATTACAAAACAATTTTGAATGAGTTGAAATATTATAAAGTCGATATATCCGACAAACCACAAATTATTGCGGTGAATAAAATCGAAATTTTAAATCCGGAAACCTTAGCTGAAAAAATCACAAAGCTGAAAAAGGTGCTTAAGAAAAACCATGAATTATTAGAAATATCAGCAGCAACTCATAAAAACCTAGAGGTCTTAATGCACAAAGTAGAGGGAATGCTTAAAAAAAATAAAAGCCTAGAGTCCAGTTCACCAAGTAGTGAACCTAAGGTTTTCACCTTGGAGGATGTTGTCGATAAAAATTTATTTAGCGTGAAATTAGAAAAAGGGAAATTTATTGTGCATGGGGAAAAAATAGAAAAATTCGCAAGGCGTACTGATTTTGAAAATCCACATGGGATGGCACGTTTTCGTGACATTATGAAAAAATTAGGGGTAGACAAGGAACTAAGAAGGCAGGGTGCCGAATTAGGATCAAAAGTAATTATTTCTAATAAAGAGTTTAATTTTTAATATATTTTTTCAGTCAGATTGTACTTTACAATCAAACATAACAGTTCTAGAATGAGCGAAGTGAGGGTAGCGTAAAAACTAAATAAAGGAGAAACTTATGGCACAAGCAAGCGCATCAACTGCGCCTAAAGGCATGAGTCCTTGGTGGACCTACCTATTATCGGGTATCGCTTCGATACTTCTAGGTTGGTTCCTTCTTGCAAAGCCCGTGAGCACCACAATCTCGCTAGTGGTATTCTTGGGTTTTTATTTACTTGTAGCGGGAATTATCGACACCGTAATGTCTTTTACGGCAATTGGAGAAAAAGGATCTGCTTGGGGCTGGAAGTTACTTTTTGGCATCTTGAGCATGATTGCCGGTTTGTGGATTTTGAATAACCCACTATTCTCGGCGGTCTTTACTCCGGTAATGTTTATGTATTTCGTGGCATTTATGATTATTGCCATGGGACTTGTGAAAATGTTTGCCGGACGAGCTGAAGCAAATGGTCATTTCCAATGGACTTGGGGCAGTTTTCTCTTGGGAGCTGTTTCGGTTATCTTTGGTGTTTGGCTCCTTGCCGCACCCGATAGATATGCAGTTGCAACGGTAGTACTCGCAACCGGATGGTATCTTTTGATCTCCGGTGGTGTTTCGATGGCTCTAGCTTTCGTAGTAAAAAAAGAAGAAGCGTAGTCGGGAAGGAGTAACTCATGAAAACTAATGAATTCTTGACTGTGCACTGGTGGGCGGTGGTTCTAAGAGGACTTTTAGCTCTTGGCCTTGGCCTTGTATTTATTATGTGGCCGGGAAAATCACTCCTGACGGTAGTTGCTCTAGCTGGTCTCTGGCTAGTTCTTGATGGAATTATTGCTTCTATTATGGGTATCTTATCCGTAAAGAAAGACAAGAACTGGTGGGTCCATCTTTTTCAAGGTGTACTCGGTATACTATTAGGATTAGTTCTTTTCAACTATCCTCAAGTTACCGTTGGTTTGCTTTTCTTCCTACTTGCTATTTGGTTCATTTTCTCTGGTATTCTCACAATGATACTTGCAATTGCAATGAGGAAAGAATCCTATGGAAATTGGACAGTGACCGCTCTTGGGGTAATAGGTATACTTTTCGGAATGCTGATGTTTGCTTATCCTACTCAGACAGTTCAAGTTGTGGTGGTGATATTTGGGGTATTTACTCTGATATCTGGCATTATGGGTATAGCATTGGGAATGGATTTAAGAAGAGTCAGTAAGGACTTGGCAAAGGTATAACTTTAGTCAAATAAAAAAAACCGCCCCTTTTCGGGGCGGTTTTTTTAGATTTTAATTTCCTATTAAACCCTCGGATTTAAAAGTGTCATAGGCAACCTTAATAAATGCAGCAGCAGGAATTGCAAGAAGTGCTCCAACGATTCCACTAATTGCGCCACCAATCATTAGCGCGATAAGCACGGCAAGTGGTGACATTTTCACGGTTTTTTTCTGGACCAAAGGAATAATCGCGTTGTTTTCAACTTGTTGATAAATAATAAAATATATAGTTAAAATGACTGCCGCAGTGATATTTCCATAGAGTAAGCTAAACAAAACAACTATTATAGCTCCAAGTGTTGCCCCAATCATCGGTATAAGGTCAAAAACGGCGACAATAACCGAAAGGCTGGCAGCATAAGGAATATTCAATATTTTTAGAAAAACAAATGTAGAAATACCGGCAATTGCAGCAACCATCAAAGCACCGGCGAAATATTTAGTCACAATGCCATAAAGGTCAACAGTTAATTTGTGATAAACACTATGATATTTTTCAGGTACGATTTTGCTCCCGGCTGCAAGCGCTTTTTTAGTGTCTAGTAGCATAAAGAACATTAAGGTAATAACGGTAATAAAAACATAAATAAACGATGAAATATTGCCTATTAGTTTAATAATTGCATCTCCCATACCCGAAATAACATCTTTAGTCGTGTTTGATATTTGCATCTGTGTTTCTTCAGTTACTAAAGGTTCGACATACTCCAGGGCTTGATTGGTTGTCTCACTGTTTTTAATTTTTTCTGATACATTTTGAAGTTCACCAACTAAGTTAGGCATTTCACTTATCATTGGTCTCACAATTAAAAAGCCAAGGAATATTAATGAAATAATAAACCCAAGAAGAGTGATAACAATTGCAATCCCTCTTTTTTTCCCGGGAAGTTTTTTCTGAATCCAATCAACTAGAGGGTCGAACAATAGAGTCAGCAGGAGTGCGGCGGCAATCATCCCAATAATTGAGAGAATTTGGTATAAAAATGCCAGAAATAAAATAAATAATGTTGCTGCTGTCAGGATTCGAAAGATATCGCGAGTAGTTATTTTCATAATTTAAAAATAACATAAAACGAGTTAATTTAAAACTCATCGGAAGTATCTGTTATAATATAAAAAAGGGGACATATGACAGCAGAACCAAATTGGTGGTCGGGGCAATCAGGACCTTCATCACCACAAAATCAAAATTCGAGTGAAAATAAAACATCGACACACGAGGTCGTGCCGCCTCCAATTGAAAAAAAAGAAGAACCGGAGACGTCAAATACTTTTCTTTCTTCAGATAAAAGTGGCCATTGGGTTCCAGATGCTTATCAAAAAATGCTTGAGCGCATGAAAAAGGAAAACCCCAAGGTTGAACCAAAAAAAGAAGATGTACTCTCGAGAGTTGCGGAAGAAGAAAAATCTCAAAATGATGTGCAAGAGCAACCAATTTCAAAACCGGAACCAAAGATTGGGGGGAGTGCAAAATATCTGAATAATCTTCGTGCAGCACTCCAAACCGTAATCGATGGGAGTTCTAGCATGAATTTGGTAATGCCAATCCGAGACATTAAAAAAGTCGAATTCAAAAAAGCCGGCAAAAACAAAGAAGGTGAAATAATTTATGAAGTTTGTGAAGAAAATGTCACTCTTGGTTATGCCGATTACACAATCTATTCATGACAATAAAAGAAGCTCTTAAAGATGCTCAAGATAA
>Ga0172371_10011142_pt1 | contig 12021 bp, 3 predicted proteins | sample Lak12m_FD_114543 | JGI IMG/M metagenome (GOLD analysis project Ga0172371, IMG submission 114543) | Freshwater microbial communities from Kabuno Bay, South-Kivu, Congo - kab_022012_12m | ecosystem: Environmental > Aquatic > Freshwater > Lake | place: Democratic Republic of the Congo: South-Kivu...
CCGGGCGGCACGGACGACATCATCCAGCCGTGCCCCAGCTACCTCGACGGGATCAACGAGACTACGTACCACTTCAAGGTGGATCTGACGTACCTGTCGAACGCAACGCTGGTGCTCGAGTCCGCACCTTCCCGTGAGGGAACGTGGACAACGTGCCAGGCGTTCACCGGCGTGACCAGCTCGACGATCGTGCTCTCTTCGGAAGGTGGCGGGCTTGGATTCAGCCGCTACATCCGGTGGAGGGTGGACGGGCACCCGGTCAACGCGTGGGAAGTGTGCTTCCAGATCCTGGTGACGTCAGGAGCGCTGGGAGACGCGGTGCTCACGCCCAGGAAGGCGTGAGCACAATGCGGAATGCGGAATGCGGAATGCGGAACCGCGTTGACGAGCCTTGACCGTGAGGGATGGGCCCAACAACCCCCGGGCCGTGAGCCACGAGGGTGAGCGACTGATGAGTTGAATCTCAATGGAGGGAATGAGATGGCGGATAAGCAGACATACGAATTGGCGCCGTGGACGACAGTGAAGGGAACGGAGGCGTCAACGGCGGTGATCATCCAGCGCAAGGACACGTGGGTGGATGCGGCGCAGTACCTGAACGCTGTGGTCGGACTGCGGATCCTGACGCACACGAACTGCACGCTGACGCTGGAAACGGCGGTGAGCCCGGAGGGACCGTGGACGAGCATCGCGGACTTCACGGGTGCGACGCAGACGACCAAGTACTTCACCTCCCGGGAGGACGGCACGAGCAAGTTCCAGCGCTTCCTCCGCTGGAAGCTCGACCGCTCCGTCGCCGACTGGCAGACATCCTTCCGCATCGAGGTGAATGTGCTGTAGCCAGGGAAGTAGAACCCGCAGGTAGGTGCAGTCCATGTCCAAACTTGGAGACAAGCTGTGTGCATTCCGAAAGATACTGTCTGCCTTGGGCCAAGCTGACTCGGCTTTCTTGACGGCGCTGAAGGAAGCCGAATCCGCTATCGACTTAGAGAAGCTTCCGCTGTCCCTCATCCTCCAACTTGGCAGTCATTCGAATGGTGTCGGCACTGCTCCCGCGTCCGCGCAAACTGCCTCATCGGCACCAGGCCAGTCGGTGCAGGGACCACCACTGGCCGTCAGGAACCCTACCATCTTGTCACAGCCGTCTCCCGGAGGACCCATCTCGCAAAACCGGATCGCCTCGCTCGCCACAGCCCCGTCAGCAACTGGGGCATCTAAGTCGTCAAGCAAATACCATTTCATATACGCCAAATTGGCGATAGACGAGGCGGGGTTGCATCCAGATCTGCTAGCCTAACGTTAGGAGACATCCAATGTGCGAATATCAAGATGCTATCGAAATATCGGACGCCATATTTGACTTTAAGCTTAAGATATTCTTGGACATACCGAAATACCTTGACCAACTCAAATTTAACGATAGGCTTGATACGCATCTCGCCGCGTTTCTTCGACAGGAGTTTCAGTGCGCCATCCACCATAATGGCGTATCTTTTGGTTACGATGATACGCTCCTCCTACTCAATATTCTATATTTTTTGGCGTTCGAAAAGCAGGTCAACTTTAAGTATGGCGTTTTACCCCATGCCGGGGATGCTTGGGTTCGTGCTTATGAACAGTTTAAAGGAAAGGCAGTTCTCGCCGAAAGCGAGGCAAAAGCTATATGGATAGCTTCGTTGGCAGTGACCGTCTTCTTGGAGACATATGTGGTCACCAGTGCTACTTACCATTGGAGTAAGCCGTTCTTCCCCTGGTCCATATTTGATTATGGGCAAGATCAATTGAATGCGATGCTGGGATTCACAGCGCTGGGTTGGACGGTACACGAAGTGGAATCCTCGACCATGGAATGGGAACCCCTCGACCTCGGGGACTACAAATACAGGTTTGCAGGTTGGACGCTCTACGCCGAGATCGGTCCGCCCGCGTTCAAGAGGATCAGGGGCAAGGTGGTCTTGCTTGAGGGGACAAGATTCCCGGAAAGTGTTGGTCCAGGCTGGGTGAGGTTTGCGCAGCCTGGAGATGGCGGAGCGTGGGAGAACCCGGCCACGGTGGGGCGACTTGAGTGGAACCCCAAGACCGTGGAGGCCGTTCCCACTTGGGGCGACATGGAGACACAAGGGTGCTTCGGTCCATTCGTGGGCACTGGAGTGTGCGGTCCCTGCGAACAGGATCCCTGCAAAGGGGGTGGCCCGAATCCCGGGCAACCTCCGAGATACTACTTCCGCAATCCCTTCGCTGGCGTGAATCCGCCCAACCGGTGGGAGGAAGGCGGCGGCAACCCATGCTGCAACCCCTGCGGGCCGCACCTGGCGCTCCACCACACAGACGCCGACAAGGTGGGTCCTGTCGACAACGAACCGGAATACACGCTTAACGACTGCCGCGTCTGGGCATACGGACCGACATTCGGTTTCGACCCATACATGGCCCACGGAGCGCAGTCCGATCCCAAATACTGGAGCAATCCGCCCGATCAGCACTCCTACGAGCAGTTGCTGCTTCAAGCCAGATGCCTGGGGAGCGGGAGTCCTTGCTGCGACCTGGGGTCCGCGGCTGTCGTCCCTCAACACGTGTATCAATGGAACCCGATTCAGGACGGGTGCAGGATTGCATCCATGTTCGACGCCATGGACCTGAACGCCCTGGAGGGCGGGTACCCAAAGAAGTACCCAGGCAAGAGCTCTCTTGCCAGTGATCCGCTCGAACAGGCGGTGATCGTCATGCACTGGCTGAGGAGCAATTTCGTTCGTGGGTGTCCTGCGACAGAGCGATACCACTACCTCGGCCTGGATCGCCCTTCGTCCTACCCTGGGGACGCCTATGGCCGGTTCATGTCCCTCGGTGAGCTGCACCCCGACTTCCCCAAGAAAGAGCCGTTCCTCAGAAGTCTGTTGAGCTTCAATCGAACCCGTTACTATCTGTCCTGGTATATCCGAGGAGCCGATCGGCTGAGATATGACGCCCCACGATTGACCATGTCAGACTTCTTATCCATGTTCCACTATGATGGCGAGAGACAAGACTCACCCTTGCTTCATTTCGAGGACGGCTCCACCGCCGCTGGGCTCGTCTGCTCCCTACTGCGAGCCCTGCACATACCCTGTACCTGGTTTCATTGGAGCTACCCGGACCAGGGCGGGGACCCGCTTGCGTGGTGCAATGGCGGCAAGTTCCCGATTGGACTGACAATCCTGGACAAGTACGTGGCGAGGGTGGAGGACATCTTCGAGCACACGCTCCAACCCCGCCATGTTCTCGGCGACTTGGAAGCCCTGCTTGATGCTGCTCCCGGATCCGAATCTGTCTGGAAGTACTGCACAACGGTGACCGGCGACGTTGCCGAGGACGAGAGGCGGTTCGGGCACCTGCTGAGGTACCTGATGCTGGAGCCCTACGCGAATGCCATGAAGCACCTGGCTGGATCGGGCGCGTCGTGGAAGGAGGTCACGACGAAGAAGGCCAGGCTCGTTGACACCGTGCTGGAAATGGCGCTTGCGGGAGTGAACGTCGCAGGGTTTGTTACCGGTCCGTTTGGGCTGTGGGTGAACCTCCCGATGTCAGCGCTGCTCGACAAGGTGGGGGAACAATGCAATGGCGATTCGGATTCGATCCCTTGCGTGCCGGCGATCCAGGAAGTCCTCGGGCAGTTCAAGAAGCTGCGTGACCTTGCCTTGCAGCAACCGGAAGGGGGCGATGCGAGTGAGTCCGCACAGGTGAAAGCGTGGGCCATGGTCTCCATGATTGATCTCAAGCCTGGTCCGACAACCAAGCTCTGACGCGCCGGGACCCCTGGCGCAGCGAGGGTGGGATGATGAACGACGACGAATGGGCCGCATTGCTCAAGAAACTCGGGGGGCTTGAGGAGATTGCCTTCGACCCTGCGCACGCAGGCGTTGGGGAGAAGATCCGCAGGTTCTTCGAGGTTTTCGTGAGTGAGAAGTTCCAGAAGGCTGCCGGGGCCTTCGGGTATCCGCCTGACGACTATGTGCTTGCGCACTTCGCGAATGTCATACACTACCTGGCTGTCGCCAAGAACGCCACGCTCGAGACTGTCTTCCCGGACGCGGATCCGCTCGTGCACTGGTTCGAGGGATTGCGGCATGAAGGGATCTTCAAGTACGAGCAAGCCCGGAGACTCTGGGCGGCAAGACTGGCGGTGGCTGCCTACTTCGACGCGTGGACCGAGGACTCTTCGCTGTTTGGGTGGAAGATCGAGACTATCCCGGACGAAGAGCTCCGCCATCTGTTGGGCTTCCGCATCGTTGACTGGAAGGCGTGCACGGCAAGAGTGTACTCGACAGTCAAGGCCGAGTCGGGGGAATCGAAGACATGGAAAGACGGGCACCTGTGCGTCTTCGAGGCTGCGGTGTCTTTCCCGGAAGGTGTTGGGCAGTGCTGGTTGGCATTCAGGGGCACTCAGCCTGGCGACTCCACGCCCTGGAGCTTGCGCTCATTCGTACGCTCCAAGAGTCTGTCAGACGATCCCAAGACGATGCAGGCAACCAACGGCCCACAGACCGACATCGGCAAGTCCGGCAACAACCCTTGGGGAGGGGAGCGGGCCCCAAGCGCAGCTTCCTGCGCCCCTCTTCAGGACAGGCACCTCGAAATGATCGGGGAGGTAGGCACGCAGAAGCAGGAACCTCCATCCTATCTGGTACCCTTGGGGCTCAAGAGCCTCCATCCCTTGCGCGAATGCTTCGGCCTTGCGCGGATCTTTCAGAGCCTCAAGTTCAAGGAGAATCGAGACGAACAAGTCGTGGCTGTCCTCGAGTGGCTCAGGAAGTGGTTCCCAAACCACGACGGACCATCGGAGGAGTATTTCTGGCGGACTCTGGGAGGACCCTTGAAGTCATGGCCTCGCATGCACGGCAACCTCGACTGGCCCTTCGCGGTCTCCGGGGCCGGCCCCGACCTCTCCTCCTACCTCGATGTTCTCCTCCCGACCGGCCTGGGGTTGAGCAAGATCGTGGACGAATTCAACCTGGCCTATGGTTGCTTCAGAAGTACGCTGAAGAGCAATGAGCAACTCGCGGACGGAACCATCTCAAGCGCGTGGGTCATCGACCCCTTGAAGGCTCTCGCATACCACGGTTGCCACGTCGGTGGGGCCCTGATCCACGAGATCCTTGCTGCCCTCAATATCCCGTCCACGCAATTTGCCCACAACCTGGCTCCGGGCGTGGCGCGCTTCCCGGAGATCGGCATGCAAGCGCACAACGGGATCCGAGTCGGAGACAGGCTCCTTCTTCACTCGGACAGCGGCTTCTCGGGCTCGGTACAGGCTCGACGGTATCTCGTCGACGGCAAACTCATAGATGTTTGGCTTGACGCTCACAAGATAGAGGGCAAATCTCGGATTGATAAATATTCAAAGCTGTGGACCACACAACCCCTGGTCAAACAACAGGAGTATGTCCTATACATACATCTAGTAGAGTTGGAGTCCTTCTCTAATGAGGACTGGAAACAGTACTGGGACGCTGGCGACGAGAAGCACTTGATGTCCTTGTGGTGCACAGGAGGAGCCGTGCCAGCACTGACGCAGAACATGGGTTGGGGAGACCACTTCGACTGCGCGCCACTCAGGGAGTGGCATGCCGACTTCAAGGCAATGGGCTCGCTCGACACCGAGCCCCTGGGCGTGCTGCTCAAGGCCGTTCGAGGGGGGATTGACTACTTCCTGAACGTGAAGAATGATCTCGACTTGGACCCGGACAGCGAGGACGCGTGCGCTCTTCTTCTTCCCGACGACGACGAGGACCAGAACAACGACACAGGGATGCCTCCCCTTGCGACTGTGCACGAGACTGTTCTGGGCCTGCCATGGGGGAGATTTCCGTCAGGTGGGTATGTGCTGACCGAACAGGACGCTCTCGCGTTTCCTCTTCAATGGCTGCTGCCGCCAAGCTGGGCTTCACCCTTCCCGCCTGTCGCGGTGCTGGGGCGCATCATTCACGGGCCAAAGGAATACCCGAAGGGCCAGGAGGTCGTGACCAACATTGACGAGCTGCGGAAGCTGTACGTGGCCACAGTGCCCGCTGCCGCGGGCTCGCCGCTGCTGGTCTCACTCAGGTGGCCGATGGGCGATGCTCCCGCCAAGATGGTTGAACTTGCGGGAGTTCCCCGTGCCGGGGACATCCAGGTGCTCAAAGCCTACGGGCCCTTGTCCTTGTGCGTCAACAGCAACTTCCATCCCATCTACGTTACCTTGGGCCACCTGACTATCCAGAACGAGCCAGTGTTCTCCAAGGAGCCGTGGATTCTCGGCGTCAGGACGAGGGACGAGGCCGGGAACGCGGAGCCGTGCGCCATCTTCTGGCTGAGCGCATATCACGACCTCATGCACGAGATTGCCGAGCTCACTTGGCCGCAGCGGGCGCAACTCCTTCTGACCGGCGAGTTGAATGACTTCTGCCTGAAGGGTGATGAAAATGAGGACTCTCCGCGCTGGCACCAGGTGCCATCACCGCCCGGGCCCTGCGCCGTGTGCGTCAAGGAGTGGGCATGGACGGGCGGGATCAAGTGCGGCTCGGTCGTGCCGCCCTATTCCCTGCTTCCTGGCGAATCGCCTGTCCGTTGCCTGGCGCACATCATCAAGTCCCTCATGACCCAAAGCGAGAATCCCGGTTTGACAAACGCTGCCCAGCTCGTCAAGCTGGCCGGGGGGTATGAGGAGGGCAAGCCCTGCCTGTACGTCGCCCCGCACAACGCGGGAATGGCCACGAAGGGCGAAGTCAATGCGTGGATCGCCGAGTGGGGCTGCGACTTCCCTGAGTTCGACGAGAAGAGTAGCACCCCCGAGGCCATGCGTCCCTCAGGTATCTGGGTTTCCGTCACGCACATCAAGGACTTCCCCTACCCCTCCAACCAGCAGGAATTCGAAACCGGAGCGAGCAAGCGGCTCCTGCTTGTGTCGGCTGCGCTCAAGGAATGCGCAGACTTGTACGAGGACTGCTTCGAAGACATCGTGGGACAGACGGCATCTCCGGCTCCCTTCCATTTCTCAGACTTGCCCCTGAAGATCAAGAACGAGTACTCGTCCTGTCTTCCAGGCCAGCTCGAGCCCGCATGCCTGGACCTCGCGGTCGACTTCCTGGACTGGGCCAGGAAGAACGCAGTGCTTGTCCTGCTCACCGACAAGTTCACTTGTGTCAACCAGGCTACATGTCCTCCTGTGACCTGTTCCGGGACATTTGTCCCGTGGAACGATCCTTCGGACCTCGCGCCATGCCTCGACCTCTCATATGCGGACCTCGTGGGGAAGAGTCCATTGGACATCTTGCAGATGCTGCTGAAGCACATCATGGGGAATTGCCCAACGAACAAGAACGAGCTTGCAGCTCGGGTCAAGGGCCAGAAGGACGGCGTGTCCGGGATGTGGGTGTCCCCATGCTATGGACACGAGGCCGTCCAGGAAGACATAGACAGCTACCTGAGTCTCTGGAAGTGCTCCGAGTCTGGAGCCCCAGACAGTGTGTGGAGCAGCGGCATCTGGATCTCCGCAACCCCGAAGCAGACGCTGTCGGACTCGTACCCGAACCAGGACAGCAAGGTGAACAGCCACGAGGAATTCGGCAAGCGGCCTCACCGGCGTCTCCTGCTTGTCGGCCAGGAAGGAGCGTCGTGCGTAGAGCTGTACTACAAGCTGATGGGGCTCCTCAGCACGAAGTCCGACGCCTCGACCATCTCAAGCAACCAGCTGTTCACGTTCTCCACGATGCTGGCTGAGCTACCCTCCCACATCCGGGCCACCATCATGCCGAAATTTCCCGACAAGAAGTTCAACGGCGCGGCCAACTGGGCCGAGTGGAAGGACAAGTGGAGCGAATGGGTGGCGCAGGACTCCGGCTGGAAGGAGAAGAGTCCTTGCGCATCCAAGGCCATGTTCCCGTGGGAGGACCTCTCGGCCCTCGAGGAACACGAGCTTCAGACGAACCCGGGCGACAGCCCGATGACCGTTCTCCAGAGCATCCTGCTCCACATCATCGATAAGTTCGAGACGAACCGGGCCGAGCTGCTCAAGATCATCGATTCTTTCGAGGACGAGGAGGACGCGGACGGGAACATGAAGAAGGTCCGTCGTATGTGGGTGTCGCCGCATGTCGACTTCGAGCCCGACAAGGAGCATCCAGAAACCAAGAAGAACGGCTTCACGGAGTATCACGACCTCTGGAAGCTTGAGGATGCCGGATGGAAGCACGGACTCTACATCTGCGCCACTTCTGAGCAGGAACTCAAGGACGAGAAGGGCGATTCGGCCCAACAGGATCAGTTCCTCAAGAAAGTCGAAGACGGAAACGACCTGCTCTCCCCTCCGAGGCATCTTCTGCTCGTTGAGGGAACTCCCGACGGGACAGACGCTGCGTCGATCTTCGTCCGCAAGTACAAGGAGATCATGAAGACCCTCGGTGAGGGTGGGGCACCCGAGGCGCTGTTCAAGTTCCAGTTCCCCGAGGTCGTCCAGTCTGAGTGCGGATTCGCCAGCCCGGCCGTCATGGACGGCTGCAAGAGCTTCCTCGACTGGAAGAACGCACACAGCCATAAGATCCTGGAGCGCCCTGACAAGACAGGTCAGGACGAAGTGACGTTGCAGACTAACCCGTTTGTCCCCTGGATTGACCTCACGGGCTCGGAGCTGGGGGCAGGCACGGGCTATGCACCACCATGGGGGCCAGGACTCTCGCCGCTGGCGGTCCAGGCAGAGATCCTCAAGTACTTCATCAAGAAACACGACACCAACGGATGGGAGCTTGCCAAGGTCGTTGGCGGCGGAGAGATGTTGCTCTCGCCGCACCACTCGTGCAAAGCCAAGTCGGACGAAGTCCAGCACCATTTCAATGCGGTGTGGGGCATGCCCGGACTGCCGGCCGGGTTCATCAAGGAAGGCCTCTGGATATGCTGCAGCGCAAACGGCCAGATCAACGTCGGCGAAACCTACATGGGGAACACACCGCCCAGACGACTGCTGCTGGCCCCTACCGACTACGACTCCCTCATGTCGGACTTTCGCACCATCAGCACGTTCCTGAAGAACGGGGTCGAGAGCGCGGACCCTCCCGTCGACGCACCGCATCAAGTCGCCAAATGGCACAAGTGCGCTAGGTTCCTGGTGCAGGCGAAGTACGACGGCGTAAAGAACCGAGTCGATGGGGCGCTGAACTTCGGCGAGTGGCACAACGAACATGCCGTCTGGGTCGAGCCCCCGTCGGGCTGGAAGACCAAGTGCACGAAGGCGGTCTGGCCGTGGGACGATGATGCCTCTCTGGAATCTCTCGAGAAGGTGACCGAGGACCGATCCGTGTTGAGGCTCATGCTGGACATCCTCGAGGCGATTCTGGTGAATCCCGAAGAGAGCAACATCGTGACCCTTGCGACCGAGGTCTTGAAGGGGCAGCAGGGCACAGTGCATGTTTCGCCCGCGCCGTTCTCCGTGGACTTCGGCCAGAATCTGGCGGGCTTCGTGGACTCCTGCCAGTGCGGTCTGGATGCATACGTCGGGGCATCTGGGGAACAGGAGTTGTCGGGCAGCAGCGGCGTCTGGATACGTATCGCCGACAAGGCGAAGGCGGACGACTACAAGGCATTGCTCAAGGAGAGGCGGATTCTCATCCCATCGCCATCGGTCCCGAAGGCGGTGAAGAGACTCAAGGCGTACCGGGAATGCATGAAGGCGCTCTGCGATTCGCTTGACAACTCGGCGCCGAAGTGGGACTTCAAGACCCTGCCGCCCGCATTCCGGGGTCAGTACGGCGAGAAGGTCGACGAATGCGAGAACTGGGGCGCCTGGATTCAGAAGTTCTCGATCAAGTGGTTCCTGGATAAGCCCGGGCCCTATGCTCCTAGCCAGGACCTCTGGGACTCAGTCGTCGTAGAGGGCCCATACGGTACCTTCGTGTGGGATTCCCACGGCAACGACTCCATTCTGACTGGGCTGACCCAACTCCTGCTCCACATCGTAAAGAAATGCCAGACGGACAGGGATACGAAGTTGGCGGGACTGAAATTCATTGCACCAAGCCAGTACGATGCTCAGAGCAATACGGTCAACGTCTACGCGAGTCAAACCCAGGAGTCTCTTCTGCAACCGGTAACCTTGAAGGTATCCGATGGACTTCAGTACCTAGATAAATATAAGGTCTTCCTTCAGAGCCTCGCGGAGATAGAAAACTTTGAGTTACTAGATCCAAAGCTGAAGCTTAAGTATGCGCCAGAATGTATGATCGATGGCAAGTTCACCTGGTCTGAGTGGGCCATGGCGAATAGAAAGCCCATACCCACGAAGACCTGAGGTAGGATCGGAGGAGCTTCCCGCCAAACTGGTTCGCCAGTGCCATGGGGCTGCCGACCCGTTCACAAGGAGCGGACAAGCCGGAATCCTGCGGTGAGATTCGTCCACGCGGACCAACCCCCTACTTGAGCTGCCGATCTCAAGAAGCTTGGTCCGTCTGCGACGCCGCCGCCACGGAAGACTCCGAATTGGCCGATCCACTCGTATTCAAGACAAACTGGGTCAACCGCGGGGTCATCAGGAGTACCACCCCAAAAGGGAGACCAATCGCAGAGCAGCGTGTCCATGCAGCGTTCCCTGACATTCCCAATCATGTCGTACAGTCCCCATGCATTTGGGGCCTTCTGAGCCACTGGCCTCGGACGGAAGGGAAAGCAGCAATAGGACAAGGAGCAGTTCCAAAGACTCGGGGCTTCGAGGAGGGAGTTGCCGCGGTACCAGGCTACTTGATCAAGGTTGGGGTCAAGTGGGAGACAGCCTGTCCCAGCGACGGTTCCGTCATTGCCGGGGCTTGGGGGAATCTGGGTCAAGCTGCCCGCGCGAGCGGCGTACTCCCATTCCGCCTCGGTGGGCAAACGGTACCCCTCACAATCGTAGGGATTCTGGGAGGCCGGGTGGAGGGCAATCGAAGCGGACGAGAATCCCCTCATGCCTGCCGAGTCGCTAAGGCAGGACAGATAGTCTGTGCCGACCTGGGCACCACCTTCACACTTCACGTTCGAGAAGAGGAAGCATGGAGACAGCCCGGCCTGGGAGGACTTCCAGTTGGCGAATGCCAGGGCCTCCAGCGCGGACACATCACCCTTCGGACAGGCATCATCCCAACATACGAAATCGCTCGCCGGATACAAAGCGAGGATTCCCCAATCTGGAACGGGCGGCTCCCATCCCCCGAAGGCGCTTTTCCATTCAGCCCTGGTCACTTCGGTCTGCTGCGTCTCGAAAGAATGCGTGAGAGTCACGTAGCGCAGACCCTCGTCATAGTCATTCCTCCCCCATTCGGCGGCCGGGCAGTTTGGGTAGCCTGGGTAGCCTGGGGGGCAGCTCGTGATGGGGTCGGGGCTGCCCATCCAGAAACTGCCGGGAAGGATGAGGACGAAACCTGGCGTGAGCGCACACGGTCCGCAGTCCTCGGGACAGGTTCCGCAATCCTCGTGCTCCTCGCATGTGTTGTTCGGGCAGTCCGACCCGCAATCCTCCGGGCAAGTGACCCAGAATTCCCAGGGGTCGCAAGCTCCGTCGGGACAGCATTGCCCGCAGTCGAGCTGGCAGGTCAGACACGTCTCGTCGACGTCTGCATCGCAGACGCCGTCCCCGCACAGGAACTTGCATTCACCATCGTGGCAGATCCACTTGGGAGGGCACTCCTTGCATTGCTCGCCAATGAGTCCGCAGGCGGCTGCGGACGAACCCTTGGCTTCTTGGCCACCTTTGCAGCAGCCCCACGACGGCTCACCGCAATCCGCCGGGCAAGTACACTTGGTCTCGGTAGGGAAAAGACATGCGCCGTCACCGCATTTCGGCGAACATGCGCCGTCTTGGCACTCTTCGAGCGTGCTTGCACACTCGCCACACGTCTCCGGCCCGCACCCCGAGGGGCCGCACTCCTTGCCCGCACACGGGAGTCCGCAGTCCTCGGGGCACGAGCATTTGTCCTCGTTGAACTCGGGCTCGCACAGGCCGTCCGGGCAGCAGGGTCCACAGTCTGCCGGACATGTTGCGCAGTC
>Ga0172371_10011144_pt1 | contig 12021 bp, 5 predicted proteins | sample Lak12m_FD_114543 | JGI IMG/M metagenome (GOLD analysis project Ga0172371, IMG submission 114543) | Freshwater microbial communities from Kabuno Bay, South-Kivu, Congo - kab_022012_12m | ecosystem: Environmental > Aquatic > Freshwater > Lake | place: Democratic Republic of the Congo: South-Kivu...
AAACGTGAAATAAAGCTTGAGGGCGAAGCCTGGTTTGACGTTGCGCATGATGAAAATAATCCTTTTACGATAGAAGTAGGTAAAGCAACAGTAAAGGTTTTGGGAACTAGTTTTAATCTGGAGTCCAATACCAGTGACAATTACATTGAGTTAGTCCTCATGAAGGGCAAAGTAGAATTCCAGATTGAGAAAGGGAAAGAAATTCTGACTTTAGATCCATCAGACAAGTTGAGCATTCATAACGGACAAATCAAAAAATGGAAAGTTGATCCTTTAAAATATATTGCATGGACTGAAGGGAAACTGGTTTTCCGTGGTGATAAGATGGATGAAGTTGTTCGCAGCCTTGGAAAGTGGTATAATGTGGATATTATAATTGCTGATAAGGAATTGGAGAATTATTCATTTCGGGCTACTTTTCAGAACGATCCACTTGAAGAAGTCCTTGAATGTCTGGCGCTAACATCTCCAATACGGTATAAAATTTCTCCGGGGAAATTGTTGCCAGATGGGTCATTCAGGAAAAAAGAGATCAAAATTTATAAAATCAGATAACTAATTGTTAATAGATATTTAATTTATAAACGAAATGCCTATGAAACAGCTGGGATATTATTAAAAAAAAGGAAACCGCTCCAACGATTTCCCTAAAAAACATCATTTGACATTTTTTAACCTAAAAACGACTCAAAATTATGAAAAAAATCAAACCATTTAGGGGATGGTTCAATCGTTCTCTGAAAAAAACTTTATTGATTATGCGCCTTACCACCATTCTATTAATTACTGGAATACTGGGAGCAAATGCTGCTGAGAGTTACTCTCAGAAAACCAGACTTTCAGTTAGTTTTTCAGATACTGAACTAATTACTGTTCTTGATAAGCTGGAGGAAGAAAGTGAGTTTTTCTTTCTATATAATGAGAAACTTCTTGACACAGAAAGGAGAGTAAGTATAAAAGCGGAAAATCAATTAATAAATGTCATACTTGACAGTTTGCTTAAAGATACAAGTATAAAATATTCAATAACTGATCGTAAGATCATACTTGCTCCTGAAAACTTGTTGAAAGACGTTAATATACAACAACGTAAAATTACTGGTACAGTTACTGATGAAAATGGGAATCCCTTACCAGGAGTAAATATTTTAGTAGAAGGAACAACGACTGGGGCAATGTGTGATGCCGACGGGAAGTATTCAATAGAAATACCTGATGAAAATGCTGTATTAATTTTTTCGTTCATCGGATATGTTTCACAAAGGGTAATACCTGCAGGCCGATCCACAATTGAGGTCTCAATGGTTCCGGCCTTAACCAATCTTGAGGAAGTAGTCGTTGTTGGTTACGGTGTTCAGAAGAAGATGGATATTACGGGGTCTGTAACAGTTGTGGATGTAGATGAATTAAAGAAAGTGCCTGCCTCAAATTTGGGACAACAATTGCAGGGAAAGGCTGCAGGTGTGATAATTGGTTCAACTGGAGGACCAGGAACAAGTACTATGGTCCGTATACGCGGTATTGGAACTGTAAATAACAACGGACCACTTTATGTAATCGACGGAGTATCTACGCGAAATCAGGATCTTAATTCTATTAATCCAAATGATATAGAATCAGTCCAAGTGCTGAAAGATGCCTCATCATCATCTATATATGGGGCACAGGCATCAAATGGAGTTATAATCATTACGACTAAAAAAGGAGCTCAGGGTCGTCCTAAAATTACTTATGATGCTTATTATGCTGTTTCGCTACCCCCTAAGCCATATGATTTGCTGAATGCAACAGACAAAATCAATCTGGAATGGCAGGCAAAAGCAAATGCATACTCCATCCGTGGAGTATCAACATTACCTTCACATCCTCAATTTGGAACAGGGGTAACACCAATATTCCCGAAATATATAATACCAACAGCAAGCAATGGACCATTCACAGTTGATGATTGGACCGAAACCAACAGGATTACTGAATTTAATGCAAATGGGAAAGGTGACGACTGGTATAGAACGTCTGTACAAAATGCACCGGTTCAAAGTCATCAGCTGACTATATCAGGTGCTAATGAATCAGCAAAGTATTTATTTGGTTTGAATTATTATGATGAAGATGGGATTCTTAAATACAATTATTATAAACGTTATTCAGCCAGATTAAATACAGAATATAACCTTCGTAAATGGTTAAGAGTAGGAGAAAATTTAATTTTTACTTTCTCTAATTCAAATGTTGCCGCAACACAGGGTGAAGCTAATGTTTTTGCCAGTTCACTAAGGTTGAATCCATGGATTCCTATTTATGATATAAAGGGTGAATTTGCCGGAACCAGAGCTGCAGGAGGAGGCAACGGTGCCAGTCCAATTGCTAACCTTTACAGAGCAAAAGACAACTATCGAAATAACTTCCGCACTTTTGGAAATGTTTATGCAGAAGCAGATATTTTACCTGATCTTACATTCCGTTCAAATTTTGGAATTGATCATGGAAGGTCATATTATTATTCAATGAGAAAAAAGCAACCTGAACAGGCTGAAGGATTGAATTATAATCAACTTAATGAGGGATCAGGATTCAGTTTCTCCTTTCAGTGGACCAACACTTTAAATTATGAGAAAACCTTTAATGATATTCACAAATTAACTTTGCTATTGGGTAGTGAATATATTTTAAGTGGAGTAGGACGCAATATGAGTGCTTCTCGCAGGAATTACCTGTTTGAAGATAATGTAAACACCTGGATTCTGGCAAATGGGGAGAGAGAGAATATGGATAACACATCCTCATGGAACGGAGAGGTAGCTATGTATGGGTTATTCAGTCGCCTGGATTATATTTTTCATGAGCGTTATTTGGTTACTGGAATCATCCGTAGAGATGGGTCATCACGCTTTTCTGAGTCAAAACGCTACGGATTATTTCCGGCCCTGTCTCTTGGGTGGAGAATCTCTAATGAAGATTTCATGCAAAATATTAAATGGCTTGATGATCTTAAATTACGCGCAGGATATGGGGTAACAGGTAATTCGGAAATACCCAGAAAAAATAACTGGGCAACTGAATATGGAACTGATCCGGGACATACTAATTACGACTTTGCAGCATCACAGGGGAGTGCTAATCAGGGTTTTATGCTTACTACTTACGGCAACTCAAGTACTAAATGGGAGAGCACACAGATGCTAAATATAGGTTTGGATGCTACCCTGTTTAATGGGATTTTGGATGGGAGCATAGAATATTTTATCAAGAATACATCTGATATGCTTGTTCTTGACAGCTATTCTGCACTTGCTGGTGAAGCAACAGCCCCTTACGTAAATCTGGGGAAGATGAAGAATGTGGGTTGGGATCTTAATATTAATCACAGATATAATATTGGAAAGGTTGGATACAATGTAAGTGTAAATATTTCCGCCTATAAAAATGAAGTTGTTAAACTTAATGAAGCTGTCGGAACCCGATTCTGGGGCGGAGGAGACAGCCGTCTAGGGTATCTGACAATGACCGAGTTGGGAAGACCTATTTCAGTATTTTATGGATACAATATTCTTGGATTTTATGAGAATGAAACTGATGTAACAGGTTACAAAGGAATTACGGGAACTCGGGAAGGACAAACTGTATTGCCGCTTGGAGTAGGAAGTGATGCCGCCTTAAATCCCAAGTTATGGGTTGGAAAGTATAAGTATGAGGATGTTAACGGAGATGGTTTTATTAATGCCTCTGACCAGAAAGTTATTGGAAATCCGCATCCTGACTTTTACGGGAGTACCAATCTTGGATTAAATTACAAAAACTTCGATTTCAGCACTTCGTTTTATTTCTTTGTCGGTAATGATATTTTTAATTATGCCAAGTGGTGGACTGATTTCTGGTCTTATGAGGGAAATCGCTCAACAACGATGAGAGATAAATCCTGGGAGCCCGGGAAAAAAGATGCTGTACTTCCTGTACTGGATTATCAGGATGCAATATCGAATAAGAATCCAAATTCTTATTATGTTGAGGATGGATCTTATATCAGAATGCAGATGCTGAATTTGGGTTATACATTTTCCAAGAATGTTCTGGATAAAGTGAATATTAACAACTTGAGAATCTATCTACAAGCTACAAATTTATTTACAATTACTAATTATTCCGGTCTTGATCCTGATGTTACAAATCAGACTATGGGTGATAGTGGTGACTTAACAAAGGGTGTTGACTTTTTCCACTGGCCTGTTTCTAGACAGTTCCTTATCGGTCTGAATGTTTCTTTTTGAAAAGACTTACAATTAATCCCAAAAAAGAATTAATATGAAAAAGATAATTTCAATTCTAACCACAGCTGCCATTTCTTTAATTTTTAGTACATCCTGCGATAAGTACCTTGATATAAGTCCACAGGGCAGCATTGATAAATCGGCACTGCAAAATGAGACAGGAGTCGAATTGTTAGTGACATCGGCTTATGCATCAATGACTGAAGGTGAGGGCCGTGCTGAAGGGGGAGCTCTAAATAATTGGATTTTAGGTTCCATGCCAGCAGGTGATTGTAATAAGGGAAGTGATCCTGGTGACGGAATGCCACTATCTCTTAATGAATTCGAACAATACCAGATTCTTACAACAAATGCCAGTGTCAATTATAAATGGGTGTTAAATACATTGGCAATAAAAAGAATTAATAATGCAATAAACCTGATTAATTCGGTTGAAAATATTAGCACAGGCCTGAAAAATAAAAGACTAGGAGAGATGAAATTCTTACGGGCTTTCTACTATTTAGAGCAGAGAAAGATTTTTAAGATGGTCCCTTATATCGATGATATAATTGAAGCAACCGAAAATAATCCCAAGGTTAAAAACAATACAGAGATTTTGCCATTTATTGAGGAGGACTTGATTCAGGCAATTGACCTCTTACCTGATGTACAGGATAAAGTTGGTCACGTAAATAAGTGGGCAGCAAAAGCCTTACTTGCAAAGGTATATATGTTCGAAAAGAAGTTTTCTGAAGCAGTACCTCTACTTAAAGATATCATTGACAATGGCGTTAATTCAAAAGGGATTAAGTATCAATTGCTTACAAAGTATAGTGAAAATTTTGATATTTCCCATGAGAATAATAGCGAGACAATTTTTGCAATTCAGCATTCTACAGATGCTGTACAATCCAACGCACATGTTGGAATGCAACGTGCTACACTTTATGGCACTGCAATGTATGGTGAAGGTTGGGGATTTTGCCAACCCTCGTATTGTCTTGTTAATTCTTTTCAGGTTGATGAAAACGGACTTCCCAGACTAGATGGATCTTATATGGACAATATTATTCCTGGATGCGATATTAAAGGTGCTTCAGATGCTAATGATGCTGACAGAACAATGCCGGTAGATCCTCGTCTGGATCATACGGTTATCCGAAGAGGCGTACCTTTTTATGACTGGGGTATGCCAAAGGCAAACTGGGTACGTAATCCTTCTAACGGAGGACCATTTTCACCCAAAAAGAATTTGCATAAGAAATCGGATACCTTTTATGTTTCAAGAGGTTCTGCATTGAACTGGAATCTAATAAGATTTGCTGACGTAATTTTATGGTATGCTGAAGCTTTGGCGGAAACAGATCGGTATGCAGAAGCCAGGGAGTATGTTAATATGATCCGCGCACGTGCAGCAAATGATCTGGTTTTGTATAATGGGGAACCTGCAGCAAATTATCTTGTCGGACTATATCCTGAAAGCTATTTTGAGACTAAAGAAAAAGCATTATTGGCGATACGATTTGAAAACAAGCTTGAATTTGGAGTTGAGGGACATCGTTTCTTTGACCTGCAACGGTGGGGATACGATATTGCTAAAACAGAAATAGATTTTTATGTAAATCATGAAAAGATATACCTTAGCAAATTTGCAACTGCTTCTCCATTTGTTGAATATATGATGTATTACCCTATTCCACAAACCCAGATCCTGACGCTTGGGAATGATGAAAACGGAGAACCGTACCTGACACAAAATACAGGATATTAACATTATTCCGGAGGAATACTTAGTCAAAAGACAATGATTTAACAATCATTTTAGTCAATATTTAATATCACAGGTTATAAAAGGATAATAACTTGTAATGAATGTTTATTATTAAACTTAGTAATAATGGAAAAAAAGATTTCTTTATTAGCTCTTCTTGGATTTGGTGCTGCTGTGCCTGGTATGATATCCTGCCAGAAGCAGGAATTAAAAAAACCAAATATCATTTACATAATGAGTGATGACCACGCGTATCAGGCAATCAGTGCTTATGGAGGGGTGCTAGCAAAAATTGCCCCGACACCCAATATAGACAGGATCGGTGCCAACGGTATGCTGTTTAACCGTTGTTATGTGACTAACTCTCTTAGTGGTCCTGCAAGGGCTACAATATTAACAGGTCAGTACAGTCATATTAATGGATTCAAGGACAATTTCGGACAGACTAAATTTGATGGTAGTCTGACTACTTTCCCAAAAGTACTTCAAAAGGCAGGTTACCAGACTGCCATGATAGGTAAATGGCATCTGGGTTCTGATCCTACAGGATTTGACTACTGGGATATTCTTCCAGGCCAGGGTGCATATTATAACCCTGTCTTTATTGATACAGCAGGTCAACATAAAATGACTGGTTATGTTACGGAAATTATAACTGAAAAAACACTAAGCTGGCTTAAAAAAGCGAAAGATTCAGGGAAACCGTTCATGGTAATGATGCATCATAAAGCACCGCACCGTAACTGGCAACCTGGTCCGAATGAATTAGGAATGTATAATAATGCCGTTTCCCCAGAGCCGGCTACACTTTTTGATGATTATTCAAATAGAGGCCCCGCTGAACATAATCAAAATATGAGTATCGATTATACCATGACATTGGAATCAGACTTAAAGTTAACCACTAGGCCTCAACGTGGACTTGATTCAGCACAGCAAAAAAAATGGGATGCCATATATATTCCCAAAATTGAAGAATTTAATAATCTTAATCTTGCAGGCACTTCTCTTGTGCAGTATAAATACCAGAGATATCTGGAAGACTATCTTGGCTGTATTGCAGCTGTTGACAAAAGTGTAGGAGCTGTTCTTGATTTTCTGAAGGATAACGGACTCGACAAGAATACCATTGTAGTTTACACATCTGATCAGGGCTTTTACCTTGGCGAACATGGATGGTTTGATAAAAGGTGGATGTTTGAAGAATCGTTAAAGACGCCGTTGCTTATACAGTGGCCCGGAGTGATAAAATCAGGAAGCGTTAATAACGATATGGTTTCCCCACTCGACTTTGCTGAGACTTTTATTGAAATAGCAGGGGAACCTATTCCAATTCAGATGCAGGGACAGAGTTTCCTTTCCATCCTTAAAGGTCAAAAACAGGTTAATCCAAGGACTGCCCATTATTATCACTATTATGAGGCTCCAAGCGAACATTATGTGCCACGGCATTATGGTATCACAACAGATCGTTATAAGCTCATTCATTTTTATTACGATATGGAGAACAATATAGATGACTGGGAACTATTTGATATGGAGAAAGATCCTAATGAATTGGTGGACGTTTATGACAATCCACAATATAGCAGGATAAGAGATAGTCTTCATCTTGAACTGAAAAAACTTATGACCAAATACAAGGATAGCGATTCACTTGCAATGAAATTTGTCAGGGAGACTATTGATAATCCCCCTATGATGTACTGGCTACAACGAAATCAGGGAAATTTACCACAAAAAATACAAGTGCAGCCTGATGCGTCTAATCTGAAAAATCCTTAAAAGATTTTATAACAATTTGTCCGATGATTTAAATAAGAATATGGATACCAAATTTTATCACATACGGTTAGATCAGGTGGTTAGGTAGGTTCAGAAGGGTGTTCGAGGAACACCCTTTTTACTAATAAACTCATATTCTTAGTCTTTTATATACAATAGTAATATATTTAAGATATCATATAAAAGAGGACAATTTAACAAATTTAAAAAATAACAAAAATGAAACATATTGAATATATAATGACTGCATTTGCTATAGTAAGCTGTGGCAATTCTGCAAAAGCGAATCCTCTCCATTTTGATAAATTAACAGGGGAAAAAAAACCTTTAAATGTGATTTTTATTCTTTCTGATGATCATCGTTTTGACTATATGGGATTCATGGGCAAGGTGCCATGGCTTAAAACCCCCAACATGGACAGGATGGCAGAAGAAGGAGTCCATATAAAGAATGCATTTGTAACTACCTCTCTCAGTTCACCTAGCAGGGCCAGCATTCTTACAGGGTTGTATTCACACACACATAAAGTAGTTGATAATGCGGCTCCTCTACCTGAAGGATTGACATTTTTCCCACAATATTTGCAAAAGGCCGGATATACAACAGCCTTCTTTGGCAAATGGCATATGGGAAATGACTCGGGGGATCCCCAGCCGGGATTCAATCATTGGGAGGCCTTTAGAGGGCAGGGAGAATATTATAATCCAAGATTAAATATTGATGGAACCTGGAAGCAATTTAAAGACAGCACATATGTTACTGATCTTCTTACAGATCACGCTATTGGTTTTATTAAAGAGCAGGTGAAAGCGGAAAAACCATTCTTTGTTTATCTTTCACACAAAGGTGTACATGGCAATTTTTACCCTGCAAAACGGCATATAAATTTCTACAAAGGAGTAAAGCCAGTTATTCCTGAAAATTTTAAATCTCCCTACTATGGATTAACGCAACTCCCTTCAATAGACCCAAAAAGTGGAAGACCAGCTTCAGGTAAAGCTTTTTATGGTGAGGAGATGCATCCTAACTGGGTTAAGAACCAACGGGAAAGCTGGCATGGCGTGGATTATATGTATCATGGGCGCCAATGGACTGATGAGGTAATAAAATATTGCGAAACTCTTATGTCTGTAGATGAGAGTATTGGTTCGGTTCTCAACTTTTTGAAGGAGGCAGGTATTGATGAAAATACCATGGTCTTTTATATGGGTGACAATGGTTTCGCATGGGGAGAACATGGTCTTATTGACAAACGTCAGTTTTATGAGGAATCAGTGAGAGTCCCGTTATTGGCCAGGTGTCCAGGATTATTTCAAGGAGGGCAGGTTCTTGAAAAAATGGTTCAGAACATAGACATTGCCCCTACTATACTTGCATGTGCAGGATTGGAAAAGCCTGCAAACATGGCGGGTAGCTCTTTTCTGCCTTTGCTTATGGGGAAAAACATTACATGGCGTACTCGAATCTTTTATGAATACTATTGGGAGCATGAATATCCTCAAACACCCACAATGTTTGGTGTCCGGACAGACCGTTACAAATACATACGGTATTACGGGATTTGGGATACAGACGAATTTTATGATTTAGAAAAAGACCCTTATGAGACACATAATCTGATTTCTGAACCTGAACTTCAGGATACTATAATAAAACTTAATCATGAGCTCTATGATTGGCTGGAAGGTACAAATGGAATGTCTATACCTCTGAAAAGAACGGAACGCCCTCATATTGATCATAGGAACATAGGGAACTATTAAATCATTTCGGAGGGTTACAAGAGACTGTAAAAGAAGTACTTTGTGTGCCATAGCGCTTCCCTTTGTGTTCCCGAGTACTCGGGATTGTGGGAAAATATAAAACATTGAACCACAAAGTATCACCAAGGTCTGTACTAAGGAGTCTCAAAAAGTGTATAAAAAGAAAAATCTACTTTTGATACAGTCTCTTGTTATTCATTTTTAGTATTGTTTTTTATCCGTAAAAAAACCTGTAACAGATTTACAATCTGAGTGTGCCCGTTCTTAATTGTAAAAAAAAGCATTGTCAACATCAGCATCTTTCAGTGAAGAATCTGCTTTATAATCACGCAAAAGATTAACATTATCAAGCTACCCTTCTGAGAAAGCGGACATCATTGCTCTTCGTCCGTCATTGTAAGGCAGATTTTCATCAGCCCCGCTTTTAATAAGCTCTCCATCCAATAGGGAGTATCCGTTATAGGAAGAATACATCAAAGCTGAGCGCCCATCTCAATTCATTGTATCACCACTGATTCCATTTTCAAAAAATACCAGAACCCTTTTTGTATTTCCATTAATAGCAGCCAGATAAATTGTACTATCAGTTGTTGTTTAGGTTACAATATTATTTGCCGAAACCGGTGCTGGTACTGATTCCATACTGATATTTTAGGATCTGCATTGAATAAATATAAAAGTCAGTAATAAAGTTTCGATCAGATAATGATTCGAGTTCATATGTTGCATATTTCTGGTAAAATTAGATAGAAAAGCCGATTTTTATTTTACAGCCTAGACTCACGGAAAGTTATGAAGCAGAATTCTACAATATTGGTGAAATCCGTCTTAAACAAATTCTGAAAGTCTAGTAATCAATAATATAAAGTGGCTACGTGCAGATATTAAAATCAGATCGGTTATACCCAATTTCAAAAATAACCAGAAATCATTAGCTCCGTCTTTTTTAATTCCGGTTTCAGACAAAATTTATCATTTATGGTATTCAGATTCAGGGGAAATTTTAACAGGAATTGCGAAAGAATAATAGTATTTTAATTTATCGAAGTGAAAAAGCCTGGCACGAGGCAGCACTAACCCGACTTTCCATTACAGATAAGTTGTTATGATTTTTTATTTTCACCCGAATCTTCATAATACCATCAATTATTCAAGGATAATTAAATAAATTGTCGTGGTATTGATTTTGTTTTCGTGCGGAAACGAGTGATTTTATTTTTGAAAATCGTATAATAGCTTAATTTTTAAGGCAATATTAAAGTTCATGCTATGAACCATAAATTGACAAAACAACTTATCCCTTTATTGATAATAACGGGAATTTTAATTTTTCCGGTTTTTAATGCCACCGCATCTGATAAAACAGGCCGCCCTGTCAGAATAACAAGCCTTTGTTTCGAAAAGGCTGACTTCAGGGAGATATTAAGGTTAATTGACGAAGAGGGTGCCAAAGGAACTGATGTCATTGTCCTGCCTGAGACCTGGAGAGGAGATAAGTTTGTGGAAACACCCGGGGGCGAGACCATTACAGAGCTTTCAAGACTGGCTGAAAAGCATAAAACCTATATAATATCACCTATAGAACTCCGGGAAGGCGTGCACCGTTATAATTCTGCGGTCCTGCTGGGACGCGACGGGAGCATCATAGGCAGTTATGATAAGTTATTTCCGTACTGGAGCGAATTTGATCTTGTTCCTCCCGTCGAACCAGGTCGGGAAAGCCCGCCGGTGTTTGAAACCGATTTCGGTAAAATAGGAATGGCAATATGCTTTGATGCAAATTTCCCGGAAGTATGGCAGACTTTGAGGGATAAGGGCGCGGAAATTGTATTCTGGCCGAGTGCATATTCTGCCGGATCACAATTACAGGCTTATGCACTGTTACATCATTATTATATAGTTACCAGTACTTATTCGAGAGACTGCCAGGTTTTTGACATCACCGGACAGAAAATAATTGACGAGACCAGCAACAGAATAACTGTGGCAAGGATGACACTCGACCTTGACAGGGGAATCTATCATGAAAATTTCAATATGGATAAACTCGAAAGGCTAATTAAAGTCCACGGCGATGAGATTGAAAAAGAAATAACCATGCCCAGGGAACAGTTGTTTGTCCTGAAAGCGGTTATGCCTCAAAAAGGATCTAATATCAGGGTGTTAGAGTATGAAAAACCGCTGAAATGGGAATATGACAGTAAAGACGGTCTGAAAATTGCCATTCCAGGATCTTTGCAGAATGATTCTGAAAGGCAGTCTGCCTTAGGCTGGTGTTTTAAAATAAAAGTTTGAAATAATTATTAGCAGAGATTTTCACTTTTTACGGATTAGTTAAGCTAATTTTACTTACCAGTTGAATAATTTTGATATAGTATATAGGCTTTATGAACCTGGACTTTTAAAATCATGAACAGAAGAAAATTCATTAAAAATGGCACTATTGCCTCA
>Ga0172371_10011145_pt1 | contig 12020 bp, 7 predicted proteins | sample Lak12m_FD_114543 | JGI IMG/M metagenome (GOLD analysis project Ga0172371, IMG submission 114543) | Freshwater microbial communities from Kabuno Bay, South-Kivu, Congo - kab_022012_12m | ecosystem: Environmental > Aquatic > Freshwater > Lake | place: Democratic Republic of the Congo: South-Kivu...
CATGCCGGTGCGGTAGGCGGCGGCATTGCGTGCCGTCCGCTCCGCCAGCAGCGCCTCGTCTTCCTCATCCGCGGCGACGAGCACCAGGTGCCGGCGCAGGGCGGGGAGGAGTCCGGGGTCCACAGCCTCACCGCCGGCGGCGAGTCCCGCCTCCAGCGCGGTCTCGTCCGCGCCGCCGGGGGCCCCGCTCAGGCGGTGCAGCCGCGCGACCGCGCGGTCGTGAGCGTCGTCCAGCTGGAGCAGCGAGTTGGAGAGCGCGTTGTACACCAGGTGCTCGCCGCGCGCCGTGGTGAAGTGGCGGCTGTACCGGGACCAGCGCACCATCAGAGCCGCCCTACACCAGCTGGCGTTCGGCCAGGCGCCGGAAGAGGCCGGGCTTGCTCATCAGTTCGTCGAAGGGGCCGCTCTGGACCACCTGCCCGCGTTCGATCACGTAGATGCGGTCGGCCGCGCGCACCGTGCTGAGCCGCTGGGCGATCACGACGCGGGTGGCGTTCAGTTCCTCCAGGCTGTGCATCACGGTCGCCTGCGTGCGGTTGTCCAGAGCGCTGGTCGCCTCGTCGAAGAAGAGCACGGCCGGCTTCGTGCTCAGCGCGCGGGCGATGAGCAGGCGTTGCCGCTGGCCGCCCGAGAGGGTCACGCCGCCTTCGGCGACGTACGTGAACATGCCCATCGGCATCGCCTCGATGTCCTCCTCCAGCCCCGCGGCCCGCGCCGCCTCCCAGAGGTCGTCCTGGGTGAGCTGGGCGGCGCCGGCGATGTTGAGCTGGATCGACCCTGAGAAGACGCGGCCGTTCTGCAGCACGGTGCTGATCTGGCGGCGGAGGGCCGTGAGGTCCAGGGTGCGCAGATCCTTGCCGTCGTAGTGGACGCTGCCGGAGTCCGGCGTGTCGAAGCCGAGCAGGATGCGGAACAGGGTCGACTTGCCGGCCCCGGACGGTCCGACGATGGCCACGAACTCCCCCGGCCGCGCCTCGAACGAGAGGTCGCGGATGGTCGGCGGCCCCTCGGGGTCGTACGAGAACGAGACGCCGTCCACCTCGATGTGGCCGAGGATGACACCGGGGTCGGCCTTCGTCTCGTCCGTCTCGGGCATCGCCCGGAGGATGGGCCGCGTGCGCTCGTAGAGTGGCACGATCGTCGTCAGGGTGACGAGTGCGAGGCCGAGCGCGACCACCCCGGCCAGCAACTGCGCGAAGGCGGTGGTGTAGGCCATGAACGGGGCGGTCTGGAACGAGCCGCCGAGCGAGAAGGCGAAGACGGCGAAGGCGGCGGCCGTGGCTACCAGCGGGAAGACGGCGTTGAAGACATTGCCGGCGATGGTGACCCTGGTGGCCTTGATGGTGTGTCGCGTCATCGCGACGAAGTCGTCGCTCCAGCGCATGAACGCGCGCTCCTCGGCGCCGGTGTCGCGCAGCTTGGCGACGGCCGAGACGAACTGCAGGACGACGCCGGAGAGCTTGCCCTGCAGGGCCATGACCCGGCGCCGCTCACGCAGTTGCAGCCACGCCACCGCCACAGCGACGACTACCGCCACGGCCACGAGGCCGAGCGCGAGGAGTGCGAGCTCGGGGCTGAGGGCGCGCACGTACACGAGATTGACGAGCGAGAAGGCCGAGCCGAGCAGCAGTCCGAACACGCCGGCGAAGAACATGGCGCTCATCATGTTGACGGACATCACGCGCGTCGCGAGGTCGCCGGCCGTGAAGCCACGGAAGAACGAGGGCGGCAGCGCGAGGAGCCGGTCCCACAGCGCCGCCTGGAGTGCGTTGTCGACGCGCGCCTGTACGCGCACGGTGACGACGCCGCGGACGAAGGTGAACACGCCGACCGTGACGGCGATGACGACGAGGATCGCGGCGATCTCGCCCAGCCCCGTGCGGTCGCCGGAGGGCACGATGGTGCCGAAGACGATGCTCGTGAACCACGGCAGGGCGAGGCCGACCGACGCGGCCAGCAGTGCGAGCAGACAGGCGGCGAGGAGGTCGCGCCGGTTGCCGCGCAAGGTGTAGGCGAGGACGTCCCGGCCGGTCAGCGGGCGCTCAGGGAGCGGCCGGTAGAACATCGTCGCCGCGGGGTCGAGCTCCGCCGCGACCTGGGCGGTCACCGCGACGGGCTCCGGCGCGCCGGACAGCCATGCGCGATAGCTTCGCGACCCCTTGGGCAGCAGGGCGACTGGGTCGCCCCCAGTGGTGAAGGCGAGGAGAGGACCGTTGTCCCGGCGCCACCACTCGCCGTCGAGCGTCACGCGCCGATAGCGCACGTGCGACGCCCTCGCGATGGCGGCCACAGGCTCCCCGGCCGCCTCGCTCTCGGGCGGAGCGACGAAGCGCACGCCCATGCGGCGTCCGAGGATGCGACAGGCGCCGAGCACCGGGTCCTCCTCGGTGCCGTCTCCCCCGAGGTCCTCCGCGTCCAGCACCCCGGCCTGGCGGGCGAGGGTGCGCGCGAACGCCCGGTGCAGTGTGGCCTGACGCAGGCGGAGGCGGCCGGTCTCCTGTTCATCGGTCGTGCGGTACCTCGCCAGCAGGCCGGTCATGAGGAGGGTGTAGAGGTTGGCGATGGGCTCCAGGCCAGGCTCACCGCGGAAGGCCGCGGCGAGGTGGACCGTCTCGAGCGTGACCTCCTCTCCGGCCTCGAGCCACGTGTCTCCGGTGAGCGGCACCCAGCCGGTGGCGGGCGTGACCGGCAGCCTGGGGTCCGAGACCAGATGGGCCTCGCCGGCCGCGATGCGCACGCAGGCGGCGCCTCCCCGGGCCACCAGGGCCTCGCCGGGGGCGAGCGTCTGGGTGGAGCCGGGCGCGGCGGCGGTGGCCGTGAACGGCCGCCGCGTTTCCGGGAGCGCGAGGCAGAGAGTCTCCGCCCAATCCGAGAGCGCGAGCGTCATGAGGATCCGCTCGATGGGGTCGTCCAGCAGCTCGCGGACCTCGGCGCGGGTGAGCGTCACGATGCCCGCCGAGTTGGACGGGACGGCGAGGAGCGCGACCGCCTCGCCGTCCTCTCTCGTGATGACAGCGCCGCCGGCGAGCAGTTGTCCGGGCCCGGCCACCGCTACGTGGCGCCGGGCTCCCGTCCCGCCGCTCTCGTCGACGCGGACGACGAAGACGTCCACCGCGCCCTCGACGACCGCCCAGCAGCGGTCCTCGTCGGCGAGCGGCCACGGCTCGTTGCCGCGCACCGTGACGAGCTCCCGGCCGGCGAGCCAGCGCTCCTCGCCGAGGATCGGGCTACTCGCGGACGAGTCCGGCATACACTCCCTCCAGGGCGAGCAGTTCCTCGTGCGTCCCTCGTTCCACGACCGCTCCGCGATCGAGCACGACGATCTCATCGCAGTCCCGGATGGTGCTGAGCCGGTGGGCGATGATCAGGCACGTGCAGCCGCGCCGGCGGAGGGCGCGGTCGATGCGCTCCTCGGTGACGGGGTCGAGCGCGCTCGTGGCCTCGTCGAGGATCACGACGCGCGGCTCGACGGCGAGCGCTCGGGCGATCTCCAGCCGCTGGCGCTCGCCGCCGCTGAAGTTGGCGCCGCCTTCCGCGACCTGCCCGGCGAGGCCGTCGCGCCTGCCGGCCAGCACGGTGCGCACGCAGGCGTCCTCGGCCGCTCGCAGGACGCGCGACTCGGGCAGCGTCGCGTCCCACATGGTCAGGTTGTCCATCCCGCTGCCCTCGAAGAGGTGGATGTCCTGGCTGACCCGCGACACCGAGCTCACCATGACGTCGCGGGGGATCTCCTCGCGCGTCTTTCCGTCGAAGAGGATCGCGCCTTCCCAAGGTTCGTAGAGCCCGCAGACCAGGTTGGCGATGGTCGTCTTGCCGCTGCCCGACCCGCCGACGAGCGCCACGCGCCGGCCGGGGCGGACGGTGAGGTCGAAATCGCGGATGAGGGGGTCGTCGAGCGGGCTGTAGCCGAACGCGAGGCCCCGGATCTCGAGGTGACCCTCCAGCTTGGGCGCGGTCGCGCTGCTGCCCAGCTCGCCGGTGTCCTCGCCTTCGACGACGGGCGTGGCGCGCCGCATGGACGGGTCGATCGGCGCCTTGAGCACGTCGTCCAGCCGGTTCATGTCGCCGTGGGCTTCCTGGACGGTGGCGCCCAGGGTGACGAGGGTCGCGAATGGGGCGATGAACGCGGCGGCGAGGGCCATGAACGCGGCGAGCATGCCGACGGTGAGGTTGCCGTCGATGATGAGCCAGGCGCCCCAGGTGAGCATGATCAGGGCGTTGAACTGGGTGAGGAAGACGGGCACGGAGTTGAGGAACTGCGTCTTGACGCCGAGTGTCTGGGTGGCATCCACCACGGACGCCTGATGCCCTCCGAACCGGGCGAAGAAGTCATCCTCCATGCCGCTCGCCTTGACCGTCTCGATCATCTGCAGGCCGGCCATGGTGGTGCCGGTGAGTTTGCCGTACTCCTGGAGAAGGCGGCGGTTGGCGTCGGTGCGCCGCCGGGAGACCAGGCGCAGCGCGACCAGGTTGAGGGTCGCGACGGCGACGCCGACCAGGGTGAGCGTCACCGAGTACAGGGCCATCATGGCCAGGTAGAAGACCAGCGTCAGGATGGTGATGACGGTGGTCGCGAGCTGGCCGGAGAGCAGCGTCGCGACGATGTCGTTGAGCGCTACGCGGCTGCCGATCTCTCCCGCGTAGCGCTGGGAGAAGAACTGCACGGGCAGCCGGAGGACGTGCCAGAGGAACCGGCTGGAGGTGGTCACCGAGAGCTTGACCTGCAGGCGCAGCAGGTACGTCTGCTGCAGCCACGTGAGGAAGCCGATGAGGACGGCCGTGAGCAGCATCGCCGTCAGCAGCGGGACGACCCACTCCGAGACACCTCGGACGAGGAACCGGTCGACGAAGATCTGCGTGTATGCAGGTGACACGAGCGCCGGGATCATGAGCGCCATCCCGGCGAGGATGACGAAGAGCAGGCCTGCGCGGGACGACGCGAGGCGCGGCCGCAGCGCGCCGACGAGGGTCGGCGGCTTGCCGCCGCGTTCGAACTCGGGCCCCGGTTCGAGGACCAGCGCGACGCCGGTGTAGTCCTCCCCGAACTCCTGCTCCGTGACCCAGCGAGGGCCGCCGGCCGGGTCGTTGAGGTAGACGCGGCCCCTGCCGAAGCCGTCGACGACGAGGAAGTGGCTGAACTTCCAGAAGACGATGAAGGGCGGTCTTCGCTTCCTGAGGTCGGCGACGTCGAGCTTCCAGCCCTCGGCTCGCATCCCGAGCGCCCGGGCGGCCTTCAGGATGCTCACGGCTTTGCTGCCGTCCCGCGAGACGCCGCAGCGCACGCGCAGTTCCTCGAGCGGGATGTACTGGCCGTGGTAGGCGAGGATGATGCCGAGGGCGGCGGCGCCGCATTCGACCGCCTCCATCTGCAGGACCGTCGGCGTCCGCACCCTGCGCGGGACGCCGTGCGTCATTCGGCGCCGCCGACGAGGCGTCCCAGCGCCGGGAACGCATACGTGATGGGCGCGGCCGAGGAGATCACGACGCGCGCCGAGCAGGTCATGCCGCCGCCGATCTCCCCGGGAGGTCCGTCTGAGGACGACCAGGCGTAGCCGCTCGGCGTGTCCGGGTCCGGGATCAGTGCTGCCTCCACCCGCAGCACGGGCCCCGCGGCCGAGAACTCGCGCACGAGGAACTCGTTCTGCAGGACGGCGTTCATGCTCTCCGGCGTGGACGCGAGGTCGGCGACGAAGGTGACGCGGCCGAGCATGTAGCCGTACTCCTCAACGTTCTGCGTGGAGGGCACTATCTGGACCTCCTGGCCCTTCTCGACCTTCTTGCCGTCGTCGAGCGGCAGGTACAGGCTGGCGACCAGCGGGACATCCTTGGGCTCCACGGTGATGAGCGGCGCTCCCGGGGCCATGTACTGGCCCGGATACGCCTGCAGGGAGCCGACGACGCCGGCGTAGGGGGAGGTGACGGTGTCGCCGGCCGCGGCCGTCACGGCGCGCTCGAGCGCCTGCTCCGCCTGCTCGAGCGCGTCCTGCGCCGCGGCCACGTCCTGTGCCGGCGCGTCGTTCGTCGCGGTCAGGGCATCATGCTCCTGTCTCGCCAGGTCGACGCGCGCCTCCGCCTGCTGCAGGGCGCGCATCTGGTCTACTGGGGCGACCAGGGCGACGGCTTGGCCCTGTGTGACCCGGTCGCCGACATCGACCAGCAGCTTGGCCAGCCGTCCTTCCTGGAGCGCGGCGACGCGCATGGTGTGGCCGCCGGCGAGCAGTATCCCCTCGCCGGCCACCGTGGTGTCCAGCTTGCCGAATGATGCCCAAGTCAGGGCCACGAGGATCAGCGCCGCCACAGCGCTGAGCGCGAGCCACGCGCGCGGGTGCGTGACGGTGACCAAGTGGTCGAGCTCGTCGATGTCGTCAAGGCGCTCAAGCGCCTCTTTGCGGAACAGTCGACTCTTGTCCTGACGTGTCACTCGGTGCGCCCTCTCCGGCGCCGCCCCTGACGTCCTCTGGTCTTGCCGGCACCTGCTGCAGGTCTCGTTCTACCATTCGCGGCGCGTGTGCGCGAGGCCTGCCGCCCGCTGGTCCAGTGCGGGTCGGATGGACTTGTGTGAAGCAGATGCGGATGCTGCGGAGTTCGCAATCCTCGCTGTCCCGTGCACGGATTCTGCGGCAAACCTCGCACGGGGGCTTGCGATTTCGCGCGGTTCTCAGTGAGGCTGTGGTAGCCTGAATGGAACCCAAGGAGGACGCGCTGTGGCCAGGGCCCGCATCACCTATCTCTCCGAGACGGAGAAGGAGTTCGTCCACGAGAAGACGCTCGAGGTGCTCGAGAAGGTCGGCGTGGCGTACAACTCGCCCAGGGCGATCGACCTGCTGGAGGAGGCCGGGGGGCGCGTGGACCGCGAAGCGCTGACCGCGCGCCTCACGTGGGACATCATCGAGCCGGCGCTCAGGACAGTCCCGCGGACGGTCCTTCTCGCCGGCCGCGACCCGGCGCGTGACTGTGTGCTCGGCGGCGACCGGCTCATCACGACGAGCGACGGCATGACGACGTACATGCTGGACGACGTGACGGGCGAGCGCCGCAACGGCACGGTCGCCGATCTCGCCGACGTCACCAGATTGTGCGACGGGCTCGACGAGATCGACACGCTGTGGCCCTCGCCGAACCCCGGCGACGCTTCTGGGGACGTGCTGCCGCTGGTCACCCAGGCGACCATGGTGTGCAACTCCACCAAGCACATCCAGGACGAGGTGCGCACGCCGGAGATGGTCGAGCCCATCCTCGAGATCTACGAGGCCGCGTGCGGAGCGCCGCTCACAGAGCGGCCCTACTTCTCGGTCACGAACTGCACGATCGCCCCCTTGCAGCACGACAGGGAGATGACGGAGGCCGGGCTCAAGCTGGTCGACCGCGGCGTGCCCATCTTCGTGCTGCCCATGCCTCAGGCCGGCACCACGGGGCCGATGACCCTGCTCGGCACGTGCATCGTGAACATGGCGGAACTGCTCTCGGCCATCGTGCTGTACCAGCTCGCCCACCCAGGCTGCGCTCTCGTCTCCGGGGTAGGTTCCGCCGTCGCCGACATGCGCTCCGGGGGGTACATCGCCTCGAGTCCGGAGATCGGGCTCATCAACCTGATCTGCCTGGAGATGAGCCGCTTCTACGGACTGCCGACGCAGGCGACCGGCATGTCCGCCGACGCCAAGGCGGCGGACTTCCAGGCCGGGTCCGAGGGCGGCATGACCGCGCTGGTGGCCGCCCTCGGAGGCGCCGACTCGCTCATCTCCGCCGGGGGGCTTGACGGCGTGCAGATCTCCAGCCTCGCCAAGTACGTCCTCGACAACGATCAGGTCGGCGCGCTGCGCCGCTACCTGCGCGAGGAATCCGTCGACGAGACCACGGCGCTCATGGACGATATCCTGGAGGTGGGCATCGGCGGGCACTTCCTCGGCCGCCGGAGCACGAGGCAGCACTCGCGCACCGAGGTGTGGCGCCCGCGCGCGTTCCACAAGGGGACGTTCGAGGAGTTCGCCGGACGCCCGCTCGCCGAGGAGGCGGCAGAGCGGGCCCGCGAGATCATCGCGACGCACGAGGTGCCGCCGCTCCCCGACGATGTCGAGCGGCACATCGACGACGTCATCGACGGCTGGGCCGCGCGTGGCGCCTGAGCGGTGATGAATCTGCAGACTGAGGCGATGAGACGTTCTCCGGAGGCACCGTTGTGGCGCGCGCGCGGCTGACGTACCTTACGGCCGAGGACCGCGATTTCGTCCACGAGCAGACCGTCCGTGTGCTCGAGGAGGTCGGCATCGGCTACAACACGCCGGAGGCGATCGACCTGCTGGAGGCGGCGGGGGCTCCGGTCGACCGGGCGCGTCTCAGCGCGCGGCTGCCGTGGGAACTCGTCGAGCGCTGTCTCGCGACCTGCCCGCGGGAAGTGCCGCTGGCGGCGCGCGACCCGCGCTACGACGTCGTCGTCGGCGACGGGTCGCTCACCTTCTGCGCCGACGGCACGGCGACGTACATGCTCGACGACGTCACGGGGCGCCGGGAGGAGGGCTCGGCCGAGTGGCTGCGGCGGACGATGCGTCTGTACGACGCGCTGCCTGAGGTCGACTACGCCTGGCCGACGATCTCGGCCCGCGATCTCGACCCCCTGACGGCGGGCCTGGAGATCGAGGCGATCTCGCTGGCGAACCTCAGCAAGCACGTCCAGGACGAGGTGCGGGACCCGGCCCACGCCGGTCCCCTCATCGAGATCTTCGAGGCGGTCGCCGGCGCTTCACTATGGGAGCGGCCCATCTTCTCGACGATCGACTGCACGGTGGCGCCGCTCCAGCACGAGCGGGAGATGACGGAGGCGACCATCGCCATGGTGCGTGCCGGCGTGCCGGTGCTCGTGCTGCCGATGCCGCTGAGCGGCACGACGGCGCCGATGACGGTGCTCGGCACCATGATCGTCAACATGGCCGAACTGCTCAGCGCCGTCGCCCTCTTCCAGCTGGCGCAGCCCGGCTGCCGGATCATCTCCGGCATGGGGGCCGGCGCCGCCGACATGCGCAGCGGCCTGTATCTCTGCGGCGCGCCGGAGTGTGCCCTCATGAACCTGATCGGCATCGAGATGAGTCGTTTCTATGGTCTGCCGGTGACGGGCAGCGCGATCACCTGCGACGCCAAGGCGAGCAACCAGCAGGCCGGCGCCGAAGGCATGCTCACGGGGACGGCGTGCGCGCTCGCCGGCGCGGACACCATCCTCGCCTTCGGCTGCTCGGACGGCGCCCAGTCGCTGAGCTTCGCCAAGGTCATGCTCGACTGCGACTCGGTCGGAGCCCTGCGCCGGCTCGTCCGCGACGACCCGATCGATGCCACCAGAGCGCTCGTCGACGACATCGCCGCCGTGGGCGCCGGGGGCCACTACCTCGGGCGACGCAGCACCCGGGACTTCTTCCGCGGCGGCGAGCTCTGGGAGCCGCGTCTCTGGCAGCGAGGCCCCTTCGACCAGTACGAGGGGCGGCCGCTCGTGGCTGAGGCCGCAGCTCGCGCCGACGAGATCCTGGCGGCCCACGAAGTCGCGCCGCTGAGTGACGACGTGGCGGCGGAGGTGGACGCGGTCATCGAGCGCTTCGCTCGCACCGTCGGAGCCCCCGACGACCGCATCCGCTGGAGAGACGCGAGGTGACCTCCGTGGATATCGTGATCCGTGAGACCGACGACCTCGACGCGGTGCGCGAGTTGGGCGTGCGCAGCGGCCTCGACGAGTCGGAGCGAGAGGGCGAGGTCATCCTCGTCGCCTGGGGCGCCTACGATGGGGAAGCGCTCATCGGCGCCATCGTCCTCGAGCATCGCGACGGGATGGACATGGTGAACTGGATGTCGGTCGACGACGGCTGGCGCCGGCGCGGCGTCGCCTCGCGGCTCTACGCGACCCTCGAGGCGGAGGCGCGCCGGCGCGCCGTGCGGCGGCTCTGGGTGACGGCGCGCAACGCGGCCTTCTTCCGGGCCCAGGGCTTCACCGGCGTGCCGTCAGGCAGAGAGGCAGGCATCCTGCTCGGCGATTGTCCTGCCTGCGAGCAGTACGGGCGCACCTGCACGCCGCAGGCGCTGTCCAAGACCATCGACGATCCCGGCTCCGCCGGCGGAGTCTGACCCTGGAGGGCCCTGTGGCACGACCGAGGACACAGTACCTGAGTGACGCCGACAAGCAGTTCGTGCACGAACAGACCGTGCGGCTGCTGCAGGAGGTCGGCGTCGCCTACAACACGCCGACCCTGACGGGGCTGCTCAGGGAGGCCGGCGCCACCGTCGACGAGGCGGACCTGACGGTGAAGCTGCCCTGGGAGCTCGTCGAGCGCTGTCTCGCGATGCTCCCCCGCGACATCTTCCTCGCCGGGCGCGACCCGGCCTACGACTGTCGCGTGAGTGACGACGGCATCCTCTACACGAGCGACGGCGCCGCCACGTACATGCTCGACGACCTCACCGGCGAGCGGCACGAGGGCACCGAGGCCGACCTCGCGCAGATGATGCGCCTCTACGACGCCGTGCCGGAGATCGACTTCACCTGGGCGACGATCACGCCCGGCGACGTCGACTCGCGGGTCGGCAACCTCGAGATGGCGCGCATCACCTTCGAGAACTCGCGCAAGCATCTGCAGGACGAGGTGCGCACGCCCGACCAGGCACCCGTGATGATCGAGTTGCTGGAGGCGATCGCCGGCGCGCCGCTCAAGGAGCGACCGATCTGGTCGGCGACCAACTGCACGATCGCGCCGCTCCAGCACGACGGCGAGATGACGGAGGCGCACATCCTGATGGCGAAGGCCGGCTGTCCCATCTTCGTGCTGCCGATGCCGCAGATGGGCACCACGGGGCCGATGAGCGTCCTCGGCACCAGCATCCTGAACATGGCCGAGCTGCTCAGCGCGATCGTGCTCTTCCAGCTGGCCGCGCCGGGCTGCGCCATGGTCTCGGCGATCGGCTCCGCCGTAGCCGAGATGCGCAGCGGGCTCTACCTTTCCGGGGCGCCCGAAGACGGGCTCATCAACATGGCCTGCATCGAGATGAGCCACTTCTACGGGCTGCGGGCACAGGGCAGCGCCGTGAGTTGCGACGCCAAGGCGTGCGATCTGCAGGCCGGGGCGGAGGGCATGCTCACCGGGCTCGCCAGCGCACTTTCCGGGGCCGACGTCATGCTCGCCTTCGGGCTCATGGACAGCGCCCAGACCGCCAGCCTCGCCAAGACGGTGCTCGACGCGGACACGGTGAACGCCATCGAGCGCTTCTTGCGCGACGATCCGGTCGACGAGGCGCAGTCGCTGGTCGACGACATCATCGCGATCGGCATCGGCGGGCACTTCCTCGCGCGCAAGAGCACGCGCACGATGTATCGCGGCGGCGAGCTGTGGCAGCCGCACCTGTGGCATCGCGGCACGTTCGAGCAGCACGCCGGCACGCCGCTGGTCAAGGACGCCTGGGATCGCGCACACCAGATGATCGCCGAGAACGACGTGCCGCCGCTGCCCGACGACGTCGGGCGGCACGTGGACCGGCTCATCGCCGACTACCTGGCCTCCAAGGGCTGAGCCCGGGCCGATGGCGCGAGCGCTTCGCCCGTGGCTCACGAGATAGAGCGCGCCCAGGGGGTGAGCGGCGAGCTCGTGCTGCGGCGCGGGCCCGCCGGTCTCGAGATCGTCGCGAACGGGGTCTTCCTGGTCAGCGCGGCCAACGCCGCCAGCAGCCGGGCGCTCGTCTCGGTGGCCTGGCCGCGAGTCCGGGGCGACGCGCTGCGCGTCTTCATCGGCGGCCTGGGGATCGGCGACGCGCTCGACGAGGCTCTCGCCTGCGAGCGCGTCGCCGAGGTCACCGTCGCGGAACTGGAGCCGGTCGTCGTCCGCTGGTTCCGGGAGCACGGCGGCGCGGCGGCGCGCCGCGCCGCCGCGGACGAGCGCGCCGGCCGCCTGCGTCTCGTCACCGCGGACGCCGTGGAGGTCCTTCGCACGCCGGAGCCCGCGTGGGACGTCGTCGCCCTGGACACCGACAACGGCCCCGAGTGGCTGGTGCGCGAC
>Ga0172371_10011148_pt1 | contig 12019 bp, 7 predicted proteins | sample Lak12m_FD_114543 | JGI IMG/M metagenome (GOLD analysis project Ga0172371, IMG submission 114543) | Freshwater microbial communities from Kabuno Bay, South-Kivu, Congo - kab_022012_12m | ecosystem: Environmental > Aquatic > Freshwater > Lake | place: Democratic Republic of the Congo: South-Kivu...
GACAAGTCATCTACTTCTTTTTTTGTTTTTCTAAATGCTATTTTCCGTGGTTGGACGGCATCAATTTCTCGCAATTATGTGTATTTTTGCTGCTGAAAAAATGTTTTTGCAGGCAAGTCATTATTGCTTTTAACAATTCCCCCAGGCTATGTAAATTATATGTTGATAGAATTTCAAGGACGAATCCAATGTATTTAAGGCCATACGTAAATATCAAACAAAAATTGATATTCTTAGGGGAGTTCTAAAATCATAAATGGGATTTTGTCTCTAAGACTCTTAACCGCCTGGAGATACCCTTGAATCAAATAATCTATTTTATTGGATTTTATATAATGTATACAAATTATTCTTATATTCAACAGAGAAACCTAAAGGTTTCGTATTCGACATTGCAACGTAATCAAACCCAAATTCTTTTGAACATAATCTAATTAACTCCTCATCAATTAGCGCTTCATCAAGCTGCATCTTACTTACTTCAGAAACGTTTATCTCCGAATCATTAAAATATTCCTTGTAAATACCGATGAGTCTATCCTCAAATTCTTTCGTAGATCTTGATCGATTATAGATATAAGACGCTTCTATATCAAATGAGAAAGAAGGCCTTTTTGAAATAATTCGGCCCATATTCGCAATCATCGCATTTTCAGGCGTATTAATACTTGCCCAACTTTGCAAATCAAATAATGCGTATGCATCATCAGTGTAAGATACCCGGCCAATTTCAACGGATCTGATTAATGTAAATAAAAGCAAACAAACCACAAAAGCACCGCATAAGAATTTACTTATTTCCAAATTATTTAAGAATTTTTCCAAAAAAATCTGCCTATTGAGGTACAGGTTTCTTATTTTAGCGATCAACTTCCCTTTTAACACATCTTCGTTATCTAAAATGGTAAAGAATAAGAACAAAAATAAAAATAAGAAAAACCAGGGACTATTTATAAAGTTTTGATTATCAATAAACAAAAAGTAAGTGAATAATCCTGCTATTAAAATCCTGAAATAAGAACCGCTTGTGATATTTATTAGCAATAAATTTGCGATCAAAGGCAAGGCAAGTATTGAAAGTAAAATTGTTGCCCGATGAGGTATAAGCTGAATGATCATGAGAATTCCGAAATGCCATCCAATGAAATGGGCTAGCACAAAAATCATACAGCATATCATTACTGACAAAATCAGTTTTTGATAGGATTTGGAAAATAACCTTCGGTACCCCATCCCGAAGAGTATCAAAGGGATAATAAACAAAAATATCACTTGTCTCTTGTTCAGATCATCAAGTTTAATTATTCTGGTGTGTTGATTAATTTTTAAAGCATCAACCATTTCATTAAATGTAAGCGCTGTACCTGTGTCCGGGAAAAGGGTCTGTATATATAACCTGGGTAAGATTGCTATTACAAACACAAATAGTAACATTAAGTGGAATTTATTAAAACGGATTTGCTTATTGGATAAAAATTCATATAATCCCAAAATGCATATCACGAAAATCGTAAGAATCGGATGGATTAGGCTTGAAAGAATTAGCAATATGATTGTCTTATAGTATTGTCGTTTCAATGCAAATGTAACTGAGTAAATTAGTAAAGGCATTACAAGATAACCCGCATATGGCTTGGTGATAATTCCTCCATATAGTGCAAGATTCCAATTGTATGCATCCGCTCCGAAAACGATTAATGTGGAAACCCACCCTGGCAGTTCAGAACCAAATATCTCTAATGATAAAGATCTAAATGAAAGGCTGAGTAATAAAAATTGGCAAATTATGGATAAATAATCCAGTATTGCAGGGGAAATGTCCAGGTGTTTGAACATCAATGCGGGCAATAAATTATGAATCGTTGAGAAAACAGTCTGAAATCCATATGTGGAAAGATTGTCAGCGGCATATCTTGTTGGGAATTTATAGAAGTGTGAATATAATTCCGGCCAATTATCTACATGGGCTGTTGCCTGTCGGTTTTGAAAATTACCAATCTGAATTAGGGCGATGACAATACTAATTAAAATAAGCAATATAAGGTGGAAAGATTTATTACCCAAGATAGATTTTTGCATATTTGATGAAAATAAAATAATTTTCTCAAAGCAAGCAGATAATTTGGCATTGATCAGAATTTTTTTCGAACTGAAATAATCACGAATTTTTCTATAGAATCCTTGCGTTATTACTTGACTCCTGATTCCTTTTACAAGAACGAACACGAAGCACGCTATTAGCACGAGCGAAGCGGCCAAAAAACCAGCATGCTGAATTATAAAAAAAGAAAAACGAGGGTAAGTAAGGAAATCAATCCTAATTAGCTTTTCACCTTTTATTGGGCCGTTAAGATTAAATATTCTGCTCGTTCGAGGAGAATAGAAAAGTAAATTTTCAAATCCAATTTCTGCAACCCCACTTCCTGGACCTTCGGCAAATACGATCTCTATATAATCTCCTGCTTTCAAGTTTAAATAACATTCCAACGGATTATCGTCTTTAGAATTTGATAAAAATTCCTTTTCACCGATTTTTTGCCAGGCATCAGTGCAAAAATGATGGTAAACCCGATAAGGATTTTCGGTTACCGCTTTAATTTCCAAAATACGGATTTCATTTCCCCCCATAATATTTTGGGATATGTTATTAATTACAAGGGTGTTCTTGGTTGATCTCAACTGATCAAAGAGTGAAAAATAATACACAATCAATAGGACCAAAGTTGATATGAAAAACAAACATATCAATGTGTTCCAGATGTAATTATTTTTCTTAATCTTCCCTAGTAAAAATTTAAAGAAAAAAAAGGACCCTGATCCAACAGTAATACTTGAGAAAAATAATATGGCGATTTTTAATGAATTTGGTAATTCCCAAAAAAAGGAATTGCGAGTCAAGAAAACGGCTCCAGCGAGGATTCCCCATATGCCACATAGAATAGCGAAATAAATTCCTTTAGAGTGTTTTCCCTTTCTCTCAATAATTCTTTTTAACGGACTCTTCTGGGGATTTATCATTACTTTAATTTCTCAAAAAAATATCTGGAAAGAAATACCAAATCCGAAGCCTTAATAATTAAATTCTTTATTTTGGTTTTATCAACTAATTTGAGTTGATAAATTATAACAATTATCGTTATCTTCAATAGTTTATTATCAATAACAGGACTTTCCCCCATAGCTTGCTCCGAAAAAAAAGGTATGAAAGGCATATGAAGCGGATACTCTTATAAATATTTTGAGATGGAAAAAATAAAAAAGAGCCGCATGTGCCGCTCTTGATATTTAGACGATACCCTGGCTTTTGGAACGCGTCTTGAGTTCTTTTTCCAGCGTTTTGAGCAGTGCGGGAAATTGATCTTCGACCAATGAAAATAGGTCATGGGCTTCTTCCAGGCGCTCTTTTAGTTCGTCTGGTTTGTCTTTCATTAGGGCTAACCCGCGCTCCGCGATCTTGTGAAGTTCCGACATCAGCCCCAGCCACTGGCGCATATAGAGAATCCATCCGCCTGTTTTAAAGCGGTAATAATCGCGACGTGGGACCGGCGCGGCAACTTTTTCGATCAAACCGTATTCCGTCAGCAGCCTGGCCATTGTGCTGATGGAGCTTTTGCTGGCCCGCAAGGCGGCGGCGATATCTGTGATGGATTGGTGAGGAGGGTCGGAGATCAGCAGCACACCCAGGATCCTGCCAGCCATGCGCGGAAGACCCATCTGCTCAAAGAACAGACCGATATCTTCAATGAAATGCTTTTCTTCCATTGGCTGGGTGGGCATTTAGCTACCTTTACTGTTTTTCACCCTGGTGAAATTTATGGCTGATCGCCTTGGCTAATTCTACAATAAAAAGCAGCCCGAACGCAATTGAAGCTACTACTGCCCACTGGACGGGATGCAGGGGAACGATACCCAAAAGCTTCCGAAGGCCGGGAATTGCGAAGGCGACCACCACCAGGCCAAGCCCGCCCAAAACTGAAAAAGCAAGCGGCTTGTTCTGGCTGAGCGGTGGCATGCGATGAAGCGGCTGCCTTAAGCTGCGGTATGCAAAAATGTAGATCATCGAATTTACTGCGAAACTGGCAAAAACGATGCTCTGGCCTTCCACTGCGTCAAGGTGCTGCGTGTAATAGTGCCCGAATAGGAGCAAGGCGGCAATGGCGCTGGCAGCACTGATGACCCCGATCAGCAAGAAGTTCAGCCGGGGAAGGATGGGTTCGTGGATGGATTTGGGTTTTTCATCCATAATACCGTTCTCTTTTGGCTCAAAGCCAAGCACAATGTCCGAGGGTCCGTCGCAGATCAGATGGATCCACAGGATCTGAGCCACCGTCAGCGGTGCCGGCCAGCGCAGCATCATGGCGGTAAAGATCGTCAATACTTCAGCGAAAGAGTTGGACAGCGTATAGGCCACCACTTTGCGGATATTTTCAAATATTACCCGCCCTTCTTCCACGGCAGCCACGATCGTGCGGAAATTATTATCCATCAGGATCAGGTCGGCGGTTTCTTTGGCAACATCTGTCGCGGTGCCCACTACAACACCGATGTTTGCACGTTTCAGGGCAGGGGCGTCGTTAACACCGTCACCGATCATGGCGGTGATCTCGTGCCTGGCCTGGAGCGCCTTTATAATGCGCAGCTTATCCTGAGGGCGGATGCGCGCGAAAACCGCAACATTCTGGATACACGCCTGGAGCGACTGGTCATCCATTGCTTCCAGGTCCTTACCCTCAAGGATCTCCTCGCCTTTCACCAACAGGCCAATATTACGGGCAATGTGTTCGGCGGTGAGACGGTAATCGCCGGTGATCATCTTGACGCGTATGCCGGCGCGCTGGGTTGTACGAATCGCCTCCAGCACTTCGGGGCGGATCGGGTCTTCCATGCCGAGCAGGCCTGCCCATATGTACCCGCTGTGATGCGCCAGGTCATCATGCTGCCTGAATGCCAGCCCGATCAGGCGCAGCCCTTCACCCGCCCATTCGTTGATCTTTAAAAGCAGCTGCGATTTCTCTTTTTCGGGCATGGCGCACATCTCCAATACCATTTCCGGTGCGCCCTTTATATAATCTCGCTGGCTGTCGTCTGCCAATTTCACAGAGGTTGCCATGAATTTGGTCTCACTGCTAAAAAGTTCTTCGCTCAGGCGCTCGGTTTCATCCACTTTTGCCTGCGGATCGTCTTTGATGCTTGATCTGGCAAAATCCCACAGTGCAATATCCACCGGACCTTCCAGATTATTGCAAAGCATGGTTGTTTCCAAAGCTTCATTTGGATATGAGAATTCTGAACGTGAAACGCGCATGCGGCCTTCGGTTAAAGTGCCTGTTTTATCAGTGCAGATCACCGAGACAGACCCAAGCGTTTCCACTGCAAGCAGGTTTTTGACCAGTGCATTTCGCGCCAGGATCTTGCGCATGCCAAGTACTAGGATAACCGTGACCGCGATCAGCAGACCTTCCGGTACCGCTGCGATGGCTAAAATGATGGACGTGCGCAGCATTTGAAGAAAAGGATGCCCCATGAACAAACCGGCGATCAGAATACCGGCAGTAAAGATCACGACAACCCGCGTGAGCGTTTTACTGAAGGCTTTCAGGCGCGCCTGAAGCGGCGTATCGGTTTCTTGATGCTCCTGAACACTTTTGGCGATCTTGCCGAGTTCGGTTTGCGAGCCAGTCTGGGTGACCTGCATCAAACCCCGCCCAGCCGCAATGGTAGTGCCCATGAACAGCTTTTCAGAATCCGGACCCTCTGCCTTCATAACCGGCTCGCTTTCGCCAGTCAGGATCGCTTCATCAACCGATAATTTCACGCCTTCAACCAGTATTCCGTCTGACGGGATGCGCTCACCATTGGCCAGCAGCACCAGGTCACCGGGTACCAACTGGCTGGAATCAATTTCTTTTCGGGCGCCATCGCGGATGACGGTGGCGGTTTCCTTGATCAGACCCTTCAACGCTTCATAGGTGCGTTGGGCCTGGTATTCCTGCACAAAGCCCAAAATGGCGTCGATCACCACCACGGCCATAATTATGAAAAAATCCCCCATCTCGCGCACCAGAAGCGAAACCAGCGCGGCCGTCAGGATGATATACACCAGCGGGCTCTTAAACTGGTTCAACAGGATAACCAGCCGTGAAATACCCTTTTCTTTGGGAAGCTGGTTCAACCCGAACTGCGCCAGGCGCTTTTGCGCCTCCTCTTCAGATAATCCCTGATGCTGCCCGTGATTAATCGCTTGTTCGACCATGACCTTCTCTCGGAAATAAATTGGCTTCGTAATATAACACGTTTATAACGTTCTGTAAATACTGAACATACTGTAAATAAGAAGTGAAATAATCTTCAGGTATTTCCAAAAAAAATTGATTTTCGATATTCTCAAAGAACTTTTATTGAACGAAGTTATACATAATAGATCGCAATGACTGGTCAATTAATGCGGCAGTCAAAATCAAAAAATTGAGATTGCTTTGGTTTTCTAATGGAACCTCGCAATGCCCTATAAAAAAAGAGCGGCCGAAGCCGCTCCTTTTGTAATCTAATTTCGCGGAGTTAAGATGGAATATTGTAATACAGGTCTTTTTCGGTGCCAATGTTATCTGAGTTTTTTCCAAAGTAGAGGGTTCTGAGTAGATGCAAGAAATCCTTGGTCTTATTGAAATAGATACCGGACCCGGTGTTCCCAATGGCTGTACTATTGTTGATATAGATGTGGTAAGTGCCTGTTATATTGATACGAATACCATCTGCGCTGACACCTGTTGCGCCGTTCACGCAGCTGCGCGCATTTCAACATATGGATCAGTAAAAGAATATCAAATTCCATGGATAAATATTTAATTCTCTGGCTCCTATTGGAATTCAAAGAATTTTCCGGATTGGCTATATTTCTTTTTATTAGAAATTAAAAATTCTTTTTCTGTCAATCCCCTGAGCGTCAAAGAAAAATTACTGTCTCTTGCTTGCAGGATAATTGCAGAGTCATTCTCTAAGATATTGGATTCAATTAATTCAACATCTGTGAAGCCATTAAAATCTAAGGTCAACCTCCAAAGGTTTACCTTCAATTCCTCACTATTTTCAGGGTAGAAGATGTTTAATGATTCTTGATTGGTCTTGTTATTTACAGGTGCTAAAGATTTATATTCTTGGATCAAATGAAAAACTTGTGAATTTATTGATTGATAATTTAGATTTGATATCTTTTGATAAATTTTTACATTACCATAGATAAAGAAACCAAAAAGGAAAGTAACCATAAATGCAAATAAGGCAACCCTTTTCCTGTTGATCATAAGTGAGCAAAAAATAACATTGGCTAGTATAAAAATAATATATGAGTTTCCCATTACACTAACAAGTTCCCCGTCTGGTGAACTGGCAGAAATTGTGAGAGGTTTGCCTAAATAAAAAAAGCCCCAGAAAAGAGTCGCATATGAAACTAATATCATTAAACTGGAATAGATAATTAGTTTTAAAGGGTTGAGATATTTAAATGGATTCTGAAGTAGTGTAAAAAAGGTAATCAGGAATAAAGGCCCAAAATATAAAAGGTAGCGCCCTTGAATTTTTATCGGAATTGGGTAGTTATAGTTGATTCTCCATGAATGTCTGATGCATGTTACCAATAAAAAAAACACAATGATGCCGACCGTAATTAACCATCGATTTTTATCATCCTTCCAATCCCTCAATTTAAAATGTTGAAAGTGAGCCATAAAAACAGGTAAATATGGTGCTGCAATAAGAATCGTGTATGAGCAATAAAATACAGTCCACATTATTAATCTGCTTAAGCTTAACTGGTCTGGATTCGGGCTTTCGGCTATGAATAGACCAACCATATCCTTTACTCGTAAACCTTGTGCTGTTCCTGCTGTTATCCATCCTGCCATAATAAGGATGAGCGGTACAAGTACAAGGATCAAGAACATGGATTTTTTTATTGAAAATAATAATGTCGGCTTCTCGTTTTCAAATGGTTTAAGCCACCAAATAAGGAGAAAAGCCGGAATTAATACAAGTGCAATATAGCGTGTAAGAAAAAGCAGGCCCAACAATACACCTAAGATCAGGCTTTCGAACACTTTGTTTTTTTGATTAATCGGAAAAACATTGGTAAAGGCAAATAGAACTGTCCACATAAAGATTGGATAAAAAATATTCTCGCTCAGAATACGGCCTGGCATGATCAATTGAACCGGATTTAAAATCAGCAATGAAATTGCGACTATTGAAATATTTCTTTTCGCGAATTTCCGCAATAATAAATAAGCGGGGATGATCGCGCTTGTGATATAAACTGCATTTAATAATTTTGAAAACAGATAGCTGCCAAATGGGTAAAATAGGTAAAAGGCGGGCAGTAGTGATATTGGATAGAAAGGAGGTGAGCGATAGAATTTTATGGTTGAAAAAGTACCATTATATATACTTAAAGCGGTGTCCCAGTACCTGGTTTCATCCGTGTAGTGGGTTGGTCCAATTGAAAGCGGGTTGATTACAAAGATAGAAAAAAGTACAGTTGAAATGAATATAAAAAATATAAATCCAAGAGTTGCTTGTTTTGTATCAATAAGCAACCATATTTTATAAAATCCAGAAATAAGTTTATGTTTTGCTTGAGATATTTTTCCAATATCTATTTGCTTTAAAGAAAAGCACCTTGAGATCAGAAAAGATATAACTAATAAAATCGAAATATATCCTATCCTTAAAGGCAAATTCGCATATTTCCCAAATACCATATTGAATGGGCTAATGATTAACTGTAAAACTTGATTCTCATCAGTTCGAAGATCATAAGCAATTTCAATATTCTGTCGGGTTTTAAAAATAAAAGAGCCCGAATTGGGGCCTGACCGAACCAAAATTTCGATTTCTTCGTCAATAGGGCCAATATTATTGAAAGAAATTATGCCATATCCACCTCTCTCAAGGTAATGGTCGCACCCGGAATAATCTCTTTTCCAACTGCCCGAATTTTGGGCATTAAGTGCAGTTTCGTTATATTGAAAAACATTGCCCCTGCTATTGCGGATTTCCAGGATGCATATATCTCCTGTGCTTTCCTGATCAGGAATGATCTCGATTGAGTACTTAAAATTAGGTTTCCTGAGAGTATCAAAAAAGGGGAGTGTAATTGTCAGTGCCAGCCCGGCCAAAATTATTAAGAAAATGATGGGCAAAATGTCTGTTCTTGTGCTGGTTTTATTTTTTCTTGTTGTAAGAAGGTTCTTGAAAAAAGTTATTAAGATTTGTTTGCTTTTAATGAGAACCCGCCAAAACACCCAAAACAACAGGCAGAATAAAAGAATTATTGAACTAAGAAGGTCTGGAAATGAATATGGTTTGCTCCGCAAGGTGTAAAAGATAACACTAAGCAAGAGCGCTGCAGGAACGGAAAGCACCGCGCTGAATGCAAAAAGCATTTTATTACGCAAGAACCATTCTTTTATTTGCATAGTTTTCGAAGAAAGGTAAACATTTTTATTTTCTTATATATTCCTCATATCCCCTTTTTATATAATTTTTTAACCATATTTGAAATTCTGGACAACAAAGAATATGGAAAAATACTTGCCAAGCCATAAAACCTGCTGTTAAAAATAATACTATTTAGTAAATGAATTAGACTTAGAAATAGCTCGGTGATTTTAAAATGATCGAATGGAAATGAATTCAACTCATTCTTTATTGAAGGGTGAACATGGATACCGATTTTACTGTAGATTAAAGCTCGTTTGGAGCGATTTTCCTTATATTTATAATGTTGTGTGTCAATGGCATTCTGTTTGGTTAATAATTGTTTTACCTGTAAGATTTTTTTATTTTCCATCTCGTCAATTATTGCTTGCGCTTTGGAATTCCGCGAAATAATTAGAGCTTCTTTGCTTTTTACTAACCCCCATGGGTCGCCAACTGAAATATCGGCCTTTTCGTTAAAAAGATCATCACAGAATAAACATCCTCTGGGTGTAAAGAAATAACCTAGCCTGGTCATATATTCTTTATATGATACGGTTATAGAACCTCTATCGGACTCAATATATAAATTGCCAGGGTATTCTCCTTTTCTATAGTAGATTTTATTAATTTTTCCACCCAAATATTTTGCATATTGATCCAATAAGAATCTGGTTGCATTTTTCGATCGACCAGCATTACAGAAGAGTCCGATTTTAATAATATTCTCTCTCTTGAACTTTTTCGTTTCAATAATATACTTCTCAAAACCCTGGATATGACAAGGCAATCCAACAATAGCTATTTTATCCTCCGGCAAAATTCTATCCAGAACAACATTCAATGCGACGGGTTGGTAAATTGATCCACGTGAATTATCAACTTCTAGTTCGGTCGAAATGATCATACCTGTCGGATTTAGTACGTTTTCTAAATTCATCATAGCAACAATTGCTTTGTTAATTATGGTTTTCTGAAATAAATATCTTAATATTTCATTTATAATCCCGCCTGATGAAGATATTAATTCTTTGTCATCTGTGGCAAGGGATTTATAGATCCCTATTTTATTAAATGAACTAATGGGTTTCGTGTATAAAGAAAAATCATTGACTGGGCAAACCTTATTGCACAAACCGCAATTTGTGCATAAATTTTTATCGATTACCGGGTAAATCAACCCGGTCTTTCGAAGTTCCAAAATATTAATAGCTTTCGTTGGGCAAACGCTTGCACATGTGCCACATTGTATGCAGAGATGTTTGTTTACAATATTTAGGATGCTTTTATCCATTTAATTCTTATGGTATTAAATGTTCTAATTGTTTTTCAAATAGCGACCAACTTTCTTGTTCGCTTCTAATAAAAACATCGAATTTCTTGAGCAAAATCGATTTGTTCCTGATATTATTTTCCAATATTTTCGGGATATTTTCGATCGGATCTTTTAAAATATTTGAATAACACTCCCCCAGGTTTGCTTTTCTTATCAGATCTAAGATTTTAGTTTCATAGGAAAGCGAAAAATTCTCAAAATCAAATGCAACAAAAGGAACATGGTTTAGTGTTGAGAAGATCATCCCGTGGAAATAAGACGTTACACATCCTGAAAAGTATTTGAACACATTGGCCCACTCAAATGGATCCAGGTCATATAACCAGGTGTCTGCATAAGGATTATTGCTGGTAATAGCAGCAATTTGGTATTTGTCTCCAAATGCCTTTCGAATAGATGATCCTACCTTCTTGTCTCCTGTTATCAATCCGATAATGGGCTTTTTAAGGTCCAAATGGTATTTTTCGCCAAGCTTTTTAGCTAAGGTTGGCGTTTCTCTAAATTCGTATAAAAATGTTGGGTCACAATTCATATTGATGCTTTTCCCCAACCCCAGCCCGCTCAAAAAATTATAAGTATGGGTATCACGTACACCCAAATATTCATAATTCCCAATCTCACTTTTTATATCAAAAATCTTCTCATTTGGAATTTTATTGGCAAATGTCCTGTTTGCAGATGCGGCATAGCTTATCTTTTTAGCCTTAATTGCTTTTGAAGCCCAATATACGTTTGGATATTTCCGGAAGCGGTTAAGTTTCCAGATCTCATCACTCCCGGCAATTATCAAATCAAAATTCAACGAATTAATATAATCAATTGATTTTTGAAAATTTGATAAAATTTTCTTTTTCGTAAAATGAAGTTCTTTACTTGCAGACCTTCTAAAAATCGCATATTGCTTTAATCCTTTTATTGGGCTTCGCAAAAAAGATTGTATTAGAAATCCGATTTCAGCCGGGATCATGTTGTAATTAATTACGCTTACATTATTAAAGCGTTTTTGTATTTTTGATAATAAGCTAAAGCATTGTAAGTAAGCGCCGTAGTTAATACTACGGGAAAATGTCAGTATTCCAATTCGAATATCCTTATTCCGAAATTCCACGTCTGATATATTTTGCCAACATTTTCACCCTGGAAAGGTGATGGTTGTGGCTGAACTCATTTAATTTTAGCATCATTTCCTCCTTTTTAGTTCATTTTTAGCGA
>Ga0172371_10011149_pt1 | contig 12019 bp, 12 predicted proteins | sample Lak12m_FD_114543 | JGI IMG/M metagenome (GOLD analysis project Ga0172371, IMG submission 114543) | Freshwater microbial communities from Kabuno Bay, South-Kivu, Congo - kab_022012_12m | ecosystem: Environmental > Aquatic > Freshwater > Lake | place: Democratic Republic of the Congo: South-Kivu...
GACCCTCAGAAGATGAGAGTCAGCATCGTAGTTTTCGCCCCAAACTTCCTGAATTAAGTGCTGGTGGGTTAGAACCTTTCCAGCAGAATTTACAAGGACGCGCAGGATGTCATACTCGGTCGGAGTAAGCATCACATGCTGGCCGTCCACTTGCACTTCACGCTTCATGAGGTCAACCATCAGTTCACCGCTTTGGTAGATCCCTTTCCCTTTGATCGCGCTGGAGCGACGCAAAGCGGCCCGAATGCGCGCCATCAACTCAGGTGCGCCGAAGGGCTTGGTGAGATAATCGTCCGCACCAGCATCGAGCGCGGCAACCTTATCCTCTTCGCGATCGCGCACGGAAATAACGATGACCGGCAAATCAGTCCATTCCCGCAAGCGGCGGGTGACATCGGTCCCATCCATGTCGGGCAGTCCCAAGTCCAAAATAATTACATCCGGGCGATGGATGGCCGCAACACGTAAAGCCTCCTCGCCGTTTTCCGCTTCGAAAATCTTATACCGGCCGCTAAGGGACGCGTTTAGATAACGCCGGATCGGCCGTTCATCATCTACAACTAGGATCTTCAAAAAAGAATCTGGAACCATAGGATTCGTATGACATCATCAAGAAAATATCAAGAGCGCCCAACATTTTACAGTTGGGCGCATCAATTTCAGCGCAAGAAAAGCCCCTTTTATGTCAAGAAAGTGTCAAGAAAACCAAAGGTACCCCAAAAGAAAGACTATTGCCCCATCCAGGCTTTGAACAGGAAAAACGTATTCATCCAGATAATAAAAATCAGGATCAAAAATTGGCGTTGAAGCATGCTCAAATCCATAAATGATGCACCAATGACACCTGCCAGCGGCAGATAAGTAAGGAGTTGTTCAATGATCCGGGGTTTTTTCTTCTTCATCATGCTGAACCTTCATCGCCAATCGCTAAAATCTTTATGTTTACAGTTTATTCGATTGAGTATCAAAAAGGAGACAAGAAACGGTTCAGAAAAGACAAGAAACCATCAAGAAGTGACAATTACTTCTTGATGGTTTTCATAACAATGATCAACAAATAGAATTTAGGGTTTGTAATTATTCAAAGCAAGATTTAAGAGCAGGATATCGACTTTAAATTCTCATACTTTATGTACTCATATATTTATTCACAGTTTGTCTATTTTGTGGTTATGTTCACAGCCGAGCCGTTTGCAGGTTTTTCCACTTCAACAGATTGTGTCCGTTCGAATGCCTTTGCCGCTTGTGAGGCGAAATTTTGAAATAGGTGGCTATCTTCAAGCGGCAAATCTGCAAATTCGCCGCACCATATCTGGATCTCACCTACCAATCCCCAGGCATCAAGGATGGGCAGGGTGCGATCTGGCTTGCCTTTTCCTTCGCCATCATGTGGCTCGCTGACCGTGATTCGAGGAGACTGCTTCGAAAATTGAAAAATAACACTTACCTGCGAAGCCTGAAACATTTGTTGGATATATTTCGCAACGGTATGCGCAACTGCACCCTGGGTACGGACATTGGCAAGAGCCGAACTTAATTCATACATAAATGTCGCTTCATGGGCCTTGGATAAACTTTCCTGGATGCGTCCTACGACCACAATGGCTATCGCGAAGAATATGACCAGTACAAGCCAGCCTTCCAGACTGCCAACCGCGAATGTGTAAAAAGGCGGGATAAACAAGAAATCGAAACACAAAGCGGCTGTCAGAGCGGCGCTCACTCCCGAGGCCTGTCCCCACTTGCTGGCACTCCAGGCAATCGGCGCAAGATAAAGCAAGCTAATCACGGCTTCGCCCAGTACATCCCTTCCGATCAACCACAAGGGGATCGTAATGGCTAACACGGTTAACATCCCTTTAAGGCCATTTGCCAACATGGTCGGTGTGAGTTTGATTTTCTTCATGAGAGTGCTCCTTTCGAAATAAGCGAACGCCGATTATCAATATAATCGGCGGTTTGAATCTTATTAGTTCAAACCATCCAATGCCAGATTGAGTTCAAGCACATTGACACGCGACTCACCTAAAAAGCCAAACTGACGTGCTTCAGTATATTTATCAACCAGAGATTTCACCGCATCATCACTTAGACCTCGAGCCTGCGCCACGCGATGAACCTGATACAAGGCTGCGGCAATACTGATCTGCGGATCAAGCCCCGAACCGGAAGACGTTACCAGGTCCACAGGGATCGGGAGCGTATTGTTTGGGTCTGCCGCTTTGAGCGCGTCAATGCGCGCCTGAACCATTTTCGTGAGGGCGGGATTCAGTGGGCCGTAGTTTGAGCCGGAAGAGCCAGTCAGAGTATCGGCGTTGAAGGCATTATATGGGAAGTCACCGGTCTCAGAGATGCGTCCCCAAAAATATTTGGGATCGTCAAACTGCTGGCCGATCAGTTCGGAGCCGACAGCTTTACCGCCCACCATGATGAGACTACCGTTGGCCTGACTTGGAAACAGGATCTGTGCGATGCCCGTTACGACCAATGGATAGATCACACCTGTGATGAGGGTAAAGATTAGAAGCATGAATAACGCAGGGCGTAATTGTGATTTCATTTTTATCCTTTAGGCAAGGTGAAAGGCGACCAACAGCATGTCAATTAACTTGATGCCGATGAATGGGGCGATCAGGCCGCCTACGCCGTAAATCAACAGGTTGTCACGCAGGAGTTGCGCCGTACCGACTGCGCGATAAGGCACACCGCGCAATGCCAGCGGAATGAGCGCAATAATAATCAAGGCATTGAAAATCACTGCAGAAAGAATGGCGCTTTCGGGCGTGGCAAGCCGCATGAAGTTCAGCGTGGTCAAAACCGGATAAGTGGAGGCGAACGCAGCGGGGATGATGGCGAAGTATTTCGCCACATCGTTGGCGATGCTGAAAGTTGTAAGTGCGCCGCGGGTCATCAGCAGTTGCTTGCCGATCTCCACGATCTCAAGCAGTTTGGTTGGATTGCTATCCAGGTCCACCATATTGGCGGCTTCACGCGCGGGCTGGGTGCCCGTATTCATGGCAACCGCCACATCTGCCTGGGCCAATGCCGGTGCATCGTTGGTACCGTCGCCGGTCATGGCAACCAGGCGTCCACCCGTTTGATATTCGCGGATGAGTTTCAGTTTCGTTTCGGGCGTGGCCTGGGCCAGGAAGTCATCCACACCCGCTTCAGCTGCGATCGCGGCCGCGGTCAATGGATTATCGCCCGTGATCATCACGGTCTTGATACCCATCTTGCGCAATTGTGCAAAACGCTCCTTGATACCGCCTTTGACGATATCCTTGAGGTGAATAACGCCCAAAGCTTTATTGTTTTTTGACACCACAAGCGGCGTACCACCCATGCGAGCGATATTTTCCACTGCGGGTTTTAGATCGGATGGAACTTTATTACCGTCCGATTGAATCAACTCCATCATCGTATCCGGCGCGCCTTTGCGGATGGATGTGCCGTCGAAGTCAACGCCGCTCATGCGCGTCTGCGCGGTAAAGGGGACAAAGTGCATACCCTCAGGCGCTTCATCGCTCGACCCCATCGTTCGTCCTCGCAAACCAAACTTTTCCTTGGCGAGCACAACGATCGAACGACCCTCGGGCGTTTCATCTGCCAGGGAAGCGAGTTGTGCGGCCTCAGCCAATTCCTGTGGATTGACTCCGTTCACAGGAATAAATTCCACAGCCTGACGATTCCCCAGCGTGATCGTACCGGTCTTGTCGAGCAGGAGTACATCCACATCGCCCGCGGCTTCCACCGCACGGCCAGACATGGCGATCACATTGCGTTGGATCATGCGATCCATGCCTGCAATACCGATGGCAGACAAGAGGCCGCCGATCGTGGTCGGGATCAAACAGACGAGCAACGCAACCAAAACGGTAATGGTGATCGGTGTGCCTTTCCCTGTCGCAGTGACGCTATAGAGCGAATAGGATAAAAGCGTGGAACACACTACGAGGAAGATGATCGTGAAACCAGCCAGCAGGATGTTGAGCGCAATTTCGTTGGGAGTCTTTTGGCGCTTGGCGCCTTCGATCAGGCCGATCATACGGTCGAGGAAACCATGTCCAGGGTCCGAACTGACGCGCACAATGAGCCAGTCCGAAAGCAGACGCGTCCCACCTGTGACGGCAGATCGGTCACCACCTGCCTCACGTACAACGGGAGCCGACTCGCCGGTTACGGCGCTTTCATCCACGGACGCGATCCCGACTACGATCTCACCATCAGCGGGGAGAATATCTCCGGCTTCAACGAGAAAGAGATCGTTTTTTCGCAATGCAGTTGATGAGACGACCTCAACCTTCGAGAGCGCGGCCTGCACATCCTTGGCCTCACCGCGCATACGCTTGGCAGGTGTATCCTGACGTGCCTTGCGCAGCGACTCAGCCTGTGCTTTGCCGTGTCCTTCGGCAACGGCTTCAGAGAAGTTGGCAAAGAGAACGGTGAACCATAACCAGATGGCGATGGCTCCGATGAATCCCGCCGGTGCTTCGCCGTGTCCGGCAAGAGCCTCGATCCACAACACCGTGGTCAGGACGCTCCCGACTTCCACAACGAACATGACGGGATTGCGCACCATTGAGCGCGGGTTAAGTTTGATAAAGGAGTCCACAATTGCGCGCTGGTACAGTTCGCGACGAAACGTGGTTTGTTTTTTCTGTTGAGTTGTCATTCCAAAATCCTTCTAATGAGCGAAGACCATCAAGTGCTCGACAATCGGTCCCAAAGCCAAGGCAGGGATGAAGCTCAATGCACCGACGATCAAGATGACACCGATCAGCCAGGCAACGAACAATGGCGTATGTGTCGGCAAAGTACCAGCACTTGCAGGGACTTTCTTCTTGCGGGCCAGCGATCCTGCAATTGCCAGCGCAGGGATGGCCAACCAGTAACGCGAGAAGAACATAACGATACCCAACGCGGTGTTGTAGAATGGCGTGTTTGCACCAAGTCCTGCGAAGGCGCTTCCATTATTTCCTGCGGCGGAGGAAAATGCATAAAGCACTTCTGTAAAACCATGTGGACCGCCAGTATTCCAAATCGTGGCGAGACCAGCAGGTGTAACAACTGCAATGGCAGTGCCGACCTTCGCCATCAGGATGGGGATCAACAATATGAGTGAAGCCATCTTCATTTCGTAGGCTTCGATTTTCTTGCCCAAATATTCAGGCGTGCGTCCTACCATCAATCCAGCAATGAACACTGCTACGATCACGAAAGCCAGGATGCCATAAAGACCCGAACCAACTCCGCCGAAGATGATTTCACCCAGCTGGATCATGAAGAGCGGCACCATTCCGCCAAGTGGCATGAACGAATCGTGCATGGAATTGACCGAGCCGTTGGATGCTGATGTAGTGACTGTCGCCCACAATGCCGAGTTGGCAATGCCGAAGCGCGCTTCCTTGCCTTCCATGTTTCCACCAGGGTTGATGTTGGATTGAATTTGATCCACGCCCATCTTCGTGAAAGCTGGGTTGCCACCTTGCTCCACCCAAACAGCCAGCCAAAGGAATCCCACCAAGATGATGGTCATAGTGATCAGAATAGACCAGCCCTGGCGCGTGTCTCCCACCATCTTGCCATAGGTGTAGCACAAAGCGCCGGAGATCACGAGAATTGATAACATCTCGAGGAAGTTCGAGAATGGTGTGGGGTTTTCAAATGGATGCGCGGAGTTGACGTTGAAGAAACCGCCGCCGTTCGTGCCCAACTGCTTAATGGCAATTTGCGAAGCGGCAGGGCCAACAGCTAATACCTGCTCTGTCACCGCTTTTCCGTTTGCATCGGTTGTAGATTGGAGCAAACTTACCGTTTTATATGGATCGAGTGTTTGCACCACGCCCTGTGAAACGAGCACGAGAGCCAGGACGAGTGAAAGTGGCAACAAAATATACAACGTTGAACGAGTGAGATCAACCCAGAAATTGCCGATACCTTCCGTCGTGTGACGGGCAATTCCTCGAATCAATGCGATCACCACCGCCATGCCGGTCGCGGCTGAGACGAAGTTCTGCGTTGTCAATGCGAGCATCTGGGAGAGATAGCTCATCGTCACCTCGCCGCCATAGCCCTGCCAGTTGGTGTTGGTTGCAAAACTGACGGCGGTATTCCACGAGGAATCAGGAGAGACCGCGCCAAGTCCGGCGGGATTAAGCGGCAGGAAAGCCTGAAGCCGCTGTATGGCATACACCGCCAAAAGGCCAAGTATGTTGAACAGCATCATTGCGACGGCATAGGTCTTCCAGTTCATATCCTCATCCGGCTTGACGCCTGAGAGGCGGTAAATGAGCCGTTCAACGGGACCTAGCACACGATCCAGGAAGGTGTGCTCGCCCTGGTATACTTTTGCCATGAATGAGCCAAGCGGTTTTGCCAGCAAAAGCAGAACCGCGATGTAAAATACAAGTTGGAACCAACTATAGATATTCATCCGAACCACTCCGGTTTAAGCAACGCCAGCATCAGATAAACGAACAGAATCAAAGTGATGATGCCTGTGATGATATATAACGCGCTCATTTATTTTCCTCCATCAGCCGGTCACAAACCACGATGAACCCGTAGGTGAGGGCGAAGAAAAGTATGGTAAGTCCAAGGTATAGCAAATCATTCATTCGTGCCTCCAATCGGCCTTTAGTTTATGACGTTATCCATCAAAATAGAGACAAGAAGCAGGTGGAACAGGTCAAGAAAACATTAAGAAGGTTTTTAAAGAAAAATTTCTCCCTGTAAACAACCAGGGAGAAAAGTGAAATGATTAATATCCACATCTTTCGCGTCCCTTTTCGGCAGGTTCACCTTCAAATCCTGGCCGCGTTTGGATAAGGTTGAATGATCCGGTACTGGCAAGTTAATCCTCATCAGTTGAAATATCGAACGCACAAAACCTTCCGCGCCTCGGTTGGTCAGATGAAATACTTCCCCGACCGTCAACACAACCAGGATGGCTTGTTCGCTGTAATCAAATTGGCTGCCGCGTTGTTTTCTCCAACATACAGCCAGTCTTTTCAAAATCATCCGACATCCAGAACGTGATTGAACCGCGTTGTGCTAATGCTTTGTCATATTCAGACCAATTCTGGACACGGTATAATGTCTTCGGGCGTGGCTGTGTGTGTTTTTGTTTAGGCATAAACTAAAATTACACGGTCATGCCTATTTTGTCAAACTTTCATGCACCAAAGCCAAAACCAACCTGTAAAAGGACTCCCCATGAAAATCGGCATCATCGGCGCAATGGATGAGGAGCTGCTCCCCATCCGCCAGCACACACAACATCTTGAGCAAATTCAAAAATCAAACCGGGCATTTTGGCGCGGCGAAGTTTACGGTCATGAAGTCTATCTGACGCGTTGCGACCCGGGCAAGGTCAATGCCGCGCTTGCTGCACAGCAATTGATCGACTATTTTGGAGTCAACGCCATTTTCAACATGGGCAGTTCGGGCGCGCTCGCGCCCGAACTCGAAGTCGGCGATCTGGTCATCGCGACCGAAGCCATCCAACACGATTTTGACATTACCAGTTGGGGCTTGAAACTAGGTGAGCTGATCTTCGACGTATTAACTGCAAAAAATACGGGGCAGTTAAATTTCCGCTCGCAACAGATTTTCAATTCCGATTCAAAATTATCACAACTGGCATTTGACTCAGCCAACCAAATCGAGCTGGCCAAGCTAAGTGGTTATGCGCCGAAAGTTTATATAGGCAGAATCCTGAGCGGAGATCAATTCATCAATCGGCGCGATAAAGCCGAAGGGCTTTGGAACACATTTCACGGTTTATGCACAGACATGGAAGCCGCGGCCATTTCACATACCTGCTCAATAAATAATATTCCTTTCCTCTGCATCCGCGCCATCTCGGACAAAGCAGACCATTCCGCAACCGTTTCCTTCACGGGCTTTTTAACCGAAGCCACCGCCAATTACGGAAAGATTTTCGATCTCGTCATTAAACAGTTGGATGATATTTTCTGAAAATAAACAAAAAAGCAGGGACGACCCGATGAGTCGTCCCTGCAAAAAACAAACTAATGACCGCCGGGCATCGGCGTCTGCGGAGCGCCGCGTCCGCCCCATTTGCCGGGCCATCCGGGCAGGAAAGCCGCCAGAATCAATGCCCCGATCGAAGCGTAGAATGTAATGCGATAAGCCGCCTCGAAACCCTGCAAGGTTTGGTCGCAGGCCAATTTCAAACTCGCGACAATCTTGGACTTGGCTACGTTCGCTGCTTGCATCGGCAATGAAGCCAGAGAAGCCGACGTGCCCGGAGGTAAATTATCCTGCGCCGCGACGCCAGGCGTCTCACACACGCCGAAGGGAGTGGAATTCGTTAGCGATGAATTTTGCAATTGATCTTGTTGAGCCTTGATATCCGACGAAAGATAACCAACCAAAATAGTTGCCAGCGCGGCCACCGAAACCGCCTGGACAACAAAACGGGTACTGTTCAACAGTGAAGAACCGCGCGGCAAAAGATCAAGGTGCATACTGCTCAACGCAGTAACATAGGAAGTTTGCAAAGTCAGGCCGACAGCCAGTCCGCGCAAGGCCAGCAAAAATACAATATAGCTGATCGGCGTCAGGGCTTGGATTTGAGAAAGCTGCCAGGTGTTGACACACAGGATGATAAATCCGACCACCATGATCATGCGCGGGCCGATCTTATCGTACAGCCGTCCGGCCATCGGAGTTGCAAAGGCTGAGGTGGCGGCCACGCCCAATAAAATGAATCCCGCTTCCAGCGCAGTCCGACCGCGGAAAGATTGCAGGTAGACCGGCATCAGGAATTCCGCGCCGAATAAAGCTACAGTCGCGACGTAACCCACCAGGCTGGCATTAAGAAAAACGGGGTTGGCAAAAAGCCGAAGATTGACCATCGGTTCTTTCACCACATACAACTCAATCATGGCATGAATCGCCAGCACAACCACACCAAGGCCAAGAAGAAGCAACGTAGCAGAACCAGTCCAGCCAAAAGTCTCGGCTTCTGTAGCCGCATACAGGACCAGTCCAAAACCGGCAACGGCGGTGATCAGCCCAACCGGATCGAAGACGGGACGCTTCTCAACTTGATAATTCAACAGGAAGCGCGAACCAAGGAACACGCCAAGGATTCCGATCGGCACATTGACAAAAAAGATGGCGCGCCAGAGATTGATGTCCACCAGCCAGCCGCCTAAAATCGGACCGAGGGCCGGGGCGACAACCAGGGCGATACCGAAGATGCCGAAGGCAGTTCCCTGCTCCTTGGGCGGAAAGACGCGATACATCTGCGCCGGCCCAAGTGGTTGGGCAATGCCGCCGCCAAATCCCTGCAGGGCGCGCGCCGCGATCAACATTCCCAGCGAAGGAGCGATCCCGCACAGGAATGATCCCAGGGTAAAGAGGGCCAGCCCCAAAAGATACATTTTTTTGATTCCAAAACGGTCCGCCAAAAAGCCGGAGACCGGCGTGGTGACTCCCAATGCCAGCACATATATACTTATTACCCATTGAGCATCCGTCAGGGTGGCGCCAAACTCGCGACGCAAAGTTGGGAAGGCAATATTCACAATGGTCGAGTCCAAGATGACCATGAATATCCCAAACATCACAGCGATCAGTACTTTCCATTTTCGTTCCAAACCTGCTGGCTTTTCCACTGTAGTAACCTCAGTCGCCATAAATCAAAATTACCTTTCTAAATATTTCCAATCGTTTTTTACGGATGTGGCCGATTCATTTTTGCTTACCCCAAAACGGGGAAGTTGCAGATTATAAGGCAAAATCATTTTATCAAGGTTTGCGGGCAAAAGATTTTATATAAAACTTTTATGCGCAGGTATACTTATTCACAAAAGGAGTCATCATGAAAATTCGCGTCCTGTCCAGTATCCTTGTTCTCAGCCTGCTCTTCATAAGTTGTAAAGCGCTCACCCGAATTCCATCCACGCCATCACCCATCCCACCCACATCGGTTGTTCCGCCCACCGCGACAACATCGCAAGATCAAGGCTCAGACAATTTGGGCGATCCACTCTATCCCAAAATGGGCAACGGCGGATACGACGCGATCCATTACACGATTAATTTAAATGTGGATGTGCAAAAGAATTTCGTCGACGGGACAAGCACGATGGACGCGCAAGCCACGCAGACTCTCAGTTCATTCAATTTGGATTTTCATGGATTAGACATCAGCAGCGTGACCGTCAACGCCTCACTCGCGGACTTCAAGCGGACCGCCGATGAATTGACCATCACTCCCGCCTCAACCTTATTCCAAGGCCAGCAATTCACAGTTGTCGTCGCGTACAGCGGAACACCGCAAGCCGTTAACGACCCAAGCTTTGGAAATAATCCGGTTGGCTGGTTCGATGGCCCATCTGGAATTTTTGTTGCCAGCGAAGTCAACGGCTCAATGGGCTGGTACCCGGTCAACAATCATCCAACCGATAAAGCGACTTATACTTTCAAGATCACCGCACCCAAACCTTACGTTGTTGCCGCGAATGGACTCTTGAAAAGTACAACAGACAACGGCGACACCAAAACCTATCTCTGGGAAGAAAGCGTCCCGATGGCAAGTTATCTTGCGACCCTCGAGATCGGGGATTACAAAATCGTCATGCAAAAAGGTCCAAACGGCCTGCCGATCCGCAATTATTTTCCTCCAACCGATTCGGCGGGTGTAACCGAGGCAACCAACAGGACCAGCGACATGATAGCTTATTACAGCACGGTCTTTGGCCCGTATCCATTTGAGGCGTATGGCATTGTGGTCATTCCAGAAGATCTGGGATTTGCACTGGAAGATCAGACCTTATCGGTCTTCGGACAGGATATGCTGGATGAGATCACTGTCGCGCATGAACTCTCGCACCAATGGTTCGGCGACAGCATCAGTTTAAAATCATGGCAGGATATCTGGCTCAACGAAGGCTTTGCAACCTACGCCGAAGCCTTATGGACCGAACACAAAAATGGCAAAGCCGCAGGCGACAAATACATGCGCGGTCTCTACGATCAAGCTCAATCAGATAGTGCGCCCGGCAAACCTGCTGTCGCCGACCTCTTTAGCCAGTCTGTTTATTATCGCGGCGCATGGGTTTTGTACGCGCTGCGCCTCAAGGTCAGGGACGAAACGTTCTTCAAGATCCTGCACGAATATTATGCGCGTTACGCGGGCAAGAGCGCCAGTTCCAGCGACTTTATCGCTGTCGCTCAGGAAGTCAGCGGACAGGATCTAAAAAGTTTTTTCAACGATTGGCTTTATTCAGATCAGATGCCTCCTCTGCCCCAAATGGGACAGTGACGGGAACAGAAAATGAATCGCGGCGTCTTTCAAGCATCCAACCAACCCGGAGGAGTCATGAAATCGCCCATGCTCAAAATCATTTCTCTCGTACTCGCGCTTGACATTCTGCTCGCGGCGTGCGGGAATCGGCTTCAAGCCAGCCTCGCCCAATCCAACCTGCAGCGCGATGCAAATCCATCGGCCTCTAAAAACGATGTTGCCAAACTGGTAAACGGCAACAACGCCTTCGCCCTCGATCTTTACCAGGCGCTTCGCACCACCGACGGAAACCTGATCCATTCGCCTTACAGCATTTCCCTCGCCCTGGCCATGACCTTCGGCGGCGCGCAGCGAAACAGAATCCCAAATGGCGTCTGCCATGCACTTTGACTTGCCGCAGGCGCAATTGCATCCAGCATTCAACGCACTTGATTTGTCTTTAGCACAAAATGGCAAAGCCAAATCCCAGGATCAGCCTCTGCAATTGAACATTGCCAATGCCGTGTGGGCCGAGCAGACCTATCCCTTCCTGCAAAATTATCTCGACCTGATCGCGCTCAACTATGGGGCGGGCATCCACCTCGCTGATTTTGTCAGCCAGTATGAACCAGTGCGCAAGGAGATCAATGGCTGGGTCAGCGACCAGACGAACAAAAAAATAAACGACTTGCTTGCGCAAGGCACATTAAACACCGACACGCGTATGGTGTTGGTCAATGCCATTTATTTCAAGGCCGA
>Ga0172371_10011150_pt1 | contig 12018 bp, 12 predicted proteins | sample Lak12m_FD_114543 | JGI IMG/M metagenome (GOLD analysis project Ga0172371, IMG submission 114543) | Freshwater microbial communities from Kabuno Bay, South-Kivu, Congo - kab_022012_12m | ecosystem: Environmental > Aquatic > Freshwater > Lake | place: Democratic Republic of the Congo: South-Kivu...
CACTTAGAGAGACTACTGCAAAAAGGCAAATTTTGGGTGGGGGCAAAATTTGTCTTTTTGCCCCCCTAGAACAAAGAGCAAGATCAAACCTGTTGCTGGCCAAAAATTGATGAAAAAATTAGGATTTATAGTATAATAATGAACGAGTAAGTATGCTTTCTGAATAATGCTATCATAATACTGCAACATAGTCAAGGGGGAAAAATGATCGGGGAAAATATCAGGCGAGCAAGACACAAGAAAAAACTGACGCAGGATAAATTAGCGAAGCTTGCGGATATTCCTTATACGAGTATCACTAAAATTGAAACAGGTGTAATAAAGAAACCGTCTGTGCAGACTGTTGTGAAGATTGCCAAGGCTTTAGGTATTTCGATGGATGAGCTAATAGAGGGGATTTAAAATGGCTAAAGGACTAAAGTCTAATGGAGCGAGTCTAGGTTTTGAGGAGAAACTTTGGCAAGCAGCCGATAAGTTGCGTAACAATATGGATGCTGCTGAATATAAGCACGTTGTCCTTGGCCTTATCTTCTTAAAATATATTTCAGACGCTTTTAATGAGCTGTATATGAAACTTTCAAAAACAAAAGGTGCAGATCCTGAAGATTCCGATGAATACAGGGCCGAGAATGTTTTTTATGTTCCCAAAAAGGCCCGTTGGGATTTTCTTCAGAAAAACGCCAAGCAGCCAGTTATCGGTAAGCTTATTGGTGATGCCATGGATGAAATTGAGAAAGACAATGCAGGGCTTAAAGGAGTCCTACCGAAAAATTATGCCCGGGAAGGTATTGATAAACAGCGCCTCGGTGAGCTTATCGATCTTATCGGCACGATTGGTCTTGGTGATAAAGAGAATCGAAGTAAAGATATTCTAGGTAGAGTCTACGAGTATTTTATTGGAAGATTTGCAGATGCCGAAGGCAAAAGTGGAGGCCAATTTTATACCTCCCGTTGTATAGTTCAACTTTTAATAGAAATGCTTGAGCCTTACAAGGGAAGAATATTTGATCCCTGTTGCGGTTCCGGGGGGATGTTTGTGCAAAGTGAGAAGTTTGTTGAAGCACATGGCGGACGGATAGGAGATCTCTCCATTTATGGCCAGGAATCCAATCAGACTACTTGGCGGCTCTGTAAGATGAATCTTGCCATCCGAGGCATTGACGCAAACATCGCTTGGAATAATGAAGGTAGTTTTTTAAACGATGTACATAAAGATTTAAAGGCTGATTTTGTGATTGCTAATCCACCGTTCAATGACAGCGACTGGAAAGGCGAGATGCTCCGTGAAGATATTCGCTGGAAATACGGAACACCTCCGGTTGGTAATGCCAACTTTGCCTGGGTTCAGCATTTTATACATCATCTTTCGCCTACCGGTACCGCTGGATTTGTTTTGGCAAATGGTTCGATGTCTTCTAATACTTCCGGAGAAGGAGAAATCCGGAAAAATATTATTGAAGCCGGACTTGTTGATTGTATGATTGCTCTGCCTTCGCAGCTTTTTTATAATACTATGATCCCAGTATGCCTTTGGTTTATTGCCCGTGATAGGAAAAATCATAAATTCAGGGATAGACACGACGATATTCTATTTATCGATGCGCGTAATATGGGTGCGATGATCGATCGCAGGCATCGTGAGCTTACCGATATGGATATCGCCAAAATTTCTGGCAGATATCATGCCTGGCGCACTAAGGGCGGTAAATATAAAGATGAGGCTGGTTTTAGTAAGTCCGCAAAGATAGAAGAAATTCGTAAACATGGATATATCCTTACTCCGGGCCGGTATGTAGGAACGGCTGAGGTTGAAGAGGATGATGAAGCGTTTGAAGAAAAAATGAAGCGGTTGACCAGTGAACTTGCAGGGCAGTTTCAAAAATCGGCAGTACTTGAAAAAGAGATTAAGAATAATTTAAAGAATTTGGGTTATGAAATAGGGGGTAGTAAATGAAGCCATATATTCCTGAGAAATTGCCCATACAGTCTTTGGATTGGGTTAAATACATTACGCTTATCGGACAGGCCAATGCCGAATTAGCCAGATATGATGGCATTCTTCAAAGTATTGTTAATCCCAGGGTATTATTGTCCCCACTTACTACAAACGAAGCAGTTATTTCTTCGAAGATCGAAGGAACGCAGGCTTCGCTTGAAGAGGTCCTTGCTTATGAAGTGTCGCCGGATGTTAAGAGTGAAAAGCATCATGATATCCAGGAGATTATCAATTATCGGGACGCTTTGAACTATGCGACAAAACAGTTAGAAAGTAAGCCAACTACCCTTAATTTAATTAAAGAGATTCACTCAATACTTTTAGACAGCGTGCGCGGAAAAGATAAAGCACGTGGAGAATTCAGAAGAACCCAGAATTATATCGGCAAGTTTGGTGCCAAGATAGAAGAGGCGGCCTATATTCCTCCGGAACCTGGAATTCTTATTGAACACCTATCTAATTTTGAGAAATTTTTTCATTATGAAGAAAAAGATCCTCTTGTGCAATTAGCTATTGTTCATGCTCAATTTGAGATAATTCATCCTTTTCTTGATGGTAATGGTAGGGTGGGGCGCATCTTAATCCCCTTATTCCTTTTTGAAAAGAAAGTACTAAACTCGCCCATGTTCTATATTAGCGAGTATCTTGAGAAAAACCGCGAAGAATATTATGTGCGCTTACGGGCGACTACCGAAGAAAAGCGGTGGGATGAATGGATTATTTTCTTTTTGAAGGCTATTCTTGAGCAGGCTAAAGTAAATAGCGCTAAAGCAAAAGCAATCCTGAATCTCTATGAAATAAAGAAACAACGCGTTGTTGATGCGACTCATTCTGAATACTCCATAAAAACTCTGGACACCTTGTTCAGGAAGCCCATATTTAACACTGCTAGCTTTGTTAAGATGTCAGGGATTCCTCTGGCAACTGCCAAAAGAATACTAACTAGACTGAAGGATAAGAAAATTATTTCTTCCTTGCAGGAGGGTGGAGGTAGCAAGGGGGAGATATTCATATTTGATAAATTAATTCAAATAGCTTCTTAATTTTCAGCTCATGAATGAGCCGCTATTTTATTTGTAGCTCATAAATATAACAAGATGAGCTACAAATAGGGATTGGAGCTCATGAATGAGCCACAAATAACTACTTGATTTAATTGAGGATACATAAATTGTGTTCTTAAATTGAAAAATGAATAAAGATTATCGGTTTGATATAGCCTTAAGCTTTGCAGGAGAAGATCGAGATTATGTTGAACAGGTAGCCAATATCTTGGAATCCAATGGAATAAAAGTTCATTATGATCGTTTTAATCAAGCCGATGCTTGGGGAAAGAATCTTCCCGAACACTTTGATGAAATATATAGAAAGCAAGCAAGGTATTGTGTGATGTTTATTTCTGAGAATTATGCAAGAAAAGTTTGGCCGAGCTTTGAGAAAAGAAGCGCCTTGGCTCGAGAAGTGGTTGAGGCAGGATACATTTTGCCTGCACGGTTTGATGACACTGAAATTTTAGGGCTGCCTCCATCAAAGGCTTATATTGATCTTCGTCAATTCAATCCGGAGCAACTTGCCCAATTGATTTTAGAGAAACTCGATAAATTAGAATCTTCAAAACAATCTCCAGAAAATCCATCTTTCCGTAGGCCTAAAGTATTCCAATCATTCGATCCTTACAAAGAATCACAAATCTGGATAGATTATTTAGTTAAAGAATTGGAAAAAAGATGTATAAGTTCTGGTATTTCCTTCACCTCTTTTTCTAGAGATGGAAAACAATGTTTGAGGTTCGTAATCAACGGCAAGCCCGTTTATTCGATAAATATACAATTGGGAGGCCTTTATCGTGATCACGGTTTAAGCTTTAGCTATGCCCAAGGCGAGATGCAAATGGTAGGCGGGTATAATGCTTGGGCAGACTTAGAATGGGATAAAGAAAAAGACTGTGTTATTTTGAAACTTAGTGATTTTAGCGCTTTTTCTCAAATTCCCAGTCCGCAAAAAGGTCTTACTCAGAAAGAATTCCTAGAATATATCTGGGGAAAAGTTTGCGATTCTGTTGAAGGTAAATATTAACAGGAGGGCAATATGAAAAAAGCAAAGTTTAAATGTAAACGATGCGGGAATACATTTGCTATTGAGGTATTCGAACCGGGAGAAGCTGAGGCGACAAGAAAGCCAGCATCTCCAGTTCGTTGTCCTGAGTGCGGTGGTCCGGTTGAAAGAATATAGAATTGCCCTATTCATAGAAAGGTCATGCAAATGTTTAAAATTGTCCGTGGTTTTGGAATTTTAGAGAAAGGCACGCCTTACTTGATTGTGACCGCCAATATTTGGGAAAACCATATTTATCTAGAGAGGTTTATTTTTGTTGCGAACGAAGATGAGTCTTCGATAACGCTTTTATTGCCCCTGAGAACAGAAATTGGCACTGGGCTCGGAGCTTTTCCTGATAAGCCGAAGTTTGAATTAGATAAGATATTAGAAGAAGAAATCACCTTGGCTAAACAATATTATTGCAAGTGGCTTTATGAACAGATAGGAGATCGAGCTTTTTCACAAGTGAGACAGGCACTCTGGCAAGAGAATAATGAAATAATGCCTTTCGCGTTGATGTTTTATAAGTTAGGTAAAGAAGAACAGAAGAAAATAGTTCAGATTTGGGAAAATTCTAACTGCACAGAATTAATAGATTTTATGAGGACCATTGCAAATTTGAGATTGAATGTCGAAAGAAAGTAATTGACGTATAAAATGGCAAATTTAACTACAAACGAGAAGCAGTTACTCGAGAAGCTCTTCCAAATGGGAAGCGGCTATGTTTTGAACTTTAGCGACAGAGCTATGGGGGAGTTTTTTAGAGATGATGTTGGTATCGATATCTTTAGTGACAAATACAAATATGCCAGTGGCTCAAAGGCTAATTGTTTGCGCGGATTTTGGTGGAAAGCAGACGATCGAATCGTAGGTAAAAGTATATTGAAACTTGTTGAGTATATTGAGAGCCAAATCTTTATAGGTAATTTAAGAAAAGAAGATTTTTCTGATGAAGGCATAAGGATCGGCAAAGAAATCGGGAAAAAATTAACAAGTGGAAAAGCAGAAAAAGAAGAGAGCAAATCTCAAGCCACATTTAAAAACGGCAATATAAATATTATTTTGCAGGAAGATATTTTTGATCATGTGCAGAAATTATTAAATGATGGTCATTATTTTAATGCAGTGGAAGAGGCCTACAAAGTTGTCCGGAAGAAGTTGAAAGACATCACCGGAAAAGAGAAGGCCACTGATGCCTTTAGCGCCACAAATTATGAAAAGATTTTTGGACATAAACCTCTTAGCGATGCTGAAAATGATTTTTTTGAAGGAGTCAAGTTTTTACACATGGCAATTCAATTCTTACGAAACGAGAAAGCGCATACGCCGGCTCGCGATTTAGATAAAAACTTGGCGGTTCATTATATCGCTCTTGCGAGCTTAGCGTATGATTTGATTAATAGAAGATAGCGTGACTACAAAAACTCGAGAAATTACAAAAAGATTTAAAGAGACTGAACTCGGAAAAATTCCCGAGAAGTGGCAATTAATTTGCTTAGGAGAATTACTTTTTGAGAAAGGATATATTAGAGGACCTTTTGGATCTTCGCTTCTTAGGAGAGAACTCAAAAGTGAGGGTATTCCTGTTTATGAGCAAGAACACGCTATCTACAACAGTAGAATATTTAGATATTATATTGATACTGAAAAATATGAAGAAATGAAGCGGTTCACTGTTAAAGAAAATGATTTAATAATAAGCTGTTCTGGAACATTTGGCAAGGTATCGCTCATTACGAAAAATGATCCTAAGGGTATTATTAGTCAGGCATTATTAATTCTTCGGCCTGATACAAGCAAAATTCTACCAGAATATCTCAAATATTTCTTTATTTCTTCCCTTGGGTATCAATCATTGGCCTCACGTTCAATTGGGAGTGTTCAAGTGAATCTGGCTAGAAGAGAAATAATTGAGAATATTTTTCTTCCTTTACCTGATCTACACGAACAACTCTCTATTACCAAAATTCTTTGTGATTTAGATGCCAAAATCGAACTCAACCTTAGGATGAACGAAACCCTTGAATCCACCGCGCAGGCATTATTCAAGCGGTGGTTCGTGGATTTTGATTTTCCGAATAAAAACGGAAAGCCGTATAAATCCAGTAGTGGGAAAATGATTGGATCAGAGCTTGGGGAGATACCGCAAAAATGGTCAATAAGTAAACTGGGAGACATTGGAGCGTTCAAGAATGGTATTAATTACTTAAGGGATGAGATAGGAGATACGGACTTTTTTATCGCAAATGTTCGGGATATTGCTAATAATAAGTTGTTATTAAGGGAATCATTAGACAAAATAAGTATTAATCTGAGCAAAGCCAAAGAATATCTGCTACAAGACAAAGATATTCTAATCGCTAGAAGTGCTAGTCCTGGAGAGATCTCTTTAGTCCTAGGAAACTTAGAAAAAGTAATTTACTCAGGATTTAGTATTCGTTACAGACTAAATAACCCCGATAATTATTTATATATATTTCACGTTATGCAAGGGTTAAAAAAGAATTTACAAAATTATTCAATAGGGACAACACTGCAAAGCGTCAATCAAGAAACCCTGAAGAATATGAAGTTCATTTTGCCTTCGGATGAGATTCTAAAAGAATTTAACAAAATTAGTAAACAAATTTTAGATAATACTCTTAATAGTCTACTGCAAAATAGGGAATTATCCCAAATTCGTGATTCTCTCTTGCCGAGGTTGATGAATGGGGCCTTACGAGTAAATGGAGGTTAATTATGAGTGATCAAAATATTGAAGTGATTCATAAGGAGATCGATTTAATCCAAAATTGCATTACACGTATGTCTCAAAATTCTTTTCTGATCAAAGGGTGGGCAATAGCTGTTGTTACCGTTGTACTTGCTTTAATGGAAAAAAATATTGATCCGATTTATTTATGCCTTGTTTTGTTTATTCCTTTGGTATCTTTCTGGTATTTAGATGCGTTCTTCTTGCAGACCGAAAGAATGTACAGAAAAATGTACGAATGGGTTCTTGGCGCGCGGCCCAAAAGCGATCTCACTAATCTATATGATTTGAATCCGCAAAGATTTAAAGATCGGGTTGATTCGCGATGCAAGGTGATGTGTTCGGTTACATTGCGAGTATTTTATGGAATACCACTATTGGTTGTTTCTGCGATATTAGCTTATCAGGTTCTAACAAGATATTGCTTAAAATAAGGAGGGGCGCATGGCTACCAAGAAAGTTTTTTATAGTTTTCATTTTGATAATGATGTGATGCGTGTTCAACAAATACGGAATATTGGGGTTATCGAAGAAAATAAGCCAGTTTCTGCTAATGACTGGGAAGATATCAAAAAGAAAGGGGAGGATTCTATTAAGAAATGGATCGAAGACAATATGAAATATCGATCGTGCGTTGTTGTCCTAGTTGGTGAACAAACAGCGAATAGGGATTGGGTACAATATGAGATTATAAAAGGGTGGAATGATGGTAAAGGCGTTGTGGGTATTTATATCCACAATATTAAGTGTCCGCGAAATGGAAAATGCAATCAGGGTTCTAATCCGTTCGACAATATTACGTTTAACAATGATGGTCGGAAATTATCGAGCGTTGTTAAATGTTATAACCCTAGCGCATATGATGCTTATAACGATATCGCAAAGAATCTTGAAAGTTGGATTGATGAGGCAATTGCAATCCGGGGGAAAAGCTAGCGTTCGGAGGTAAGTATGTCCTATCTTAAAGAATCAGATTTACGTAGCTATGCTCAATCGGTTCAAAAAATTCAAGAAGCTAGAACTTATATTTTGAAGGCAAGTTATGAAGCTTCTAAAACCATATTTTTGTCGCACAGTCATAAAGATAAAGATTTGGCACAAGGTTTAGTAAATTATCTGGCTAGTCTTGGTATTAAGCTATATGTTGATTGGCAAGATTCTGGAATGCCCAGGATAACTGATCGTAAAACCGCTGAAAATATTAAACAACGAATTCGTGATCTTGATTTTTTTCTTATTTTAGCTACCCAAAATGCATTAGCTTCACGTTGGGTACCATGGGAGATAGGCGTCGCGGATCAACTGAAAACAATTAATAATATTGCAGTAATACCTGTTGAGGATCCAGCCGGACGTTTTGATGGGAATGAGTATCTTCAATTGTATAATCGTATCCAGATTGAAGATGGAAAGTTAGTCTGGTTTGAAGTAGGCTATCAATATATAAAGAAAAATCTTAATGAATGGTTAGGGGTATAAACTTATTATATGACCCACATAATCACCGAATCTGAAATCGAACAAATCGTCCTAGATATCCTTACCGACCTTAAATATAAGGTTATCTATGGTCCCGATATAGCCCCAGACGGTCCTAAGCCGGAAAGAGATAGCTATGCTGATGTTATTCTTATCGACAGGCTTCGAAATGCAATAGATCGATTTAATCCGGAGATCCCCTCGGAAGCAAAAGACGAGGCGATAAAGCGGATTTTGCGTACCGAAAGCCCGGATCTAGTCATTAATAACCATTTTTTTCATAAGATGCTTGTTGATGGCGTGGATGTGGAATATAGAAAAGAGGACCGGATTGTCGGAGACAAGGTTTGGTTATTTGATTTTGATAAGATAACCGAGAACGAGTTTCTGGCGGTTAATCAGTTTACGGTTATTGAGAATAATATCAACCGTCGTCCGGATGTAGTTATTTTTGTTAATGGCCTGCCAATTGCGGTGATTGAACTCAAAAATCCGGCAGATGAGAATGCAACTACCTTCACCGCCTTCAAACAGTTACAGACATATAAACTTCAGATCCCTGCACTGTTTAAATTTAATGAGATTTTAGTAGTAAGCGATGGTTTTGATGCAAAAGCTGGTACCATTACTTCTGATTGGGAACGTTTTTTGCCCTGGAAGACTATAGACGGAAAAGAGAGGGCTTCGAAAACTACCCCGCAGATCGATGTTCTCTTGAGAGGAATGTTTAACAAAAAAGTTCTGCTTGATCTTGTGCGGAATTTTGTTGTTTTTGAAGAAAAAAGTAAGAAAATCGCAGCTTACCATCAGTATCATGCAGTAAATAAAGCTATCGAGGCCACGCTTAAGGCTTCAAGCGCCAAAGGAAATAAACGCTGCGGTGTAGTTTGGCATACACAAGGTTCCGGTAAAAGCTTGATTATGGCTTTTTATACGGGAAAGCTCGTTTTAACTTTAGATAACCCTACGGTAGTTGTTCTTACCGATCGTAACGACCTTGATGATCAACTTTTTGGCACATTCTCGCGATGCAATGAGTTGTTGCGTCAGTCTCCAGTACAAGCTGAATCTCGCAAAGAACTACGCGATTATCTCAAGGTTTCTTCCGGTGGCGTTGTTTTTACTACCATCCAGAAGTTTTTCCCTGATGAGAAAGGTGATACCTATCCTTTGTTATCAGATCGAAGAAATATCGTAGTTATTGCCGATGAGGCGCATCGCAGCCAGTATGATTTTATTGATGGTTTTGCCCGGCATATGCGCGATGCATTGCCTAATGCTTCTTTTATTGGTTTTACTGGCACGCCCATTGAAAAGCAAGATCGTAATACCATCGCTGTTTTTGGAAATTATATTGATATTTACGATATCGAGCAAGCTGTTAACGATGGCGCTACAGTGCGTATTTACTATGAAAGCCGGCTTGCCCAGCTTGAGCTTAAATCTGAAGAGAGGTCAAAGATAGATTTTGAGTTTGAAGAAGTAACTGAAGGCGAGGAAGTTCAGAAGAAAGAAAAGCTTAAAACCAGATGGGCCCGTATGGAAGCGATTGTCGGCAGCGAGAAACGTGTAAAACAAATTGCTAAAGATATCGTTAATCATTTTGAGGAGCGGCTTAAAACTCTCGAAGGTAAGGGTATGATTGTTTGCATGAGTCGGCGTATAGCTGTAGAGCTTCATAATGAAATAATAAAGCTTAAGCCGGAGTGGTATGACAAGGACGATGATAAAGGCTCCCTAAAGGTAATTATGACTGGTTCTGCCAGTGATCCCGTAGAATGGCAGGAACATATCCGGAATAAAGAAAAACGCCGCAGATTGGGCGATAGAATGAAGAACCCGGATGATCCTCTAAGGTTAGCGATTGTTCGCGATATGTGGCTTACCGGATTTGATGTCCCAGCGCTTCACACAATGTATTTAGATAAACCAATGCGCGGGCATGGTCTTATGCAGGCAATTGCTCGGGTAAATCGTGTCTTTAAGGATAAGCCGGGTGGATTGGTAGTAGATTATTTAGGCATTGCTGATGATTTGAAGCGCGCCCTTTCAGAATATACGGAAAGCGGTGGTAAAGGCAAGCCTACATTTAACCAAGAAGACGCCGTTGCTTTAATGCTTGAGAAATATGAAGTAGTTTGTAATATGTTTGATAAGTTTGACTACAAGAAATTTTTTACCGCCGCTGTCAAAGATAAAATGGTTATCATAACGCTTGCGCAAGAACATATTTTAAAACAGAAAAATGGCAAAGAGAGATTCTTGCCATATGTGACACAGTTATCTCAGGCTTTTGCGCTGTCTGTTCCTCACCAGGAGGCGTTAAAAATCAGGGATGATGTCGGATTCTTCCAGGCTGTTCGGGCCCGTCTTGCCAAATATGAGACCGGAACAGGCAAGACAGATGAGGAGCTTGATTCGGCAGTAAAACAGATTATTTCAAAGGCAGTTGTTTCTGATAAGGTTATAGACATCTTTGAGGCAGCGGGTCTTAAGAAACCGGATATTTCTATTCTTTCCGATGAGTTTTTAGCTGAAGTTAAAGGTATGCCTCAAAAGAACCTTGCTTTTGAATTGTTGAAGAAACTCTTGAATGATGAAATCAGGGTCAGATTTCATAAGAATCTGGTCCAAGGGCGTTCTTTTGCAGAAATGCTTGAGAAGGCAATCAGAAAATATCAGAATAAGGCTATTGAGGCAGCCAAAGTTATTGAAGAGTTAATCGAGCTTGCCAAGAAGATGCGAGAAGAAACTAAGCGCGGAGAGGATCTCGGGCTTACTGAAGATGAGGTTGCCTTTTACGATGCATTGGAAGTTAATGATAGCGCGGTTAAAGTTTTAGGCGATGATACACTAAAGACTATTGCTCGCGAGCTTGTTCAAGCGGTGCGCAATAATGTGACTATTGATTGGACACTAAGAGAAAACGTTCAGGCAAAGTTACGGGTTATGGTTAAGAGAGTTTTGCGAAAATATGGCTACCCACCTAATAAAGAAAAGAAGGCTACAGAGATTGTGCTTGAGCAGGCAACTCTTCTTTGCAAAGATTGGGCTGAGAATCCAGTCAGCGAAGATAAGTCAGATTTATTTTTCAGCGATGTAATTTCAGAAGATGAAATCAGCGAAGATGATAAATTTGTTGATTATCTGCCGGTGTATTCATTAGAAGCAGTGGCTACCAGTTTTGGTAAAGAAGAGCATGTGCAGAGGATTGGCTGGAAGAAAGTTACAGCTCGTAAACTAAATAAGGATATGTTTATAGCTAAAGTCGCTGGTAAATCTATGGAGCCGAATATTAACGATGGCAGCTATTGTATCTTTCGTTTTGAGCGCGGAGGTTCACGCAATGGTTTAGTTATACTTGTCGAGTCGCGACTTGTGGCTGATCCTGAGACTAATCAGCGCTTTACTATCAAGCGGTATCACAGCGAAAAAGAAGATCTTGGGGATGGCCAATGGAGGCATAAAAAGATAACTCTTTCTCCTGACAATAGAGAGTTCAAAGATATAGTGCTTGAAAATGTCGGAAGCGATGATTTTAGAGTTGTAGCTGAGTTCGTAGAAGTCTTGGCCTAATTTTTTCATCAATTTTTGGCCAGCAACAGGTTTGATCTTGCTCTTTGTTCTAGGGGGGCAAAAAGACAAATTTTGCCCCCACCCAAAATTTGCCTTTTTGCAGTAGTCTCTCTAAGTG
>Ga0172371_10011152_pt1 | contig 12017 bp, 8 predicted proteins | sample Lak12m_FD_114543 | JGI IMG/M metagenome (GOLD analysis project Ga0172371, IMG submission 114543) | Freshwater microbial communities from Kabuno Bay, South-Kivu, Congo - kab_022012_12m | ecosystem: Environmental > Aquatic > Freshwater > Lake | place: Democratic Republic of the Congo: South-Kivu...
AAACGTCATCAGCGGATTCAGGAAGATTTTCTTGTCAGAAAAGCCAGAGGGGCTGATGTAATGTTTGACCACGCCATTGACATTACTCTTAAGGGAAAGTTGCCGGATGGCGCCGAAGGCAAAACCAATATTAAGATGGCGGATATTGTGGGGATCATGACGATGAAGGGAATTGTATTAGGCTCCCGCTACAAACAAAAAGATGCCTACGATATTCACAGTTTGGTGCTCTATTACAAATCCGGTCCTTATACGGTGGCCGAGGAAATCCGCCCTTTTAAAGAACATGGCCTAATTAAGGAAGCAATCGAAGCAATCCATGATAAGTTTCGTTCGCGAGAGGCAGAGGGACCAAATTGGGTGGCTGATTTCCAAGAAGTAATAGGTGATGTTAGAGAGCAGATAAAGACTCAAACCTACCTCCAGGTCCAGCGCTTCCTTACCGCTTTATACGAACCTCCTAAATCTCCCAAGAAAGATGGGGTAAAAATTCCCGATGATATCCCCGTTTTGGATATAGAACCAAACATAGGTGGTAGTGGCGGGCCATCGGGTCATTTTGTTCATTTTCATGCGGTCAATACGGGTGAAAAAGTCGCTATTGATTGTCATTGGGGAGTCCGAGGTTTTGATTATGAATGGCGGTCTTCTGAAATATTTATGCTTCGCCCTGGCGAAAAGAAGCAATTGGAGTATAAAATTTCCGACGAAAAACCATTTCATGAATTTACACCTGAACTTAATATCTTTTTTGAATATAAGACTAACAAAGGATTAAGCTTGTTTTCTCGCCGTGAACTGCTACTTGAGAAGGTTTCTTCCGGCGCATTTTATAATGTTTCAAAAGTGGGCCAGTTTCATCCGGCCGAAGTTTTAATCGATTCAAAGATACGAAGAATTAGTGATCCATACACTCCGCAAGGTAATTTTACGACGGAAGTTACAGTGGAAGTTAATATAGACGGACAGGTAAAATACGTTAAGATAGGAATGGCTCCCGGCTTACCAAATATGTTAGGTTTATCATCGGGTAAACTTAAAGCTGCATTTTCGGAACTGGTACAAAGAAAAGTCAGGAATATGTTACAGGAAGATAGATTACAGGATTATATTTTTTCAAGCGAAGATTTACCGGACAGATCTTTATCCGGTTTTCAAGCATATACTGCCTTACGGGATTCGTTGGACAGACGATTTAAGCTATAAACTATCTTTTTTATGGAAAAACACGAAAAATATTCGTAAGTTATAGTTGTATCTCTGGCGGTTTTGAATGGACGATTTCACCGGTAATATTTCTTTCAGTGATGATTCTTGCATATCTTGGGCGGGGGAGGGTAATCTTAATTAGGAACGGGAGGCTATTATTATGTGTTGAGTTCCACCTATACCGATTGAGAGTTTCATGAAGGTAATTATAACATGCAGTAAAATTCCCAAACTCTATTTTTTATGTGTTTTAAATCCTTTATATCAGTGCCAATTTGTTATGTCCGGTTGGGGGTAATTTTTGAACTGGTTTACTATTCAGGTGTGTATTCGATCATTCCCATCTGTTGGGCCAGATCGGTAAACTCCGCTTCGTCCGGATCAGGTTCGTCGTCACGGGTCCGGCCAAAGCTGCGGCTTTCAACCGAACCGATGGTAAAATCAAAAGGATTCAGTTGCGGAGGAATTCCTTCTTTACTGTTTGCTTTAATGATATCCTGACACATTCCAGTCATAGCTCGCAGCGGGTTAATCCCGGCTGTAGTTTGAAGAAGATTTTTTAAACGATCAACTTCTTGATCTCGGGTCGCTTGAGCCCGCGCATTCAACCTCTTGACCGGATTATCAGGATAAGCCATTATAGTAAAGTATTATGCTACAGGTGCATCAGAAGGTCAATTTTGTGATAAACTTTTTGTAGGAAAAATTACCATATGTTGTCTAGCACCGATTATCATTTTCAAAAATCATCAATAAACAAATTATCCAAGGCAAAGGTGTTTGGGGACAAACTGAGGCAGACGTTGGAGGCTCTTTCCGGTTTTGATAAAGTTTTAAAGACAGTCAAACCTTCCCCGCCGCCGATCAGCCAGTATCGTCTCCTGAGAAGACGATTGTCCGGCATCGTCGATCGATTGGCCAGTCCGGAAATAGCTCTTTTTGACGATCTTTTTTATCTTTATGCAATCAAGGCGGGGATAGGAGAAAAAAACAGCAAGCTGCGTCGCCGGCTTTTTCAATCGCCCTATCCGGGTTTGTTTGTCGGTTTTCTCGGCCCGTTGGGGATAGGCAAAAGCACCGTCGCCCAAGATTTAATGGCGGCTTTGGCGGCTGCGGTAGTCACCCGGGAGCCATACGAGAATAATCCTTTTCTGGCGATCTCACAGCGATCCCCCGACTATATGTTGCGGTCACAGACGTATTTTTTGCTGACCAATATTAAGTCCGATATGGTAACCCGCTTGGCGTCTGGAATTGCCATCTCCGACACCAGCACCTTGACCGATATTTTGATGTGGTGCCGTTGGTATAGCCAGACCGGCCATTTTGCCAAAGAGGATTATCGGATATATCAAAGGCTGGTTAATCTGCTTTGTCCGATTATTCCCAGGCCCGATTATTTGGTGGTTCTGTCGCTGGAAAATGTCGGCCAAATTCCTCTTTTAAAACAGGGGATAGCTGCCCGTTTAAGGGGGCAGGCGGCGCGGGATGGCGAGAAGGTCTTTGTCGCCTCCGCTAACCGGGATTTGGCTCGGCAAAATGCAATCGTCGACCTTTTGGCCCGCCAGATTCCCCGGCAGTGGGGAGTGAGATGTTTACACTACCGGATTAATCCGCTTCGGGTTTATCAGGATCAAGCCTATCGGGCCGGACTGGTGACGGATATCAAAAATGCGGTTATCAGTGGGAAAAAATTATAAAATCTGTTATATTTTTAATAACGCGTTAACCCACTAAATCCGTTAACTCGTAATTATTAATTTAAAACAGTTAATATGTCAGACCAAAAATCATCTTCAAAACTGGGGTTGGGATTGGTGTTGGGTACGATTATCGGCGGGATTACCGCCTTTTTCTTGTCTCCCAAGTCGGGTAAGGAAAACCGGGAGGCAGTCGCCAAAAAAGTCAGGGGAATCGAGGATTGGCTGAAGGAAAAAGAAGTGGATAAAAAACTGATGGAGATTTACGGCGAGGCGACTGAAGAGGGGAGAAAACTTTTGGAGTTGGTACGTAGGGAATTAAGCGTCGCTTTTGAAGAGATTAGGGGGAAAATCGATGAATTCGACGCTCAAAAATATGAAAAAGTAGTGGAGGATGTGATATCAAAAGCCAAGAAAGAAACTAAAACAACCGTCAAAAACATCGAAAAGCTGAAAAAATATTTACTAAAACAGTGGCAGAAAAAGCCATAAAGTTAATTGTCATGTCACAATATGGCAGAAAAACCAGAGCAGGCACCTAATCCTGTACAGGTTGGAAAAGGTGGCGCAGGTAAGATAAGGCCACCAAGGGTAACTTTGGCAGAACTGAACAATATGTTTGCCCTTGCCGATAAGAATAAAGTACGTTTAGTAGATGCTGTCCCACAAGCCTTAGAAGCTAGAGAGTAACGAATAAAAGCTAGAGAGGAGCGGAGAAAGGGACAACAACCAAAATAATAAATACACTTCAGCCGAACTCAAAGTTAAGTTCGGTTTAACTTCAAGACAATTGCCAATAAAGCAATTCCTCCGGCCGCAAATCCTAGAAACTCCAAATACTGCGGGAGAAAAATAATGACTATCTGTTGGTGGCCGGATTGATTCAAACTAGTTTTAACTGATTTCAACTGATTTTGACTAATAACCCATCCATTCGCCCAGTTATTGACTAAAACATGGTCTTTAAGCTCGGTGCCAAAAAGCGGACTAAACAATCGCAGTAAACCGTTATTGCCGATATTGAGAGGAACGGAGTAAGCTTTCCAGTTTTTTTCATAGGCGATATCTTTGAAATACACGACATTATCGTTGTTTTCTTGATCGGGCAATTGTTTGTATGACTGGATAAAGGCATAAGGAAATGGTATTAGCCTAATACTTTTCAAACGATTAACGGTTTTTTCGTTTCCAATAGAATAATTATTTAACAGTAGATTGTAACCATAGTTATCGACATAAGAAGGAGGGATTATATAATAATCAGTTGTTAGATTGTTATTTCTTGGTAATTGTTCATCCAAAATACACCGCTTTACCGAATCATCTTCAAGGCAAATTTTAAACGGTTGGCCAACGATGTTTTCGGCCGTAATCGCCAGCAAATAACCCAGATTTTGATTAGCCTGATGGAGATTGATGATTTCACACTGGCTGCCCTGAACAACTCCATATTCTAGAAGCGGTGAATCAACTGATCCAACATTTCTTTTAAAATATTCAGTTGGCCTTTCAAAGCTACAAAATTTATGATCATAAATTAATTCTTTAACGTTAACATCGATAGGGTGAGATAATATGTTGTCGACAGCCTTGTTAATGGATTCGTTAGATTCTAGGATGGGTTGAAAAAAGAATTGATTAGAATCGACTTCATGATAATATTGGAAAGTCAAATTAGTAAACCAGGCGTTTTTAATTTGATCTTGAAATGGAAAATCGGTTGAAAATCTTACTACCGGATCAATAATTTTATGGTTATTGAAGATTTCCAAGCGGCTAAATCCATTCGATCCATTTGTGATATTAATATTGTTGTCTAAACACTGATCTTTAATTTTATCCCAAAGGCAAATTTCAGTATTAGTTAAGTAATCCGACAAATAATCTACTCCCACAGAATAAACATCAGTTAATGTCGGTCCGAAAGGGTAATCCAGGCATACATTAATACTGTGACCGTAAACATTTATTACCCCGTCTTTTGTTTGTATCCCGTATGTTTGGTTTTCATTAGTTCCTGAGCAGTTAAAAAGATTGTTGAGTTGCGAATAGTTTGAAAGTTGCATTGTTTTCAATTTGCGATACAAATTTATTTGATTTGTTTTATTAAGGTAGATAGTTACTTCAGTTACATATTGAGGTTGGAGACTCCATTGGTAGGGGAGCTTGAAGACAGTATTGTTGACGCCGATGACTTCTCCTGTATTAGGAAGGCTGATTTGCTGAAGGTATGATTGTGCATTTAATCCAGGCAGGTAATATTTCAATGTCATTAATTTACGGTTGTCGATCTGTTGAAGAAAAACGGCTGCTTTAACGACTATCTCTTGATTTTTTAATGGGGAAAAATCAAATTGTTTTATCGGTGGTTGTGTATTTTGATATGAATAAGTAGTGTCGTTAAACCGTATTATTTGCTGGTTTATTAAATCATTACGATTTAATATCTGTCGGTATGGATAAATGGTTATGTTGTTTGCGTTTTTTTTGGCGTTAATCGGTGAAAAGTAATCTCCATTATCAAGATAGGCTTGATCAATGTAATTCGCGCTATACGTTGGTAATATCGAACTGATATTCTTCAAAAGAATGCCGCTATCATAGGCTAAGTTTTTATAAATGCTGATTTTTCCGAATGTTTTTTCCAAAGTTAAATTAGACAACTGGGTAATTATATTCTTTATTTCTGGGTACATCAGTTTAATTTGTTGCGATTGATCTTGTGGGAACCAAACATTTTCATCAAGCATAATGTATTTAATCCGGTATTTTTGCAACAAGGCGGCAAATAGCTCACTATTTCTTGCGGTGATAGCATAGTTTAATTCACGATAGTTTTCTTCATTGAAATTGTACCAGCGGTCAAATTCACGATTGAGAGTTGGTTGTTTTAATCCAAACCAGGTAAATCCGCCACCCTGATAATATTGATAGCCTGTTGGTGTAGGAAACCGGTAATATATCCAACCAAAAAGCGACTGAAACGGCAGATTAAGCAATCTACCCTCATCTTGTTTTTTTGACCAATCAAATAACTGAAAATATTCTTGAGGAATGCTGACACGGACAATTGGGCTAATGAGGTTACCTTGAAAAGCGGGAAAACCATAACAAATAATTACAAAACCAATTATATAGAAATAGAACGCGCCAGTAAAACGAGTAATCTTGTTAATGATTACTTGATGAAAAAAACTAAACCCAAGCGATAAGATAAAAATATAATAGAGAGAAAATTTGGTAAAGGGAAAGCGAATCAACTCTCTTATCAACTGATTTTTCCGCAGATCTTCCAAGAGGGGGGTGATATAATGATTTTCCGACAATAAAAAGATGGCGGTAATGATACCAATTGGGATAAGATTAACCAGAATTTTATTATTTTTGTTTATGGCCATGGTTAGTCCTAAAAAAGCCATTAATGACATTAAATAGGCCAAGACCAAAATGTTTTGATTGTTGAAATGATTAATCCAGTTCCCAAGTAGCAAATTAAATTTGCCCGTACTGTCAATGACTTGCCAATCAAATAAAAAGTTCTTGAAAATTAAAAAATCCTCTAAGTTTCCGTATTTTTTGTTGTATGAATAGGCCTCTTCTGTAAATAGTCGGTTGATTTTTGAGTCAATCATGGTTTGGCCGTGATTAATTCCATAGTATAGATTCGGCAGTATCCAGAATAAATTGATTAAAAGAGTTACGCCAACAAGTAGTAGAGCCGATTGAACCGATCGTTTAGCCGCGATATTATATCCGAAAGCATAAACTGCCAAGCCTAAATAAAAGACATACCACAGGGTTGCCGTATGGGCCATGGCCGAAGAAAGAATTATCCAAAGACAAAACAATAATAAATCTTTTTTTTGACGGTGATCAATAAATCGGGTGGCTGTTAAAAATATCAGGCCCAAATATCCGTATTTGGTGGCAAACATTTCCAGTGGAACGACAAAATGTTGCATGGTGCCGATATTTAAAAGGTAAAATAATCCTCCTAAGAAAGCGCCAAGTTTGATTGAAAGTTTTGATAAATGGCTTTTTGATCCAATATAGCAACTAAATAGATAAACGCCGACCGGCCCGATTATTAACATCAGAAAAAAATAAGAGTAACGGATTAAATTCAGCGGTAATATAAAAGAGGTTAACCAGAGGAGTAAGATCCTTGGCAGTTCTGCCGCGTGGGCTTGGGCCGGTGGCGCTCCCAAACCTTGATGTTGTTGCCAGACTTGAGTGATTCGTTCGAAATATAATTGGAAATTAAATTCAGGATGAAGCGTGTCCCAGCCAGAGAGAAATGTATTTGGTGTATAATTTTTATAACAAACAAGGGTAGAAATAACAATAAGTAAAAATAGCAAAATATTGCCTTTAATTTTTTGCTTCAAGATATCCATACTCTATGAAAAATTATACTGAAATTAATCATATAAACGAAAACAGTCAATGTAAAAAGTATATCAAGCTGCTTGTTGTATTAATTTTTTTCCATGCCTTTTGTAACTTTGTCTGGATCAGACTCAATCATGTTTTTAGCGGATGGGATCCTGTTATTCATACGTTATTAACATATAAGTATGCTGATTATGTAGTAAAAAATCTATCCAGCTTTAATTTTCTTAATTTTTTGAAAATTTCCGATTATTATCCACTATTTGTCTATTTGATTAGTTCTCCTTTTGCAATGATTGTTAAAAATTTCAAGGTGATTCAGTTTGTTGGAACAATTTATTTTCTCATAAACATATTATTTATTTACTTATATTTTTCCAAAAAAACCGGTAAACCGAAAATAGGGTTTATTACCGCCTTTGTTTTTAGTTTTTTTATTACAGTTTTTGAGCATTCACGGATGCAGATGTTAGATCTTCCCTTAACTGCTTTGATAATAATGTCTTTGTTTTTTCTGGAACGATTTGAGGAAAAAGAAAGATTGAAAGACTATGTTTGGTTTATCTTATGTATATCTTTTGCCCAATTAACAAAATGGTATGCATTTATATATTTAGCAATACCAATCTTGTTTTTTATCGTCAGAAAATTATTCAACAAAAAAAAGATTGTTAGTCTCAAGGTCGGTTTGTTTGGTTTATCAACTTTTTTATTGATAACTATTCCCTGGTATTTGACCAACTACAAATCAATTTTGTTGGTAATGAAGTCTTCTTGGAGTGGAGAAGTAATTGGCCGTCCAGATTTATTTAGTGTCGATAATTTATTAATCCATTTGAAATGGATCGAACTGTTCCAGACCAATTTTTTTGGTTTTATTTTGTTATTAATTTCATTTATTTGGTTGTTTTTCAGCAAGATAAAGATAAAAAAAGAATTGTTATCCGTGGTTGTTTTTAATTATTTATTTTTTACGCTAATTATCCAAAATCGCAATATTCGTTATTTAATTCCCCTAATGCCCTACATAGCTTTAGTGATGGCGTATGGATTAGTCGATTTATTAGAAAGAAAACAGTTAATCGCTAATTTTTTAGCAGTTTTTGTTCTGACTTATTATGTGTTTGCTTATTTTATCCTTTCTTTTGGTTTTCCACTTTATCCTCAATACAAGTATTCAGTCAAATTTCCTTTGATACAGTGGTTAGATATTTACTATTTAGCCGATTATCCCGTGCGATTAATCTATGATTTAAACGGTTGGCCAATAGCCCAGATTATTCAGAGAATTACCAATGAAAGCCGGTTTGATAACGGTAAGTCAGTAAAAGTATTCTTAGATGCAGATAGACACAACTTAAACCAGGTATTAATTAATTACTATTTATATATTACAGGAAGTAAAATTGACGCCTCATCGTATATCGATACTAATTCACAACGACAAATAAAAGAATATATAAACCAATTTGACTATGTTCTTGTTCCTAAAATTAATGTCGTTGGTGAAGATAAAAATTATATTTTATATCTTCCCTTAAAGGTGGTCCACGATTATTTTTTAAGTGGTAGGGCCACAAACTATAAGCTCATTAGCCAGTATTTGTTACCTGCAAGTCAATCTTTAATCGATGATCGTGATGTTTTGTACCTCTATAAAAAAGTATATTAAGATTTTGGAGTTGGTGTGGGTGTGGTGGTTGGTGTTGCTGGCCAGGTGGGTTTAACTGTTTCAGCTAAATATTTGTTGATTTTAGCAATGCCAGCGTCATTGTAATCGACGGTCATTACTTTTTTTGCTGCATAAGTAGTTGTTCCTCCGGTTTTTCCACCCTCATATAAAGCGGCAACATGGGCTAGAGTTAAATAATTATGATCATCTCCCGTCATCGAGTCTGTTCTAGTTTGGACTAGTATTAAAGTTACTTCGCCGCAACCGGTTCCGCAGTTTGAGCCGCCGCCGGTGCCCCACAATATCTGTTCAGCCAGCCAATCAACGCTTACTGTTCTTTTAACCTGAACGCCGCCTGCCTGCCAGGCGCCGCGTTGTACGGTGGCATACTGTAGTTCTGCATTAGGTCTAACAACTAATCTAGTATTTAAATCCTGATCTGGGACTTCCGGGGGCAAAACGTCTGGGCCTGGCCGGTTTGCGCAGATCACTTGATAAACTTGAGAAGCGTAGGGATAGTTTTCTTTTCTTTCATTTACCAAAGTTGGATATTTCCCCAAATCAACCACTCCGTTAGGTAATGATAGCTGTAAGAATAATTTACCTTCGTGATCTCTATCGGTAATCGTTCCTCCGCCAAAACTGACATATACTGTGCCGGCTTCTGATTTGTTGACAGTATAAGTATTAGTTTTTTGATCTGCGATAACGCCCTGAGGATAGATGGGGTTAGTAGCAGATTCGATTGCATCCATGTCTAAAATTCCGTAAGTGATTCCTGCACCAAAAAGCGCATCTCTGACTGCAGCCATTCTTCGCATCACTTCCTCAACTGGTAAGTTAAAATCTTTAGCCAATCTTGCCGCTCTTTCTTGGACTGCGGGTAGCTGTTTAAACTGTTCGGAATCCGGAACAGGAGCAACTGCGACTGTGGCAACCTGTGTCTGGGTAGCTGTCGCCGTGTTGTCGGGCGCGGTTGTTTCAGTGGGTGTTTCTGTAGCGGTGGGAGTTGGTGTCGCCGGCATTACAGTTGCAGTTGGAGGAGGGGTTTGAGTTAATTGATCAAGCTTAAACTGCAATTCGGCAACTCTTGCCTCAGCAGTCTCGTGAGCCATTTGAGCATCTTTGGCAGCTTTTTGAGCTTGTTTTAGAGGTTCATTATCTGGAGTCGGTGTGGCCGGGGGTAGCGGAGTAACTGTCGACGGTGGTGGACTAGATCTAACACAAGCAGCCAAAGCAACGCCCCCCATTCCAAGTCCAATACCTCTCAAGAATTGTCGGCGACTGTTTTCAACTTTAGTATTCATTTTATCTAATAATAGTTTATAACTTATAGTATACAAATTTTATTCTTAATATCAAGTGATAGTCATGATTAATATAATGTATATTATATTATCCACAAACACTCCACAATAACCTATTTTTATTTACTATATTGCCACTTCGCTTTAATATCTATATTAAAGCTACGTTAGGCATTGATCAAACTTTTAATTTTCAATCCCAAAGCAAGCAGGCCGATTTCGCCGGCAAAAAGGGCAATTCCCATCTCCGGCCCGGCTTGCGGTACGACCCCGCCCTTGGTGACTGCGACCTGTTTTTCGATGCAAAGCTGCGCCGTGTCGTCGTCTGACACCTGATCGGTATAGGCTTGAGCGCGGTTGACCACGCAAAATAAGCCCTTGTCGGCCGGCAGCTGATCCTGACCGGCCACTTGCATTTTCAGATAGTACCATTTTTCCTCATCGGGAGCAAAGTTGCCGGCATTAAAAGAAATGGTGCGGCTGTTGCTGTCAAAGTTTCCCGGTCCTTCAACCGGAGTCAGATAACCGGGGATATAATCTTTGACCGTAACATTATAGATAGTAACGTTGCCTGTGTTTTTAACTTTGAGTCTAAACGGCACATACTGGCCGGGAGCAAAACGGGGATCGGAGGGAGTCAGATTATCTACATATTCGTAATCGGTTAATCCGCCCTTAGTCATGGCACTTGGTTTTGCGACCCATTTATCAATCAGGATCGATTGAGATGGAGGCGTGTACTGACCGTATTGGGCATGAACCTTAGTAATCAGGGAAAAGTAGATAGTAGTTAGGGCAAGCAATACTACAAGCTTTTTTAACATGGGACGATTATACTATAAGATTTAAGCAATGTCAACTATGGGATAAAAAATTTTCAGAGCCGGTTTTTGATGACGCCCACATTAATCAGTTGATTGAATTTACAGATGGAAAAAGAGCGCGGAAACAGACTGGGTTTTGATAAGGAATAACCGGCCGGCAGCTGAACGTTTAAAGTATATTTGCCCTGGGCAAGCGGCAATTCATACCAGCCGTTCCAGGAGGGGTAAGTGATCGCAGTGAAATTGCCCGGATTGATGATAAGGGTAAACCGTGAAGAGCCGTCGACAACACCGTTGGCGGTAAACGACTCGCCGCTTTCATAGACGCCATTGGCATTTTTGTCGATAAATACATTACCGGCCACTTTAGCACCGGAGCAGGCAGCGGAAGAAGGAACGGGTGTCGGCGCTACGGTATTGGTCGGTTGGGCCGGAGCTAAAGTGGGGGTCAAATCAGGAGACAGATTATTGCAGGAATATTTGATTGTCAGCTGAGGCCGTTTGCTGCTGTCGGTGTTTTCGGATGAAGCAAAATATTTACTGGTTGATTGATTGGTAAAAAGCAATAAATCAAGATTATTATCAACCTCTTTCAGATACCAGTCCTGGACGAGGTTGGTAATTGAGTAGCTCATAGCCATTTTAGCAGTCGGATAAGAGTCGGAAAGCAGGTAGTCGGGGTCAGGACCGGTGTTTTGCGACGCTCCGGGAGCGGCCCAGGCGACGTTTTTTGCCGCATAGATCCAATTGGCAGCGGATTGGTCAAAGGGTTTAAGAACGCGGGCAATATTTAGAACCCATCTCCAAACCTTGACTTCTAGAGCTTTCTGATGGTAATCTAATAGGTATATGAGAAAATTATCAGACAAACAATGGTCTGTGGTCGAATCATTGTTACCAAAACAGGATTTTA
>Ga0172371_10011153_pt1 | contig 12015 bp, 8 predicted proteins | sample Lak12m_FD_114543 | JGI IMG/M metagenome (GOLD analysis project Ga0172371, IMG submission 114543) | Freshwater microbial communities from Kabuno Bay, South-Kivu, Congo - kab_022012_12m | ecosystem: Environmental > Aquatic > Freshwater > Lake | place: Democratic Republic of the Congo: South-Kivu...
CCCTTTCCCGGGCACCGGGCTCTACCGGATCGCCCAGGAAAAATTCCCCGATAAAATGAAGACCCTCTCTTACGAGGGCGCCAACTACCATACGATTGACATCAACCTCTCAGAAGTGCCGGACGGCGTGTTGAAGGCGCACATTAACCGCACCTACCGCCGCTTTTATCTTTCGCCCGGCCGCCTTATCCGGATCATGCGCGACATCCCCAACAAAAAACGCCTCGTCGGCGGCGCCTACCATGTCGGCGCGCGCATGCTCAAAGGCCTTGCCCACCGTTGAAGGAACCAAAAAAACAATAAGGAACAAAAATCAATGACCTCACGCGAAATTATCAGGCGCAATTTGTCGGGCGACGCCCCCGCCAGGTTCGGAATGAGCTTCGATTCCGGCCGGCAGAATGATTTCATCAGCTCGGGGCTGGGGCCTTCCTCCACCTGGAAAGGCAAGGTCTGGACCGAGGGCGACATGGAATACCGGACCGACGAGTGGGGCAACACATGGCACCGCCTGGTGGGCATGAGCGCCGGCGGCGAGATTTTCAAGCCGGCCATCCAGGACTGGGGCCAGCTCGGGGACTGGCAGCTCCCGGATTTCGACGCCCCGGAGCGCTACGCGCAGGCCCGGGAACGTTTCGCGGCGGAGCCCGACAAGTTCCACCTGGCCGGATTGCCGGGATTCCCCTTCGCCATCTCGCGCTACCTGCGTAAAATGGAGATATATTTCCAGGATCTTGTTCTGGAGCGTGAAAACATTGATAAACTGCACGACATGGTCACCGGCCTGCTGGAGCGCGTCATCCGGCAGTATGCCGCCGCCGGCGCCGACGGCATTTTCTTCTGCGAGGACTGGGGCATCCAGGACCGGCTGCTCATCAGCCCGGAAATGTGGCGCGAGATTTTCAAGCCGCTCTACCGGCGGCTATGCGGCGCCGCGCACAAGGCCGGCGTGAGCGTCCTGATGCATTCCTGCGGCTACAACTGGGCCATCCTCGACGACCTGGCCGAGGCGGGCGTGAACGCCTTCCAGTTCGACCAGCCCGCCCTCTACGGACTTGAGAGACTGGCAGGAAAATTGAAAGAGATCGCTGTCTGCCTCTGGTCGCCGGTGGATATCCAGAAGGTCATGCCGACCGGCGATAAAAAGCTGATTGAGTCCTCGGCCGCGCGGATGGTGGAGCTGTTTTCCTGCGGCAACAGGCGCTTCATCGCAAAGAACTACGGCGACCTGAAGGGCATCGGCGTAAAGACGGAGTGGGACCAGTGGGCCTATGCAACCTTTGCCGGGCTGGCGGGAATATAGGGGCGGGGGCGCCCGCCGGAGCGGCTTGAATCAGGAACAGGATACCGGGAGGACCGATGAGCAATGACATGGCAATACTGCGCGAGCTGGCAAAGCGTTACATGGATGTTTGCGCCGACCCCGCGATGAAAACGCGCCGCGACCTGTGGCGCAGGCACAACAGCCTGCATGCCACGCCGCCGCTTATTTACGTGCGGGCTTTCGCATGGCATGAAATGCCGGAATCGAAGTGCCTTTGCGATGACGAGGAGCTCCGGCAGTATGAAAATTTCTTCCGCTATCGTCTTTTCTGGAACTCGCTGAAAGACGACTCTGTTTTCGAGCCCTGGATAACAATCAGGGCGGTTTTCAGCCGCGAGGGGTGGGGCGTAGATCTCAACCTCAATCATTCCGGCGAAGAAGGCGGGTCCTTCAAGGTTGATTATGCGCTTAAAAAACCCGAGGACATCCAAAAGCTGGCCGAGCCGCGGCATGAGATAGATGAACAGAAGACTGCCGCCAAACTCGGCCGGCTGCGCGACGCCATAGGCGACATCATTGCCGTAAACCTGGACCGCGCGCCGCTATACCGCGCCTTCGCGGGCGACATATCCACCCATTTGGGATATTTCCGCGGGATCGAAAACATCATGCTGGATATGTATGACAATCCCGAATGGCTGCACGCGCTGGTTTCATTCATGGGCAGGGGCATATTAAAGGTTCACGACGAGGCCGAAGCCGCCGGCGACTGGGGCTTAAGCGCGCACGAGAACCAGGCCATGCCCTACGCCGAGGAGCTCCCGGACCCGGCCCCGAACGCCAACAATGCCAAGCGCAGCAGGCTCTGGGCCTTCATGGCAGCCCAGGAGTTCACGACCATATCGCCCGCCATGCACGAGGAATTCCTGCTCCGCTACCAAATCCCGATTCTTCAACACTTCGGCCTGGTCGCCTACGGCTGTTGCGAGGACCTGACAAACAAAATAGACATGCTGCGCCAGGTGCCGCGCCTGCGCCGCATCGCCGTGTCGCCCATGGCCGACCCCGCCAGGTGCGCCGAGCAGATTAAACGCGATTTCGTTCTCAGCTACCGGCCCAGCCCGGCGGACATGGTGAGCTATCGCTTTGACGCAGAGCGCATCCGCAAAATAGTCGGCCGCGACCTGAAAGCCTGCCGCCAGTGCCATGTGGATATCACCCTCAAGGACGTGGAAACGGTCGGGAAGGACCCGGAAAGGGTGCGGCGCTGGGTCCAGGTTACGCGTGAGGTAATCGCGGATGTCTGGCGCTGAGCTCTGTGAGGCGCCTTATGCTTTGAGGACCTGCCGGAAGTAATGGATGGTCTTTTGCAGGCCTTCATCCAGCGAAACGGCGGGCTTCCAGTTGCCGAGCTCCTTCCGCGCCAGCGATATGTCCGGGCGGCGCTGGATGGGGTCGTCTTCCGGCAGAGGGCGAAATATGATTTTTGATTTTGAGCCGGTCATCTTGATGATCTTTTCGGCCAGCTCGAGGATGGTGAATTCAGACGGGTTGCCTATGTTTACGGGTCCGACGAAGGCATCGCGCGAGTTCATGGCCAGGATCATGCCGTCGATCAGGTCGTCAATGTACTGGAAGGACCTTGTCTGGGTGCCCTTGCCGAACACGGTCAGCTTTTCTCCCTTGAGCGCCTGGACAATGAATGTTGATACCACCCGCCCGTCATTGGGGTGCATCTTGGGGCCGTAGGTGTTGAAAATCCTGACGATTTTCACCTTGACCCTGTTCTGGATGTGATAGTTGATAAAAAGCGATTCGGCGCAGCGTTTGCCCTCGTCGTAGCATGAGCGCGCCCCGATGGGGTTGACGTGGCCCCAGTAAGTTTCAGGCTGGGGATGCTGTTCCGGGTCGCCGTAGACCTCGCTGGTGGAAGCCTGGAGAATCTTGGCCTTGACCCTTTTGGCCAGCCCGAGCATGTTGATCGCGCCCAGCACGGAGGTTTTGATGGTTTTGATGGGGTTGTGCTGGTAGTGGACCGGCGAGGCCGGGCAGGCCAGGTTGTAAATCTCGTCCACCTCGGCGAAGTAGGGCATGGTAACGTCCTGGCGCACGAGCTCAAAAAAAGGATTTTTCAAAAGCGAGACGATGTTTTTCTTTGCGCCGGTCAGGAAGTTGTCGAGGCAGATCACCTCGTTGTTTTCTGCCAGGAGCCGCTCGCAAAGGTGCGATCCCACGAAGCCGGCTCCGCCGGTTATGAGGATGCGTTTCATATTGTAAAATCAATAAATTATCATTATCAACTGCTGACTTCTGGCTGCTGACTGCCCGCTTTTCCCCGTCCGATCCCGTAGTGGGTGAACTCCAGTTCCTTCATTTCCGCCGGCTCGTATATGTTCCGGCCGTCGAAAATCACCCTGCTTTTCATGAGCTTGGCCATCAGTCCGAAGTTGGGCACCCTGAACTCGTTCCATTCGGTAACCACAACCAGCGCGTCCGCACCGTCCAGGGCCTGGTACTGGTCACCGGCGTATTCAACCGCTCCGCCGACCCTGCGCCGGCATTCATCCATGGCCACCGGATCGTATACCCTTATTTTTGCCCCCGCCTTCAGTAAAAGCCCGATCAGCGCCAGGGAAGGCGCCTCGCGCATATCGTCGGTGTTTGGCTTGAAGGCCAAGCCCCAGATGGCGCAGAGCTTCCCGGCCGGATGGCCGCCAAAGTGGTGCACGATCTTGTCGAACATGACCGTTTTCTGGCGCTCGTTGACGCTTTCCACCGCCTTGAGTATCTCAAGGGGGTGGGAATTGGTTTCCGCCGTGCTGATAAGGGCCTTGACGTCCTTCGGGAAGCACGATCCGCCGTAGCCCACCCCCGGGTAAAGGAAGGAGTTACCGATGCGCGGGTCGCTGCCTATGCCCTTGCGCACGGCGCTGACGTCGGCGCCGACCAGCTCGCACAGGTTGGCGATGTCGTTGATGAAGCTGATCTTAGTGGCCAGCATCGCGTTGGCCACGTACTTGGTCATCTCGGCCGAGGCGATATCCATGAAGAGGATGGGGTGGTTGTTCAGCAGAAAAGGCTTGTAGAGCCGGCGCATCATTTTTTCGCCCCGGTCCGATTCCACCCCGATCACGATCCTGTCCGGCTTGAGAAAGTCCTCGACCGCGTTGCCTTCCTTAAGGAACTCCGGGTTCGAGGCCACGTCAAACTCGATTTTCAGCCCGCGCCGGTCCAGCTCCGCCTGGATGGCGGCCTTGACCTTGTTGGCCGTGCCGACCGGCACCGTGCTCTTGGTGACCACGGCCAGGTAGCCGGTCATCAGGCGGCCGATTTCAGAGGCGACGTCAAGCACGTGGGTCAGGTCGGCGCTGCCGTCCTCATCGGGCGGCGTGCCCACGGCGATGAAGACGACCTCGCTCTCCGCTATGCTTTCGCTGAGGCTGGTGGAGAAGGCAAGGCGCTGCTTGGCGACGTTGCGCCTGATCATGTCATCCAGGCCCGGCTCGTAGATTGGGACTACGCCTTTCCTGAGCCTGTCTATTTTTTCACGGTCCTTGTCCACGCAGGAGACGGTTATGCCCGTTTCCGCGAAACAGGTCCCGGTTACCAGGCCGACGTATCCCGTGCCTACAATAGTTATTTTCATGGCCCTTGTCTCATAAGAAGTTACGGAATAGTATCCGAACGGAATCGGCCAGTCAAGAACTCAAACCGGCAACCGCCGGGGCAGTACAAGGTGCGCGGGATTGAGGCGCGTTTGTGGTTGCATTGCAGTTTCCAGCGGGGTAATTTATTCCCCGTGTTTGGTTTGAAATGATTCCAGGAAAACCGGGGTTGCCATACTTTATGTCTTGCCGGAAAAACAGCGGGCACAACATCCTTTATATTATGACCGACCAGCAGCGGTATGACTCGCTCAGCCTGACCGGGATGGGCATTTGCCGCACGCCCCACTTGGACCGCCTCGCGGTCGCGGGCGTCAACTTCAGCCGCGCTTACAGCGTTTGCGCCCTCTGCACTCCGGCCCGGGCCTCGATGCTCACGGGGCTTTATCCCCATAATCACAAGCTGCTCATAAACAACGATACGCACGCTTCCTCGCCCGACGAGTTTCCGGACGATATCCGTCTCATCAGCCAGGACCTGGCCGCGGCCGGATATAATTGCGGTTACTCCGGCAAGTGGCACTGCGGCACCCGCAAGCTGCCTTCCACCTACGCCTTCCAGGGCATGGATGTGCCCGAATACGGCCGGGTCTATAAAACCCCCGAATATCTCGAGTATATCGCCAGGCGTGGCTTGAAGCGGCCGGAAGTGGTGGAATACATTCCGGAGACGGCCGCCTCTCAGCCGCGCCTGACCGGGGCGGCCGGCGCCTTTAGCGGTCCGCCCGAGGCCTGCGAGCCATATTTCGTGGCCGAATATGCCCTGGATTTGCTCCGGAAATTTTCAGCCGAAACCGCCGCCGGCGGCCGGCCCTTCATGCTTTTCGTTTCTTTCTGGGGCCCGCATCATCCCTGCTACGTGCCGGAGCCTTATGCCTCCATGTATCCGCCCGCGGAAGTCAAGCTGTGGGATAATTTTGACGACGATCTCAGCGGCCGCCCGAACCTGATCAGGAAGTTCGGCGCCTCGATTTACCCGGGCGGCAAAAGCCTGGATCCGGAAACGTGGCGGAAAATGATCGCCAAGTACTGGGGCTATTGCACTTTCATTGATGCCCAAATCGGCCGGCTGCTGGCCGCCCTCGATGAGCTCAAGCTGGCCGGCCATACCGCCGTCATGTTCAGCACCGATCATGGTGACACGCTCGGCTGCCACGGCCGGATGTGGGACAAGGATTCTTTCATGTTCGAGGAAACCTATCACATTCCCCTCATGCTCAGAATCCCGTGGATGGAGACCTGCGGCGCTGGCTGCAACCGCTTTGTCTTGAACATGGATCTCGCCGCCACTGCCCTTGACCTGGCGGGCGTGAAGCCCGCCAGGCGCCACGACGGGCGCAGCCTTGTGCCGTTGGCCGCCAACCCGCAGGCACCCTGGTCCGATGATGTCATGTGCGAGTTCCACGGCCACCGCTTCCCCTCCACTCACCGGATGCTGCGCTGGGACAAATTCAAGTATGTTTTCAATGCCGGCGATTTTGACGAGCTCTATGACCTGGAAAACGATCCCGCCGAGATGCGCAACCTCATTGCCGATCCCGCTCACGCCGGCATTGCCGATGAGTGCCGGCGGCGGCTCCTGCAATGGATAAATAACACCGGTGACATCATGGAACTGACCGCCGTTGACTACCTCAATACGGAAGCGGCCGTCGCGGGCTTTGCAGCCCGCGCTTGAGCCGTTAATTGCGATGGAGAAAACGCTGTGAAAATAAGAATTGAAGATGTTGCCCGGCCCTCCTGCCGCATGCCGATCATCAACAACCCCACCATATACATGAGCGACCTTGGGCTCCTGGCCGCCGTCAATTATTCCGATGCAAAAAAAGACACCAACCTTTACCTGGTTGATGTGCGCGCCATGCAGTGCCGCAAGTACTCCGTGCCGGACGCCCAGTACGGCGCCTACGGATTCGTGCGCGGGTCGGACGGTAACCTCTATCTGGGCTTTTTCGGAGGCAAAATTTACATGTTCGACATGGCCGCGCGCTCCTTTTCAATGGTCGCGCATCCTTTTCCAGACCGGCTCGTCTGGGGTGGCGGAGCATCGCAAACTGGCAAAATATACATGGGGGTGTATTCCACCGGCGAATTCTGCGAATACGACATCCGTACCCGGAAGTATGATGTCTTCGCCCCCATGCCCAAGGACAACCTCGGCCATTACGCATCCGAATTTGCCGAGCTGCCAGGCGGCCGCATACTCGTTTATATCCAGGGCGCCAAGCCGACCTTCGTCCTTTACGATCCGGCCTCGAAGCGGATCGAGAAAACATACGCCCTCGATCTCCACGCCAAGGCCTCGCGTTCCCTGGCCGCCCTCGACAGCGAAAGGGTTATATTCAGCTCCGGGGATGCGGTGAAAGTGTTCAACATTGTTGCCGGGAGCTTCGAGAACGACCTGCTGTCAAAAATACCCGAATCCTTTCATTACCTGAACCGCTGCGGAGAGGCTTTCACCGCGGTCAGCCTGTCTTCCGGCGGCATGTACCGGTTTGACCGCAACGGTTACGCGCTCCTCAAGGATAAGCTCGCGGACAACAACGTTCCCTCGGGCGGTGTGCATGCCGTGGATTCACGCACGTATGCCTGCGTGGGCGACAACGGGCTTTTCACGCGCTTTGACTCCGAGACCGGCCGCGAGGAGAACCTGCAGCTGCCCAATGAAACCTCGTGCGGTATGAACCTGCAGATGCTTAAAAAGGACCCGCAGTCCTCTCTTGTCGTTGGCTCGCACTTCATCAATTCGCAGGTCTTTTGTTTAAATCTCGAAACGAAGGTGTCGGTTTCATCACTCAGCAAGGTCGTGGCCCATCCCGGCCAGATAAACTGCGCCACCTTCCTGGAAGGCCTCTGCTACCTCGGGTCCTACGGGCATGCCAACATCCTTGTTTATGATCCGCGCCGGCCCTTTGAGTGCAACCGGAACCCGCGCCTCGTCGGGGCCTCCAGCCATGAGCAGAACCGGCCCGTCGCCATCGCGAACGACGGGCGCCTGGTCTACATGGCCACCAAGGCCAATTACCAGACCCTGGGCGGCGCCATCACAGTGCTGGATCCGGCCGACGGCGCCATCGAGGTCTACCGCGATTTTGTGGAGTCGCAGAACCCGACCGCGATGTTCTACCACGCCAGCGGGGTGCTCGCGGGTGCGACCCAGACTTTCGGGGACATGCGCACCCACGCTCCCAAGGCCAAAAACGGCGTTATTTATGTCTGGGACACCAAGCAGCGGAAAACCGTCCATATGGCTGTACCCTGGGAAGCCGATACGCTGCCGGCGCAGGCGCTTTCACCCTCCGGGACGTTGATAGGTTTCGCCGAGGGCCGCTACTACCTTTTCAGCGTTGAGGATTTTTCATGCAAGACGCTTGCAACCGGTCTTAAATCAGTTTCCGGCGGTCTTTTTCTGGATGACAAACTATTTCTCGGATGCTGCCGCGCGGCCGCCGGCGGCGGTCAGGCATTCTTTGTCCTGGATATTGAATCCAACTCTGCCCGCGAAATATACCCGGCCGATGAAACGCGCATTTTCGAGATGATTTCCCCGCGTGAAATACTTGTCAACCACGGCGAATACATGGTTAAAAAGCTGGTCCTGGAGTGATCAGGCGTTGTTGAGCAGGTCCGAAGGCAGCGGGTCGTAGCGGCAGTGGTCCGCCTTGGGAATCGTGTATCCGCCGCAATGGTAGATGCGCGGCCGCCCGGCTGTGCGGAAGCGAAGGACGAAAGGCATGCCGGCCTTGACCGTTGCCGGCACATTTTTAACCACAACTTTCAAGCCTTCCTGGCTGAACGGATAGCGCTTCCCGGTGGCGAGCGCGGCGACTTCCCGCACCTTGCACTTGACTCCGTAGATGACAAGGGGGTTGCCGGGCCACTTGCTGATGTGCCAGTAAAAGGCGTTGCGGCCGGCCGTAAATTTGCCGTGGTGCGTCCAGTCGCTGCGGGCGTTCTTGTCCGAATGCAGGCTCACCACGAAGCGCTCTCCCGTGAAAACCGCCTTGCTGTTTTCCTTAAGCCAGCGGCCAACCGCATCAACGCATTTTTCCCAGGGGCGGGGGATGGAGCCGTCGCCCATGGGCGCCAGGTTCAGCATCAGGTTGCCCTGGCCGGCCGCGCACTGGCGCAGGATTTCGGCCACGGTTCCCGGGCTTTTCCAGTCGTGGTCGCCGCGGTGATAGCCCCCGCTGGAGTTGAGGTTCATGTAGGCTTCCCACGGCCGGCCCGGTTCGGATGCCTTTATGTGCCCCTCCGGGGTGTCGAAATCGCCCCTGACTCCGCAGCGGCCGTTGACCATGATGCGCGGCTGCAGCCGGCGCGCCATGGCGTTGAGCTTTTCCCCCTGCCAGCCTTTGCCGTCAAAGGGCCACCAGCCGTCGTACCAGAGCACGTCTATTTTTCCGTAGCGGGAGAGTATTTCCCGGAACTGGCCGTGCACGAATTCAATGAAAGGCCGGTAGCATTCCGCCGGCCGCTCCAGCGCGTCTACCGCGCTCGGGGAATGGACCCAGTCGTTGAGCGAGTGGTAGAGGGCGATGCGCAGGCCGTGTTTGCGGGCGGCCTCGACAAACTCGCGCACCAGGTCCCGGCCGCACCTGGTTTTGGGGGCCGTGAAATCCGTCAGGGCGGAGTCATAGAGGCAGAAGCCGTCGTGGTGCTTGCAGGTCATCACGGCGTAGCGCATACCCCAGTCGCGCCGGGCCCTTCCCAGCAGCTCGTCGAAATCCAGCTCGTCGGCCGTGAAGCGGCCGGCCAGCCGCTTGTATTCCGGAAGAGGGATGTGCTCGCGGTTGAGCACCCATTCGCCCCGCTCCAGCAGGGAGTAGAGGCCGTATTGTATGAAAAGCCCGTAGCGTGCCTTCAAAAACCATTTTGTGTCCGGTTTCATATCCTGCCTCCCGCGCGCGGCGCCCCGCTCATGCGTCGTTCCAGATTCAGCAGCGTTTATAATTCGTTCTTTTAAAAAGCAGGGCCGGTTTAATACCGGCCATTACCGGTCAATTATTTTAACTGTCATTCCCGCCCGCCCCGGCGGAGGCTGGAATCCAGCTGCAAATAATATGAACCTGGATTCCCTGGTCGAGCTCCCTGGCCGGCGTTCGGGCATAGGCGGGCAGGCCCATTTTCCGCCTTCGTCCCGACTCTCCTATAGGTCGGGACTGCTGCGGGCGAAGGAAGGTCATGGTATGACCTTGCGCAGATCCGGGTTCTCCGGCCCGAAATGCTTTAGCATCACGATCGGGTCGGTCCGGGAAGGATTGCTGATGGTCACCCCGGCCCGGGCCGCCTGTTCGGAAACGAAAAATTCGTCGCTGGTCAGCTGTCCGTAGCGGATAAGCGCCGGCGATTCTATGTCCCAGCCGTTCATGCGCCCGTGGCCCTGCAGCACTATCAGGCCGTAGGCGCCGGAATCCGTTATCACGGCGGTTTTGCCAGGCAGCACCGTAAGCTCCTTGGCGCTGAAGGCGATCGAGCGGTAGCAGATCCACTTCTCGCAGTAGCCTTCGCCTGCCATCTCATTTTCAGGCCGCACCGGCCGGGGCCGCATGAAACGGTGGGCGGCGAAATCGGGATCAACGTTTTTCTCCCAGTCCAGCACGTCCACCAGGTAGTTGAAATCGCCCCTCTTGGAGGCAGGCGAGTTTTTCCAGAGCAAATCCTCGGAGATGATCTGGTCGTTCACGAGCGACTGGTACATCGCGAAGACGTCGGAGGCCTCCTGCGGCTCGTAGGTGCACAGGCTGCCGGGTGCGTGGAGCACGCCGGGCGGCACGTCCCAGCCGGTGCCGGGCTCGAGGCGGTAGGCGCGCGATAAGTTGGTGATCTTGTTGTCGCCCTTCGTGAAGTTGCGCAGGCATTCCAATATTTGCGCCCTGGTGGTCCCCGGCTCGATCCCGAAAAAGGTGTATGGGAAGTCGCCGCCGTGGTTGTTGACCTGGGTCGGGAAGTAATAGGCCTCGTGCTTTGGGGTCTGCCTGACCAGCCGGGCGTGCTTTGAGCGGTGGTGCACGTGGTGGGGCAGGGCGCCCTTGTTGTCAAAGAACTTCGCGTACATCGGCCAACGCCGGTGCTTTTTCCATATCCGCTCCCCGATCAGCTCGCCCTTGAGCTCGTTGATCGCGTCGCGCAGCAGGACGCGGCGCTCTTTGCCTCCATCCGTGAACACTATGAAGCTCAGCCCTTCGTTGGGCGCGGTCTTGGGGCCGTTATCGGCCGGGGTGGCGGAGGCAAACCAGCGCTCGTCAATGCCGCCCCGCTCGCCGCCGAGGGCGTAGTAGTCGTCCGGGTGCAGCTTGATGCGCCGGCCCGGGATGCAGAATGAGCGCGGAACCCAGTTGGGCGCGAGCCGCACTATGCCCTTGCCCTGTTCCAGCGCCAGTTCGGATAATTTCCTTGTGTCCATCTTGTCCGGCCTCCCCGCCTGTGGTTATTTTATTTCAAAAACTACCTTGATCGCCTCGCCGCTTTCAAAGAGGTCGAAGGCCTCCTGCCATTGCGAGAGCTTGAAGGAGTGGGTGATGATGGGCTTGACCTTGATCTTGCCCGAGGCGCACAGCTCCAGCGCCTTTTCCCATCCCCAGAATTTCTGGCTGAAGGAGCCCGTGAACCGCAGCTCCTTGTAGAGCACCTGGTCAAGGTCGAATTCCACCGGCTTGCCGCAGATGCCAACCTGGGTGTAGCTGCCCTCGCGGCGGAGCGAACGCAGGCAGAGTTGCGCCGCCGCCCCCGCGCCCGAACATTCCAGCGCCACGTCTGCGCCCGCGCCCCTGGTTATTTCCAGTATTTCCTTTTCGGGGCTTTCGGCCGCAATGATGCAATCCGCCCCGAGCTTGCGGCCGAGCTCAAGCCGGCGCTCGTCCTTCTTGCGGCCCGTCAGGATAACGGTCGCGCCGTTGGCCTTGGCGTACTGCAGGCAGAAAAGCCCCATGGGCCCGGGGCCGGTGACGAGGACAAAGTCGCCCGAGTTGATCCGGGTGAGTTCCACCACCGCGTGGTAGGCGCAGGCCGAGGGATCGGTCAGAGAGCCGGAGGCGAAATCCACCTTGTCCGGCAGGCGGTGGATCCGGGCGACGGGTATTATGA
>Ga0172371_10011156_pt1 | contig 12012 bp, 10 predicted proteins | sample Lak12m_FD_114543 | JGI IMG/M metagenome (GOLD analysis project Ga0172371, IMG submission 114543) | Freshwater microbial communities from Kabuno Bay, South-Kivu, Congo - kab_022012_12m | ecosystem: Environmental > Aquatic > Freshwater > Lake | place: Democratic Republic of the Congo: South-Kivu...
CCGGTGATCGAGGACGGTAGTTACCGTTTCACCGTGAAGGCAGGGAAGCCGGAGGACGCCGAGGCGGCGAAGAATGGCACGAAGCTAGCGCGGGCGAACTTTGCTTGCCTGATGTCCGGCACGCCTGTGCCTGGGGACTACATTAAGGCCGAGGGCAGGGCCGGGCGGATGGGCGCTCGGCTCATGGCCATCGTGGCCGAGGGAGAGCGCGGGAGGGTCTACCTGGCGCCAACACCAGAGCATGAGGCAGTGGCGCAAGAGGCGAAACCAACGTGGCGACCGGATGGAGAGATTGCAGCCCGAATGACTGGCGGAAACTGCACGCCGTATGGTCTAACAACGTGGGGTGACCTCTTCACTCCCCGCCAGCTCGTTGCGCTTGCGACCCTGTCCGACCTCGTCGGCGAGGTGCCCGAGCGGGCGAGGTGCGACACGGTTGCGGCGTGGCTGGACGGAGATGGAGCGGGGATCGACAAGGGTGAGACGGGAGCCATCGCCTACGCAGAAGCGGTGGCGGTGTACTTGGGGTTTGTGGTGAGTAGTCTGTCTGATCGCATGTCGACGATCTGCACCTGGGACACAGGGGGGCCGACTTGGGGAACAAAGACGAGAAACACCTTCTCGCGACAAGCCATACCAATGTCGTGGGACTTTGCAGAGGTAAATCCACTCTCGACGCAGTCCGGTAGCCTGGAGAATTCGCTGGACTACACTGCGAAGGGCGTTGTTTGCGCGGGTGTATCGCCGGGTGATGCTCGTCAGGCAGATGCGTCCAGCCAGAGTATGAGCGAAGGAAAGGTCGTCTCCACCGACCCCCCTTACTACGACAACATCGGCTACGCCGACCTGTCGGACTTCTTCTACGTCTGGCTGCGCCGCTCGCTGAAGTCCTTCTTCCCCGACCTTTTCACAACGCTCGCCGTGCCCAAGACCGAGGAGCTGGTGGCTACGCCCTATCGGCACGGCGGCAAAGAAAAGGCGGAAGCGTTCTTCCTCGAGGGCATGACGCATGCGATGCACCGCCTGGCGGAGCAGGCGCATCCGGCCTTCCCGGTGACTATCTACTACGCCTTCAAGCAAGCCGAGAGCACGAGCGCCGACGGCACCGCGAGCACCGGTTGGGATACCTTTCTGGACGCGGTCATCCGCGCCGGTTTTGGTATCAGCGGCACCTGGCCGATGCGGACGGAGCTCGGGAACCGGATGATCGGTTCGGGCACCAACGCTCTTGCCTCCAGCATCGTCCTCGTCTGCCGCCCGCGCGCCGCCGACACTCCCACTGCCACCCGTCGCGACTTCGTCGCCGCCTTGAAGGCCGAGCTTTCCGTTGCGCTCGCTCACCTGCAGCGCGGCAACATCGCACCGGTTGACCTTGCACAGGCAGCCATCGGCCCGGGCATGGCGGTCTACACTCGCTACGCGAAAGTTCTCGACGCCGAGGGAAAGGCGCTCACCGTGCGCGAAGCCCTGGCCCTCATCAATCAGACCCTCGACGAGGCGCTGGCCGAGCAGGAGGGCGACTTCGACGCCGACAGCCGCTGGGCGCTGACTTGGTTCGAGCAGTCGGGCTTCGCCGAGGGCGAGTACGGTGTGGCGGAACAGCTCTCCAAGTCCAAGAACACCAGTGTCGCGGGCATGGTGGAGGCGGGGATTCTTGCCTCGAAGGCCGGCAAAGTGCGGCTGCTCCGCCCGGACGAGCTGCCCGCCGACTGGGACCCGACTACCGACCCTCGCCTGACGGCGTGGGAGATGGTGCATCACCTGATCCGGGCGCTCGATTCCGGCGGCGAGGGCGCCGCGGCCGCTTTGGTAGCCAAGCTGGGCACCAAGGCCGAGACCGCGCGCGAGCTCTGTTACCGGCTCTACACCCTGTGCGAGCGCAAGAAACGTGCTCCTGAGGCGCTGTCGTACAACGCCCTCGTGCAGAGCTGGCCGGAGATTGCGCGACTGGCGCGGGACGGGGGTGCGCCTGCGATGGAGCAGGGCGCGTTGTTCGACAGGGCCGAGGAGTAGGCCGTGCAGATCGAAAGCCTTGAAATCAAGAACTACCGACTCTGCCGCGACGCGAAGCTTGACGCTCTGCCCTGCATCGCAGCAGTAGTCGGAGCAAACGGCTCGGACAAGTCCACGCTGTTTGGCGGCACCCATGTTCTCTACAGGGGTGGACGGGGTATCCGCATTCCGCTTGGCGGCTGGTAGGGCTGCATATGCAGTCTGTCGAATCCGAAGACGACAAACGGTATGGAACCGGTTCTCCTGCTGTCGGGGCGCTCGTTGGTCGATTTCGCCGTCGACGTGCTCGGTGTTATGCAGACGCCCCGGGGCTGTGGCCTTTGAGACATGGGGGACTGGATAATGCCTGTTGTGTGGACTGGACGGGTTCATGACCGACGACGAGCTGATCCGGGAGATCGAGGCGCAGCGGGACTTGATGGTAGCCGTTGCCACGGGCGGACCGGAGATCAAATCCGTGAACGCGGAATACCGGGAGCGGCGCGAACGAATCGCGCGTGGCCTTCGCGAGCGGGGCATCACTGATCCCAATTCGTATTCTGACCTATGGCGCTGGTACGGCTACTGGAGTACGCATCTCTCGAACTGGGCTTCTCGGAGGGGCTACATCGCTGAACTCTACGATCTGCTGATCGACCAAATACGGAACGCGTCAGCGTCGACGCAGGTCTTCGAAGAGCCGACCGGGTGGGAGAGGGTCGACCGTGGAATCGGCAAGGCTCGGCGTGACCTGCAGGTCGCCCAGTCGGAGGAAGAGTTCCAAGCCGTGGGGCTACACTGCCGCGAGGTGCTGATCTCTCTCGCACAAGTCATCTTCGATCCCGACGAGCATCTTCCAGTCGACGAGGAACTTCCAAGTGACACCGACGCGAAGCGGCGCCTCGACGCGTACTTCGCTTCTACACTCGCTGGACCGTCATCACAGGAGGCGCGTGCTGTCGCCAAGAGCGCGGTCAAGCTTGCCTTGGCCGTGCAGCACAAGAGGACGGCCACTTTCAGGGACGCGGCGCTCTGTCTCGAGGCGGCAAACTCCGTCGTCAACATCGCGGCGGTTCTTGAGGGTCGTCGCGGGGGCGAAATCGAAGATGTGGGGGAATCCTTGGAGGACATCCCGTTCTAGCAGCAGCCACACAACATGAGCATCCAACAGACTCGCCGCCGCAGAGGTAGACTCGCGTGGAAGCCGTCGGCAGCGGCTCGCAGTTGATGCTCAGAACGTTCGACATGACTACGTCTGTCGGCTTCCCGAGGTGTCAGGGGGTGAGGCTTGGAGGCCAATTTCAAGGTGTATCAGTTCGAGAAGAGCTTCGAGCGAATCAACGATATTCTCAACGCCAGTGATCTGAACTTCTCAGAAGTCGACGAGATTCCATCGCGAGACGACCTCACCTTCACGAACGGGTACTACGTGAACTGCTCGGCTCTTTTCGCAGACATTCGCGGTTCATCGGGTCTTCCTGCGAAGTACCAGCGACCCACCCTCGCCAGGATCTTTCGCTCCTACATCTCAGAGGTCGTTGCGATTCTGAATGGCTCGGTCCACTGCAAAGAAGTCGTGATTGCGGGTGACTGTGTTTCCGGCATCTTCGAGTCCAAGTACAAGTCACACATCGACGAGGTGTTTGGCATAGCCGCGCAGGCAAACAGCATGGTCAAGATCCTCAACTACCGCCTCAAGAAGCGGAACATCGAACCCATTGCTGTCGGGATCGGTGCCTCGTACGGGCGGGCACTCATGATCAAAGCAGGCTACAGTGGGTCTGGAATACACGACGTGGTGTGGATGGGCGAAGTCGTCAACGAGGCCTGCAAGCTCGGCAACTACGGGAGTGCCGGTTGGTTCGACAGCCCCATCATGGTGAGTTCTGTGTTCTACTCGAACCTGAGCGACCACAACCAGGGACTCCTTGAGTGGAACTCAAGTCGGTACTGCTACCACGGGAACGTGATCAACACCGCTATGGAGGAGTGGTATGCAGCCAACTGCACCTGATCCTCAGAGCGACGAGTACTTGAGGCTTGTCGTCAGGATGCTCGATGAATCGCGTGAGGAGATCACGCGAGCGGACACGAAAGCGAGCTTCCTCTTGGCTCTCTACGGGGCTGTTCAAGTGGTCTTCTTGACGGCGTTGGCGGCGGGTGATTGGAACCCAAGCAAGCTGGGATCGCGGCTTGGCTGGCTGTTTTGGCTGGGCTGGTTGCTCGCTCTGGCAGGCCTCTATACGGTTGGGCTGTCAGTCTACCCACGGGTAGGCAATCGCCACCAGGACTGTATCGCCTACTTCGGTCACGTTGCTGAATGCGAAACGATTGGCGAGATGCGCGAGGCGCTGATCAAATCGACGAGCAGGGCTGTCAGCCGCGACGAGGAGCAACTCTGGACAATCAGTAGAATCGTTCGGTCGAAGTACGGTCATATACAACACTCGATGTGGCTGACTCTTGCCGGCCTGTTGGTGTGCGGTGGCTCGGTGGTCGCTGCTAGCTGGTAGAAGCAGTGAACCCGACGAGCTTCGCTCGCGGGTCATCTGCTCGACGTTAGCCCGAAATCCGACTGGGGGTAGGGTATTGGCGGTCTACTACTTCTATGAGGTCTCCGATCCGGTCCCTTTCAGTTACCTGACGCCGACTGTGCAGGTCGGCCCCCTACCGCTTCCATACGAATCCGAAATGGCGCCCGGCGACTACCTTGAGTTCGCAATCGCGGATCTCGCGGAGGGCACGCGCCGAGGCTCGGTCAACGCATTCGGCAACGCAAAGAGAGCACTACATCTGCCGATTGATGGACTGTTGTACCAGTACGGGCTACTGACACATCTTCGGAAGGCAAGCTTCCCGCAGAAGCTCATGCTGGTGGGCGACGTCGGCATGATTCCCACAGGGGTCGTGCGCAATCTCAACGTCGAGCGCAACGTGGTTGAGCACGAGTACGCGGTTCCATCAGACCGACGGGCGCAGGAAGCGGTCGACGTAGCCAAACTTCTCGTTCTGGCGACTGAGAGACTGCTCGAGACAACTCCCCACGAGGCCGCAGTTGGATGGCGGAAACCCGCGGGGCACTTCCTGCTTCGCATAGAACCGCAAGCCGGGGAGTTGCGATTCTGTCGCGTCACCGCTCCCGGGATGCACTCGAGAATGCACGGCGTTACTTGTCTCGTGGGCATTCGCATGCCTTTAAGCGGGAAGCTCGCCGGAGGCGTCAGAGTCGCTGAGACCTCCTGGAAGACCATACCGCTGGACAAGGGACACATGAATGAGTGGCTTCCCGTGATCCGGGAGTTGGTCAACCTCCAGCGGCAGGGACACTCAAGAGGAACGACGATCGATCGGGAGCAGGGCACGTGCGGGGTCTACGTCACGTTGCCCATCTCTCTCCGCGATGGCATTTCTTGGCATGAGATGCTAGAGAGCGCCTTCGCTGATCGCCGCGAGGATTCGGGCACTCCTGGAGGCATTGTTGGTGCGCAGGATTCGGGCTAACAAGCGCATCGTGACGCGCGCGAGGTTGTCGTAGGCTGAAGGCGCATGGCGTGCAGTTAAACGCAACGCGTTAGGCGGACCTCCCAGTCATCGCGGGTTCCGTACCGTCTACCAGCTATTATTCATGGCGCAAACGCCTATGTAAACGTCGTTTCAACCGGTAAATAGCCTAATGCGCTTGACAGACGTATGACTGTTGGTATAGTGAGCGGTAGCTTTCCAATCGTAGGAGGACTACCATGGCACGAACGGCCGGAAGCAAGAACCGGAACTACCCGTCCGTCGGTCTCGTTGACGCCTTGCGCGTGCCGACCGCGATCCAGGACCAGGCGTCGGGGATGGCGGTTAGTCGACTAACGCTCGCGGAGTTGCTGGATGTCTCGCCTTCTTCCAGTAACTTCAGGGAACTGGTTGCATCGTCCCGCCTGTACGGCCTGACCACCGGCGGAATCAACGCGGATGAGTTTGGACTGACCGATCTTGGTGATGACGCGACAGGTGGGGACGAGGTCGCCAGGATCACCGCGTACAAGAAAGCCGTGCTGGATATCGTTCCGTACAAGACTTTCTTCGATGCTTTCGCCAACAAAAGGGTGCCTGGGCCCGCTGCGTTCAAGGAGTTCTTGACCAAGTCCGGTCATGTGTCAGTTGACCGTGCCGAAGAGTGCATGAGCTTTATCCTCGCTGATGCGGCCACCGCCGGCATGATTCGCTCCGTTAAGGGGAGCGACTACGTGGATCTCACCGGCGCCGGTCCTGACGTGGTCCAAGGCGGGGGCGAATCCGGGCGGGTGACCACTGAGGAGTTTGCTGATGACAGCGACACGGACAACGCAGAGCACCTGGAGGGCCGCGGCGCGACACCACCGCCCGCACCACGAGCAGCTTCGGGCAAGCCCAAGAAGGTGTTCATCGCCCATGGGAAGAACCGGACCCCTCTGGAGCAGCTTAAGAAGGCCCTGGACCAATTCAAGGTCAGCTATGCGGTGGCAGTTGACGAGCCGAACAAGGGGCGCCCCATCAGCAAGAAGGTGGCGAACCTGATGGAGGACGAGTGTTCCTCCGGCATCTTCATCTTCACAGCAGACGAGCGCTTCCTGCGCGAGACCGACGACGGGACAGAAGATGTGTGGCGGCCGAGCGAGAATGTCATCTACGAGCTGGGCGCTGCATCCATCCTCTACGACAACCGGATCGTCATCTTTAAGGAGGAGGGCGTTAGCTTCCCGAGTGATTTCTCGGACCTGGGCTATATCGAGTTCGCTAAAGACCAGCTCGTCGCTGAACTCGGGAACCTGTTCTCCGAACTGGTTGGGCTAGACATCTTGGAGGTCCGCGCCAAGTCGTGACGGTGCCTGCAGCTGTTGACGTGGCCAACAAGCGGATCGTCGGACAACGCTTCGCGTTGCCGCTGATGCCATGAGCGCTTAGACACAGCGGGGCGGTCGGGGGCTTTGGTGTGAACATCTACTTCAGTGACTACTTCTCGGTTGCGCCAGAAGCATTGGATGCCTACGGCGCGTTCGACGTATCCCTCGTGAATGATCTGCCGCTCTTCGTAGACCCATTCCTGCTCTTCAACAGTGACGATTACGTCTACCAGGGGCTGCACGACCAGATCATCGAGTACATGCGCTTTCTGAAGCGCGTGGCTCTCGACGAGGAGATTCCGGACGGACTCAAGAGCGCGTGGTTCACATTTCCCGAGGTAAGCCAGAACTGGTTCGGCTACTGCGAGCAGGGCAACAAGGGGCATGGGCTAGGCTCGGGCTTCTCGGGCGCGCTGCACAAGAACTTTAGAAGCGTGTTCGCGAACTTCGGCGAAGAGACCGTCACGCGCGGCAGCCACATTGAGAAGCTTGCCCTCATACGCGATGGGGTCGGTAGAGACAACCTGAGTGACTTCACAACTAAGGGATCGTCAGATAACAACTTGGAGGGAAAGAAGTGCGGAGGTCGAAGTAGTGTGGTGTGATCGACGAGGCGGCCATTGGTGATCGGTATCGAGCGTTGGCGGGGGAGCTTGATGAGCGCCGGCGGCGGTTGTGGGCGGCTGCTGAAGCGCGGTCCTGCGGGCGGGGCGGCATCGCGGCGGTGGCGCGGGCGACGGGGATCGCCCAGAACACAATTCGCGCCGGGCTACGCGAACTGGAGCGCGGTGAGCGCCTGGAGCCGGGCCGGGTACGCAGACCAGGCGGGGGCCGCCCCCGGCTCACAGACAGAGACCCCTCGCTGCTTGAGGACCTGGAGCGCCTGGTTGACGCAGACAGCCGGGGTGACCCCGAGCTACCCCTTCGTTGGACGGCCAAGAGCGTTAGGCGGCTGGCTGCCGCGCTACGGGGGATGGGTCACCAGGTCAGTCATCAGACGGTCGCTCAACTGCTGCGCAGCCTGGGCTTTAGCCTGCAGGCCAACGTCAAGGTCAGGGAGGGCCGCCAGCATCCCGATCGCGACGCCCAGTTCCACCACATAAACGCCACCGTCAAGGCGGCGCTCGACGCCGGGGAACCAGTGATAAGCGTGGATACCAAGAACAAGGAGCTTGTCGGGGATTTTAGGAACGGGGGGCGGGAGCTACGTCCCAAGGGCTCCCCCATCCCGGTGCGCACTCATGACTTTAAGGATCCGGATTTGGGCAAAGCCATCCCCTACGGCATCTACGACCTGGCCGACGACAGCGGCTGGGTAGCGGTCGGGATCGACCACGACACCGCGCAGGCAGCCGTGGCGAGCATAAAGGGCTGGTGGGAGCACCTGGGCGCTGCCCGCTACCCGAAGGCCGATAGGCTCACCATCACCGCCGACTGCGGCGGCTCCAATGGCTACCGCACCCGCCTCTGGAAAACCGAGCTGCAGAAGCTGGCCGACCAGACCGGCCTCACCATTCGGGTCTGCCACTTCCCCCCGGCCACCAGCAAGTGGAACAAGATCGAACACCGCCTGTTTAGCTTCATCACCATCAACTGGCGGGGCAAGCCCCTGGAAAGCCGCCAGGTCATCATCGAGCTGATCGCCGCCGCCACCACCCGCACCGGGCTGAAGGTCTACGCCCAGCTCGACGAGCGCACCTACCCCGACAAGATCAAGGTCACTGACGCCGAGCTGGCTGCTGTTCAGCTCGAAGGCGACCCTTTCCATGCTGAGTGGAACTATACTATCTCTCCACGCAAGTAAAAAACTGACGAGCCCTAACCTCATCCAAGGATTCCTTGCAGAGTACACCCAGGCCTTCGCGAAGGAGCACATCGACACGGCGCTTCTTGGAGAGTTTGCGATGCGCAAGGCATTCTTCAACTACACGACCAGAACCTGGGCCACAAGGAAGTACGTGCTGCCTGAGTACCACGGTGATTTCGTCCTGCTGACCCCTAAGGACATGCTCACCAAGGATGAGACTTGGATCAACCGTTCCGACCTACTTCGTCGTTTCGCTGGAATTGCAGCCGCACTTCCAAACCCAGAGTTGCGGGCACAAGTCAACCAGTACCTGATGCAGGTCCTGCCCAAGGACCCAAAGGCGACAGAAGAGGACATCAACTTCGCCATTTCCTCGGTGATCGAGAGGTATCCCGAAGTCATCGACTACTACGTACTTGATCGCGAGAACGAGGGAGATAGGGCGGTGTCGGTTGCCCAAGAGCACGTCGCGCAGGTGCATCGTCAGTTCGTTGAACAGGTCAAGGCTCTGGTGTCTGATCTGCTCGTGCCCGAGGGCTTCTACCAATCTTCAGGCAACACGTACAACGAAGCGATGGAACGCTTGCTCTTCCTCAAGGACGTGGTCGAGAACAAGGGGGGCCACGTCTTCTTCTATCTGGACGGGGAGCCGGTGCGTCGTGAGACCGACCTGCACCTTCTCTACAGGTTGACCTGGTTCGCCACACCTTCCGACGTCAGCAGGGAGGTCAACGATGGTCGTGGCCCCGCCGACTTCAAGGCGTCTCGCGGGGCGACCGACAAGACCCTCGTCGAGTTCAAGCTCGCGAAGAACAGCAAGCTCGAGCAGAATCTCGCTAAGCAAGCCCAGGTGTACGAGGCGGCGTCCGGTGCCACCCATCCGTCGATCAAGGCGATCTTGTTCTTCACGGAGGCCGAGTTGAGTCGAGTGACGGACATCCTAGAACGCCTTGGCATGGCGGACTCACCGCACGTTGTTCTGATTGACGCGCGCAGCGACAACAAGCCGTCTGGATCGAGGACATGAACCAGAGGGAAGCGTGTCTAGCGTGCGGATCAACCCATTTGCTTCGCTCGCGTCTCATCCCCAGAGCTGTTAGGCCGAATAGGAGGCTGCAGTGGCGGAGAAGGAGAAATCAGATGCGCTTGCTCCTCAAACTGCCGACTACGTCGTAGCTGCAGCGCGCGCTGCGCTCGGCGCTGTGCCATTCGCTGGATCACTCCTGGCGGAGATAGCGGGCGTCATCATCCCGAACCAGCGCGTCGATAGGCTCGTGCGTTTCGCGGGTGAGCTGGAAGCTCGTCTCGTCGGTGTCGAGGAGAGTTTTGTCAGGTCCCAACTCTCGGACGAAAGCTTCACTGATCTCATGGAGGAGGGATTGCGCCAGGCGGCCCGCTCGATATCTGATGCGCGACGGAAGTACATCGCCTCCCTGATCGCGAATTCCCTCGACCTGGAGGGGATTTCGTACGCGGAGTCGAAGCACCTACTGCGGCTCTTGGACGCGCTCAATGATGTCGAGGTGATTCGGCTGGGCTCGCGCAATGACCTGTTCGGAGAAGATCAGGAGCAGTACTGGCAAATACATCAGAGAGTACTTGAGCCAGTGCTGGCTCTCTCGGGGTCATCGCAAGAGGAAGTGGACCGGGCGACCCTCCAAAAGGCCTATGATCTGCATATGGCCCAGCTAGGCCTGCTTCGCCCCCGATACAAGGTCGACGGCAAGACAAAGGAGCCGGAATTCGATCGCGATGGCAGGCAGCAGGCTCACGGCTATGACATCACGCCGCTCGGCCGACTCCTTTGTCGTGCGGTAGGACTGCGTAGTGGCGTATCGGGCTAACAACGGCATCCAGACGGACAATGCCGAGCGTTGTCCGTCTGATGCAGGAGGCGTTAGCAGGAGAATCGCCTGCGGGAGGATGCAGACACTCCAGGGGGAAGCCAGTTGAGCATTCGAGACCCGTTCTACGTCCAGATTGAAGCCGCCCTCGGGAACGTGCGGCTGGATACGGATCTCTTCGAGCGAATGGCTGCAGAGCTGGTGGAGTCGAAGGGTCTAGGCACAAACCTTGCCGTCGGGGGCGCTGACAACGGCTACGATTTTGAGCTTCTCGACACTGCGTTCGAGCCTGGACCCGGGGTCGTCACTACCAGTGATCGCGTGACAACGAATCTCAAGGGCAATCTAGACCGCAATAGGGCGAACTGTCCGCGGGCCGCGAAGAAGACGTACGTCGTCACATCCTCAGTACTCACTTCAAAGAAGCGGGACAATCTCAAGAAGGCGTCTCGCGAGCGCGGATACACGTATCTGGGAGCGTCCGACCGGTATGAAGTAGCCCGCTACATCTACGCCAATCCCCATTGGGCGCGGAACCTTCTCGGGCTCGACGGTCAGCCCTCCGCCCTGTCGGCGGTGCCGAGAACATCCCGTCCGCTCGGCGATGTGCCCCTCGTAGGTAGGCAGGACTCGCTAGACCGTCTTCGTGCTCTCGACGGCGACGCGATGCTGGTTGGATCCCCCGGTTCCGGCAAGACCGCCATACTCACTCAGCTTGTGGCCGACGGTGTTGCTTCTTTCATGGTCTCCACCGACATGGCCGCAGTCGCGAATGCCATCAGGCAGCAGACTTCCGAAGTAGTGATCATCGACGATCTCGAAGACATGGCGGTCGCTACTCGCGAGCTTGCCAGACTTCGAAGTGAGATGGGCGCGGAGTTTGGAATCATCGTGACGGACTGGGAGAAGAATCCCGATCTACAGCAAATTCTTGGACTATCCGACGCGGGCGTCATTGAATTGGAGCGGCTCACCAGGGATGAGGTCGTCGCCGTTGTCGAGTCCGTCGGCGTGATAGGTCCACGACTACTCATACGCGAGATTGTGGACCAGGCCGAGGGTGTGCCGGGGTTGGCGGTGACATTAACCCAAGCTGCACTGGCTGGGGACTACGGCGACGTGTTCGACGGCAACAGGCTTGGAGCGCTCATGGAGTCGGCAGTGAACCGTCTCCTTGGGAGCCCTCAGGAGGGCAGGCGCGCGGTTCTTGCCCTGGCGGCAATTGCGCTCGCTGGCGACCCAGGGCTCACCCTAGAAGAGGTTGCCGACTACGTTGACGTCTCAAGGGCTGATCTGCAGAGTATTCTGAGACGCCTGACATCGGGTGGCATCATTCGCTCAGACCGGCGTCGCGTGAGCCTCCGCCCACGCCCGCTGAGACGCTACATGATACGCAAGGCCTTCTTCGACGTGAGCCCTGCCGATTATGCCCCCCTCATGAGGGTAATGCCGGATTCTGGCGAGATGGCCAAGGAACTCGTCTTGGCTTCAAGGGCCG
>Ga0172371_10011157_pt1 | contig 12012 bp, 11 predicted proteins | sample Lak12m_FD_114543 | JGI IMG/M metagenome (GOLD analysis project Ga0172371, IMG submission 114543) | Freshwater microbial communities from Kabuno Bay, South-Kivu, Congo - kab_022012_12m | ecosystem: Environmental > Aquatic > Freshwater > Lake | place: Democratic Republic of the Congo: South-Kivu...
CCATCAGGAAGACGTTTTATCGTTTCAACTGTAGCTTCTTTGAGTAAATCCATTATTCCCACCACCTTTCATTATGTCTTTTCATAATTATAACAAATATCATATCGCTTGTTCTTTCGCCTAACGTTGTAGGTTTGCGCCGTGTGCCTGCTACGGTCAATCTTAATCGCAATAATAAAACAGGCACATGGAGCGACCCCAACGTCATATATGGATATTGGAGCGCCGCAAACCCGGTTTTTAAATGAAATTTCGGGCATTATCTAATTAGAACCGTCCTCATTTCCTTACTGTTTGTTTCTCATGAAACCAAATCAGCCCTGTTGCTGAGGTAACTTAAACCCAATATAAGTTCCGCTGCTAATCCCCATCAACGCTAGCAACGTTGTATCGAAATCCGGCATGGATAGGGAATTAAACACTGATACAATGAAAATGCATATCAATATAATAGTCCAAGCAAACATCTGAAACCGGTGAAAGCTAATCCCGTCGTCATCGCTAAGTATGTCGTTGATAAAACCTTTTGATGCCTTGGGCTTAGCTGCTTCAGCAAGTTTCTGGATTTTGCTATTCAGATCAGAAATCTCCCCCCGTTTTACTTTCAGTTCTGTCTGCTTTGTGGCCAGAGCAACTTTTTGTTCTGGGGATGCGTTGGCCGCATTTGACGCGGCAATCTCACTTTGGAGCTTTTCTGCTTCAACCTCTGCGTTCTTTTTTTTCTCTTCGAGAGCCCGACTTTGATTTTCTTGATCACTGCGTTTACTTGAATCGACAATGGCGGAGCTCAGGCCTGTGGCAGCACTAATCCCCATTAGTGCAAGAACTGACGTTGTCAAAGTGGAGAGATCGCTTGTGACCATCCAGATGTAAACGTATGAAATGATGATGATGAAAAACCAAAAAGCCATTTGGGTGCGAGCTAGACTATAAGGCTTTCGATTGGGTTTCTGTTTGTCATCGACTCCCTCCGGTCGTGAGCCGGGTACACGAATAACGTCGCTTTTGCGAGCCAGCGACCAGAATAGAATAATGCTAGCCAGAAATGTAAGCACGAAAATCCAGAACCAACCGCTATTAATAACAATAAGTGGGGCCATAATATGACCTTGTACTTTCACACTGTCTTGACGGACAGTGACAGGTACGATACGGGTGAACCCTTTTGGTTTTCTGTTTAAGACAGCATTCCAAGCATCTTTCGACTCAGGGGTACGCTTGAGATCAAACTGCAGATGTGTATTGTTAACTGCGAGGGTTGGAGCAAGCCCAGTGAAAGCATTTCCATCGATGTAGAGGACAAATTTCGAAGGATCAGTGTCTTTCTGGTCAACCCATTTTTCGAGGTTCTCAACACGAATCTTGATAGTGTGATAAAGGGCAAGCGTGCCCTCAACCCCTTTAACTGTTAGCGGCTCCGTACTCTTGTCCTGAGCATCTGATGGGTTTATTACCATTACCATCAATCCGATTAAAATTAAAGAACAAAAGATCTGTGGCTTCAGGATCTTATGCGTCATAAGTCTGATTAGCATATTGCTTCCTCCTTTCAAGTTAAGATAGTTAAAGCACAGTTCTAACGTATCCAGTACAGAAGAAGTTTCACCAGATTTAAAAAGGGGCGGTTCTATTTTCATTCATGCTCTCTCTCCATTTCATGCCCGAAATTTCATCTAGCGGTTCCGTTGCAAAAGAAGCCAGAAGGGTTTGGAACGTAAGTCTTTTCCGCCATGTTATCTGACGCTGCGGGCTGTCCTTTTAAAAAGAAATTTTCCATATCATCGATATCAAAGTGTTACCAAATAGTCGAAGTTGCCTTCTCCAACATTCTTAATTAATTTCTTTATAATATAATCGGTATTATCATCCGGGCCAGAAATATATAAGGGTTTCCCGTCTTTTCCGAATTCTATATCAAAAGAAAGGTCCATATCGGATGTTTCATCCAGAACAAACTGGGACAACGAAAAGTCTTTCTGAGGCTCGAATCCCATCTTTTTGGCATATTCAATAGCGCCATATATAATCCGATTAGCCAGTCCAGAATGACAGGCAATTGGTGAAGATTCTTGAAACATTTTAATTTTCAGATTTTGATAATCCTCTAACGTAATATTTGCATTGCAAAATGTATTTTTAAGTCCCAGACAATATATGTCCACAAGGAAAACACCAATAATTAATTCATTATTAGGTTGTCTGCGCGAGAGTAAGATATGTGCTAATCCACTATCTTTCCAATTATCATTAATCAAACATTCATAAATAGGGAATGCCTTGGCTTTTTTGATAAGGTTCATTTTGTATGTAAAACTATCAAAGCCTGAGCTATGTGATGTCCTCCTTTTTCTTTCCTTATCCTTTCTTTTCTTTTTCAAAAGAGCTTTTTGCCTTCTCTTTTCATTTTGAGACATTTTTTCTCCTTATTTAATCACTAAAATAATTTTTCCTGCCTGCAGTGAGCAGATAACGTTCTTGGCGGAAAAGAAGCCTGAAAGGGTTTGGATAGTAATCTTTTCCGCCATGTTATCTGTCGGTGCGAGCAGCCCCTTTTTAAAATGAATTTTGAAGGTTTGACTCTTGCTTACTCCTTTTAATCAGCTTCCATGGTTAATCGTTGTCTTAATTGTTCTATTTTGGTTTCAAGTTCATCTAAGTTTTTGCGTATATTATCAGCTCGATCTCCTGTAAATATTATCTTAGCCCAATTTTTTTCAAAGTCAACTTTCTGGCTTAATAAACTACCAAATGTCTTTTGTAATTCTTGAAAAGTTAAGTTCCTATTTTGTAAAACGTTGTCTATTTCCATTTTAAAAGCGTCAATCCTATACTCTAACCTTTCAATCTGTTTAAGCTTTTCATTATCCAATTTTTCACTCCTGTTTTATTATATACGGATTATTTTATCTTCCTCGTTTATCGTTCCCGCCTATCTCGTGTTTCTCCAACAGAAATTAATTCTCCAGTTGGGCCATAAAAGCCCGGGATTATCTTGACGATAATTTCTGTGCATTTATTCCCTGGTGCACTTGTTGTTAATATTTTCTTGAGAAGTTCTTTCTTTTTTGGATCTTTGATTATACTCATAGAGGTACTGCCTTCCTCATCCCATACTGCTACATCACGTTCATATATATTTGATATCCGTACACACAGGGCAGCTTTTTTCCCTATTGCATCCTTACCATCAAAACTGATGTCCTTAATAGTTTTATAATCTTGCGCAAAGGTAGCATTTGCAAGAAAAATATAAAATAAGGCAGACACTGTTATTGTAGTTATTTTTTTCATTTTCCCTCTCCTAAATTAAATTGGTCATCTTATGCCCGCAATGAGCAGATAACGTTAAGGCTTTGCGCCGTGCCGACCGCATCATCAATATAACTCTCAATAATAAAGCGGGTGGCATGGAGCGACTTCAAAGTTTAATCCAAATAATTGGAGCGCCGCAAAGCCTGTTGTTATGCGCAGTCTCGCCCGTGTCCATTTTAATCTTCCAAATAAAACATAAAAAGATAAATGCCATGTGTATCCTGAACCCAACAATCAATATATAACGGTGAGCTATCTGAAAGATCCAAAGATTCTCCTTTTGAATTTCTGAAATCAGCAATGTCTTTTGTAATTGTTTGCTGAGATGACAGAATATCAATTGTGCCCATATACGAGTCTACATAACTCCATTGATTCTTCTGTGAAAAACTTTTAAAAATTCCTATTCTTATATCTCGCATCATGTCTTGCCCCAAATTTTCAAGGGTAAACACATCTCTTGAAATGGCGACATTAAGATGGACTTTATGCGATTTCATTATAGATGGGGTCAAAGAAAGCATTGGTCTGGCATCAAGTACAAAATCTGTATAGATTATTTGTTTTGATGGAGGCGGTGGTATTTTATACTGATTAACCGACGACTTAAGATGTTCATATACTTTTTCTGATGCTTTGCGTGAGAACTCCTTTTTTAACCTGTCCTTTAGCTCATTCAGCCCATCGGCAATTTTGGGCAGTTCAGATATACCTTTCAAAATTGTATACGCAGTTCCTATTGAGCCAAACATTATTAACGCTGCTTCCATTATCCAAGAGCCAGAATATGATTCATAAACTTTAACACGTGGCAGTTTCTCTTTAGGCAAACCGAGTTCAAGAAAATAATCATGAATAATAGTTTCGCTTGAACTAATCAGAATTCTTTCCCATGTGCCTCTAAACTCAGAGAAAAAAGGGATTCCGCCTTCCCTTGTAAACCATATGTGCGAGTTTTGTATTTTTTCAAGCCAATCAAGAGCGGCCTCAGAAAAACCCATGGTAACACGAATCTTGGCTAATACCGTTTCCTTTTCCATATCTATTCTCCTTTACACGGGCGAAATTGCGTATAATCGTTCCTAATTGCACTCTGGTGCAATTTTACTCCCAAATTTGGGGGGATATAGTTGCACCTGAGTGCGTCTATTCCAACTCTGGCTGCATACTTGATCCTTCCTTTCAAGGTCCGACCTCATCACTCTCACCTCCTCCAAAATTGAGATTATCCAACGGACTCCGTATTTTCCCCAAACTCTTTGTACTGACGTAAGTATAGATTTCGGTTGTCTTGCTGTTGGCATGGCCTAACAGCTCCTGTATGTATCTCAGATCCACGCCGGATTCCAGCAGATGCGTTGCGAAACTGTACCTTAGATCCTGAACCGACACGTCCTTTTTTATGTCGGCCCTCTCGCAGGCTTGATCGAAGACCTTCTCAATCGACCTTTTTGAAAGATACCTACCTGCTTTTGCCCCCTTCAAAAAGCCACTTTCGGGGTTCGTACCGCGTTATATATAGGTCAATTAGTGCCAGCGCTTTTGGGGAAAGAAGCGTATACCGGTCATTTCTCCCTTTTGCCCCTTTTACGAAGATGAGCATTCTATCCCGATCAAGATGTGCCTGCTCCAGGTTAACCTCCATGAGTCATCTTTACCCAGCACTATCACATTAGTACTAGGTTTGCTGACTGTTACTACCCCATAATCGTCTCACCCTCCCCTTACCCATCCCATCAGGGGAGGGAGCGATATAAAGTGATAAGAGTTGTATGGTCTAATTATTGATTAAAGCCATTGTATTGTCAAGGACAGATGATTATTTGTCTGCATCTGCTATAATTTTCTTAAGGTTCAAAAGATGCTATAAGAAGGAGGTTGAAGATGTATTTTCCTAACATATTTCAGGAAGGAAAAATTGGGACATGTCTTTTAAAAAATCGTTTGATTATGTCGTTATATCCAACAAAGTATTCTGTTGACAGTAGAATAAATGAGCGAATGCTAGAATTTTGTAAGGAGAGGGCCTCTGGCGGTGTTGCTATGATTGTGCTTGACTGCCCATGTCTTGATTACCCGAAGGCGTATAAAGGCCCAAATGAATTGCGCTTTGATGCACCTGATTTTTCAGAAGGTATCAAAGCCCTTCTCAACACAATTCATGGGAGAGGGGCAAAGGCATTCATGCAGCTTAATTATCCAAAGGAGCGAATCTTTGACCATGAAGTTCCTGGAGCAAAGCAGAAAGGGAATGTATGGGTAGCCCCCCTGGTTAAAATTATGACTTCAGAGGATGCAAACAATATATTGGCTATCATGTCAAAAGGCGCAAAAAGAGCGAGGGAACTTGGATATGACGGCATTGAGATTCAGGCAAGTTATGGGGATTTTATCTCTCAACTTCTTTCCCCTATTTCTAATAAAAGGACAGATGAATATGGTGGAAACCTTGAGAATCGTGCAAGGTTTCTCATACATTTGTTGAAGGCCGTTAAACAAGAGGCAGGTAATGATTATCCGGTAATGGTGAAACTTGTCTGTGATGAGTTTGTCGAGGGAGGGTTGACCCTGAATGAGACAACCGTCATTGCTCAACTTATAGAACAATCAGGTTGTGATGCGATTCTCGCCTCAGGGGGCAATAAGGCTACAAAAAGAATGACCATACCATCTCATTATCTTCCTCCGGGAACGCTCGTTCATCTGGCGAGGGCGATTAAGAAAGCAGTTCATATTCCGGTTATTGCAGTTGGTAAGATTAATACACCAGAATTGGCAGAAAAAGTAATTAATGAAAAAGATGCTGATTTTGTTGCAATGGCACGTGCACTTATTGCAGATCCTTATTTGCCCATAAAAGCTAAAGCAGGACAGCTAGAAGATATATGCAGCTGTGCTTATGATCTTGAAGACTGTGCGAATAAAGGTGTTAAAGGATTGGGCAGAAGTTGTATAGTAAACCCCTTTTCTGGCCAGGAATACCGTTTTAAAATAACGCCTGTTTCACAAAAAAAGAAAGTGGTTATTGTTGGTGGTGGACCTGCTGGTATACAGGCATCTATCATCGCCAGCCAGCGAGGGCATGAGGTTATCCTTTACGAAAAAGAAGAATCTCTTGGAGGACAATTACTTCTTGCATCCAAGGCACCATTCAAAGAAGGGATGAATGAAGCGCTGCGATACTTGAAGCATTCCATTGGAAAAACCAGTACTAAAGTCATACTTGGAAAGGCAGTTTCATTAGAGGAAATCCTTTCCCAAAAACCTGATGCAGTTATCCTAGCCACAGGTTCAATATCTTGTCTTCCGAACATTCCGGGAATTAACCATTCATTTGTTTATGATGTGAAAACCGTATATGAAAGGTCATCAATTGAGCTTGGTACAGATATTGTTATCCTCGGCGGTGGTGACATTGGTTGTGAAACCGCAGATCTACTTTCCCAGGACTCAAGAAACATAACGGTTGTTGAATTGTGCGATGAGCCTTTGAAGAGGATGAAAGACATACCAAGAGAGGAACTTCTCAATAGACTCAAAGAAAAAGGAGTAGCAATAATTACGAGCTGTAAGGTGCTATCTATTGAAGAAAACAAGGTAATTACAGAAGATAGAAATGGCTTTAAAAAAGACGTGAAGGCTGATTCTGTTATCTTTGCTGTTGGGAGTATCCCTGTAAATTCTCTCTTTAATTCTCTTCTGAGTTTGGTGGAAGAGATATACCTCGTCGGAGATGCCAATGAGCCTGGCAACCTCGGAGCAGCCTTAAGAAGCGCTACAGAGATTGGACTGAAAATATAATAAAACCTGAGGATAACCTTTTCGTCTATGAACAGCATTCATTATAAAAAGAGATTTTTGAAAGGGCTTTTGATCGCCCTGAGAATCATTATTTCCTACAGGCTTTTCAACTTTTTGAGTTTGTTCATGAGTCACGAAAAAAAGCAGCGATTACTTAAAGGCTTTCATAGAAAAAATGCTATTATCATCAGGGAAAAGGCCCTCGAAATGAAGGGCGTTATGATAAAGTTAGGACAGTTCTTAAGTTCAAGGGTAGATTTTCTTCCTGATGAATACACTTCGGAGCTATCGCTCCTCCAGGACAGGGTTCCACCAGATGACTATAATAAAATCAGGAAAAGGATAATAGAGGAGCTTGGCGCCCCTCCTGAAGAAATCTTCCTCAAGTTTAATACAGAGCCTATTGCAGCAGCATCTCTGGGCCAGGTACACGATGCGGTTTTAAGGGATAATCGCAAGGTAGCAGTAAAGATACAGTATCCGGATATCGATAAAATAATTGAAACAGATATCAGGATGTTCAAGGCGATCATCAGGTTATTCAGAGAACGGTATGGCCGTATTGATTTCGATATGTTACATGATGAGTTCTCGAAGATTTTAAGGGCTGAGCTTGACTATCTGAAGGAAGGGAAAAACTCTGAGAGGTTCAGTCAAAACTTCAAAGGGGATGAGAGGGTTTTCTTTCCCGGGGTACATTGGGAATATACCACCAGGCATGTTTTAACGCTCGAGTTTGTTGAAGGTATCAAGATAAATGAATACGATGCCCTCAGCGCCTCAGGCATAAATTGTGAGGATGTAGCTACACTTCTTGGTGAGACATACTCGAGAATGATCTATTTGCATGGTTTTTTTCATGGAGACCCACATCCAGGCAACATCTTTGTGCAGCAAGGTCCGAGACTTGTATTTGTTGATTTCGGAATCGTTCAAGCTATCCCTGACAGGGTAAAGAAAGAATTGCGGAGGTTTGCAAATGCAGTAGTAGAGAGTAATCCAGAAGGCGCTGCTGACTCGCTAAGAAAAATGGGGGTTTTACTCGAAGGCGCAGATTACAGAGCCGTCATCGATATTGCACAATCTCTGATGGATAAATATAGGAATATATTACCATTGGAACTTAAAGAGCTCACAATTGACGACATCTGGAACGAAATTGACAATGTCATAAATTTCCTCGACTTCATACAGATACCCAACAATTTTATACTCCTCGGAAGAACAATTGGGATTTTAAACGGCATCTCTTCAAGGCTGAATCCTAAAATCAACATTATTGAGATAGGAAAGCCTTTTATAAAGGAGTTTTTAATGGGTAGAAGAAGAGAGCAACTTGAATCCATTTTAAAGGAGCTAAAAGATACCGGCACAAAGCTCTGGAAGATACCGTCTTTATTTGATGAATTTTTACATAGAGCAAACAGAGGCGATATGATGGTCCGGCTTTCTCAATCTGATATTGAAAAAATAACAGGTCAGTTCACATCAATAACCAGAGTAATGATGCTGGTAATCCTCACTGTGACTGCAGCAGTAGCAGCACTCTTTTTTGAGATGATAATTCAAAGGATGCTTGCACTTGCTGCAGCCGCTTCATCTATAACCCTCGGGATATTGTCTGTATGGAGATTGTTGAAAAAATGATAAACCTGCTAACCTCAGATAATATTAACCTAAATGTTGCATAAAATATGATGCAGACATGCTGAAAAACCTCTGCAAAGCAACGAGATTTGATTATGATACACATGACTGTACATTTAACCTTTAGTGCCTTTTGGATAAAGGCTGACTGGCCAAGCTATAGGCCTATAATGTGTTGCTGGCAGAGCTTTTCCAGCACATCTGCATCATAAATGCATAAACTATTTTGCAACTGGTGGGTTAACCAGTAAATTCTTTAATGTCCTTTATACGCTGCACAACAGGTGGATGAGAATAATAAATTGCAGCATACAAAGGATGAGGATGAAGGTTTGAAAGATTATCCTTTGAAAGTTTTATCAAGGCAGTTGTCATGCTTTCTGGGTTTCCAGTTAGCTTACATGCAAACCTGTCTGACTCTTTTTCAAACCGTCTTGAAATATAATTACTTATAGGAATAAAGGGGAAGGAAACAATGCTTCCTATAAAACCCAGTATAACAACCTTTGCAAAGAAAGTAGCCTGTTTAATCTGAAAAAGTTCTGTAAGAAGATCTGTCTGAAGAATCCTGAAAGAGATGTAAATTCCAATAAGAGAAATGAATTCTAAGACAAAAATCATTTTAAGTACATGTTTTTTCTTCCAGTGACCTGTCTCATGGGCCAGTATAGAAAGTATCTCATCATGGTCCATTCTTTCGACCAGTGTGTCATAAAGTATTATCCTCTTGACTCTCCCGATGCCTGTAAAATACGCATTGGTGTGCCGGCTTCTTTTCGAGGCATCCATTTTGAAAACCCTGCTGACCTTGATATTAACCTTCTGCATCAGATATTTAATCTTATCTTCAAGACCTTCTTCTTCTATCGGCGAGAATTTATTGAAAAGGGGTTCAATTACATAAGGTGAAATATACATCATGAAAAGACTGAAGATAAGGAAAAATCCCCACACCCATATCCACCAATAATTCGGGCTCGACTGAATTATCCCTAGTCCAACTGATACTACAATTCCAGCTATAACTGCGGAAAGGAGAATTGATTTTAAAAAATCAATTAGCCATAATTTTGGTGTCATTGTATTAAAACCGTATTTGTTTTCAATTTTGAATGTACTGTAAAGACTGAACGGTATCGAAAGAAACATACTTGCATAGCTTAAGACCAGAAAAAATACCAGGCCGGTCAAAATAAACGGCCAATTAAGTGACGCAACCCATGAATTATATATATTCAACAGGCCGCCAAAGATAAATATGATTGTTATTACATTACCATATAGTGATGAAACAAAACTGAAGCGCGTTTTTTCCGATTCATAGTCCTGTACTCTTTTCAGGAGGCTTCCATCTATATTTCCTTGGAATTCAGGCGGGATGACCGAACCGAATCTCTTCATGTAACCGAGATTCAGATACCAGAGGAGGTATTCAAAACCTTCTTTAAGAATGTAAAGGCACAGAATAAGAATACTGTATGATTTCAAACAAAATTCCCCTTTGTAACGATTGTTATCTTATATTTTAACTTAAGGCTGACAGGCGAAGATACATGATGACAATATCATTTAATGAAGTACCCGGAAACACGCCATTTGCCATCTTTATCCAGCATGGGCGTTATCGTCTCAATCGCATACTTCTTATTTGAAAACGATGTTTCATATTGCACAACTACATATTCTCCGTCTGGAGTACCGGGCAATGTCGTTCTGTACTCCTTTGATTTGATTTTTCTTTTCATTACCTTACCGAGCGGCTTTCTGAATGAAGACAGCATATCTTTCCACTGTTCTTTGGATACTGCACTTTTAAAATAATCGGCTGCGCTTTCCCAGCTTTCGGCGTATTTACCATCATCGATTATCGTCAGCCAAGCTTTTGCTGATTCCGCAGCCATTTCTTCCTTTTTATCGCCGGCTATTGAAATGTTCCAAAATAAGAGGCCACATATGATGCAGACGAACAAGATCCTAATCTTTGAATTCAACATATTAACTCCTCTTCTGTTTATCGGTTGTTTCATCTAATGGATTATCGCTTCGCTACTCCTAATTATATAATATAATTCAAATTACAATAATCCAACCTATAAATTGATATCCACTACATCCCATTTAGCTTTGCTGCGAAAACAACTTTTCACTTCCCCCTCAGCGCCTTTTCTAAGGGAGTGGGGGATTACTAATTTCCATGTCTCTGTGAGGCAAAGGCTCATAGAAGTTTGTAAAATAAAATCAGTTGGTTGCCGCAAAAAAGTTCGACAACCAATTTTAGCATAATGAATAATAAGGGGACGTCCTTGACTAATTGAACTAAAGATAATATACTTTTTAAAAATTGGAAAGGGGCAATTGAAGGAATGCCGCGTCAAGCACGTCTGGATGCACAGGGAAGGCTCCATCACGTTATCATAAGGGGTATAGAAAAGCGCAGGATTGTCGATAATGTAAAAGATCAAGAGGCTTTTGTATCCAGACTCGGAGGTATTGTAAAAGAAACTAAAACAGCAATTTATGGGCGTAATATTTTATTCGCACGTGCGCAGACAGCCCATATTCTTATTGAAGATTTTGGAATAACACTTGCAGAGGTTGCCCGGAATTTAAGGGTAACAACATCAGCAATATTTAACATGCTGAAAAGGAAAAATGATAAGTTTAATTAGTCAAGAACGTCCCCTTGTTTCTTCACCCATGTTCTGATTTGGAATCAGGAAGCGTATATTTGCTTCGGAAATCAAGATAGTACCGGAGCCACTTCCTGTAATCCGCGTGGCAGGCAACAGAGACCGCCCTTTTTTTCAGGAAAGCCTCGAATTGAGTCAAAATATCACTTGGTATAGGTTGCATAGAATTTGAATATGACTAATATCATAATTAGTGTATTAGTCATTTGAAAAGTATTTTGTTGAAAGATGCATAGGATTATAACATGACTAACATTACAAATAGCGCACTATTCATTTGAAAAGTATAATTATAGCTATCAGATATGTCAATAATCTTCAAGCGCTATTGACCGGATCAAAACTTTCTGCTATAGTTCAGTAACTGTCTAATAACGGACTAATAAACTTACTAATCCCTGGTTAGGCATATAAGACGAGAAACAAGAAATGAGCATTAATTAAATATACAAATCGAGCAGGGAAAATATACTACTTACACATTGGAAAAACAAACAAGGGTAATGATAAGTATTTCTTCTCAAGCAAAAAGGGCGGGGATTTGGCTGAAAGCATTCCCAAC
>Ga0172371_10011159_pt1 | contig 12010 bp, 11 predicted proteins | sample Lak12m_FD_114543 | JGI IMG/M metagenome (GOLD analysis project Ga0172371, IMG submission 114543) | Freshwater microbial communities from Kabuno Bay, South-Kivu, Congo - kab_022012_12m | ecosystem: Environmental > Aquatic > Freshwater > Lake | place: Democratic Republic of the Congo: South-Kivu...
AACCGTGGGAATTAACGAGGAAATAATCAGGCGTTATGTCAAGGAGCAGGCCGAAGAAGATGCTGGACAAGCACAGCTTGAGCTCTGAGGCACCACGCCTGTAAAGGCGTGGGGTTCCATATTTCTTAATTAAATAATATACTGTTTACAGCATAACTATCATATTATCCAGAGAAAATAGCCACACAAATTTCCTATTATCCCTTTTTATATTTTTGAAAAAAATTCAAGCTTTGCTTATTTTTGGGATAGTAACTTGATTAATCGCAATTATAGCACTAAATTATAGTTGTCAAGCTAAAAATAATTTAAATAAATGGAAATTAGCAAAATTACCGGGAGTTGGCTAAAAAAACAAAAATTTGAGATAAAAAACGGGGTGACGATTGACGGGGTTTTCCTTAAGGAGTTGACCTCCTTTGTGGACGACCGGGGGGATGTCATTGAATTATGGAGCAAAGGGTGGGATGATTATAAGAAGAGACAAGTTATCGATACCACTCACGTTTATCAAAGCGCAACCGATCCGGGCGTGATAAAGGGTTGGCATTTGCATGAGGAGCACACCGACCAGTTTACGGTTACCCGAGGGAAATTACAGGTTTCAATGGTTGATTTAAGAAAAAACTCGCCTACCTTTGGACAGGCTAATTTTGTTATTTTAGGCGTACAGAAGCCTCGGTTTTTGAAAATCCCGCCCGGAATTATGCACGGTTGGAAAGCTTTAGGCGACGTTGAAAGTATCGTGGTCAATTTCCAATCACACGTGTTTGATCCAAAAGACGAATTTAAATTTAAGTGGGACTGCGTTCTCCCTGAGATCTGGGGACCGCGTAACGGGTAATTTCTATGAAGAAAGTAATTATTATCGGTGCCAAGGGGATGCTCGGCCAGGATTTGGTAAAAGTATTCCAGGAGAGCGGGAGATATGAGATGGTAGCTTGGGATATGGATAATCTGGATATTACCAAGCGCGATGAAGCCTTTGCCAAATTAAAGGAAATTGGCCCGGATATCGTTATTAACTCCGCGGCCTATAATGCAGTGGATAAGGCCGAGGAGCCGGAAGGATTTGAGCTAGCTATGGCAGTTAATGCGTTAGGGCCGAAAAACTTGGCCGAATACTGCAAGGAAAATAATATTGTTTTTGTTACCTATTCGAGTGACTACGTATTTCGCGGGGACAAAAAAGAAGGCTATCGCGAGAACGACATCCCTAATCCGGTGAGTAAGTATGGCCAGACCAAATATGAGGGCGAGAAAAATGTTCAAATCGTTGGTGGAAACTACTATCTTATCCGCACTGCCAAGCTTTTTGGCAAGGAAGGCGCTGGGCAGAATGTAAAGAAAAGTTTTGCCGATACTATGATTGAGCTTTCGGAGAAGATGCCGGAGCTGAAAGTGGTGGACGAAGAATGGAGTTGCTTCACCTATACGCCGGATTTGGCCGAGGCAACGCTCATTTTAATCGAAGAAAACAAGCCATTCGGCATTTATCATATTACCAACAGCGAACCCTGCACCTGGTACGGCTATGCCAAAACCTTATTTGAAATCTTAGGCAAAAAAGTAAAAATTAGCCCCGTCTCTGCCTCTACTTTCCCTCGCCCCGCCAAGCGGCCCGACTTCTCAGTCCTTCTGAATACAAAATTACCTCCCCTTCGTTCCTACAGAGAAGCGCTTAGGGAATTTCTGAATAAATCTTAGAGGCCGTAACCGATTTTATAAATGGTGATTTGGACGAAGCTGCCGACGCCGGCGATGGCGAGGATCAGGATGGGATACCAGGCGAAAGGAGTGGCAAAGTAGAAAAAGGTGACCGCGAAAGCCATCCAAACCCCGCTGCACCAGGGGCAATCCAACAAATGCCAGGCAACTCGGCCTGGCCCGTTTTTGTATTGTTTGAAATGGGCGCGGATAAAGTTGGTTATTAAGTCGTAGGTGAACAGTCGGATCAGGCGGAAAGTGGCCAAACCGAGCAGAATAAAATCAAAAGTCGGTATTTTGCGCGGCAGGCGGTCGTGGGTTTTCAGATATAGCAACGACAAGGCCACCAGGGCCACAAAAACCACCGAATAGACAAAATGCCAAAAATATTGGTCCCGTTTATATTCTTCTTTGTCCATATTGTTGATAACGTTATCTATTGATATTATATCAGTATTCTTACAAAAAAGCAGTAGCAAAACAAAAAATGAAAAGACAGCTTCGGATATGCAGTTTTTTTCTACTAGCAGTAGCCAGCCTGTTGTTTTTTTCCGTGGCGAGGGCGGCTGAGCCGACACTCACCCAGCGGGAAATCGCCGACGCGGTGAAGCCGGGGGTGGTGAAAATCGTCCAGCATGTCCAAGGCAGCGCGGTTATCCCGATCATTGCCATTGACTTTAAGACTATGGCGGTTTCTACTGATACGAGCCAGCCGCCTCAGAACATTCAAGTGAACGAATTTCTGACCGGCTCCGGCATTGTGGTCACTCCCGATGGCTATATAATCACCAATTCCCACATTATTTCCTACCAAACGGTCAAAAATGTGATTGTGTCTGACTTTATCACTCAGGCTATTGATGACGGATTTGCCAAGTTGAGCAGCGAAGAAGTCCAGCAAATAAGCGCCACCATCAAACCCGAAGATATGGCCGCTTTCAGCGAAAAAGTGGCCAATTACATTCTTGAGCAAAGCCAATTCGACCTCACCAAAACGGTTACGGTGCTGAACCCTTCCTCCAATGCCGGAACGCTGGAAGATCTCACCAATAAAGGATTTACTGCCAAAGTGGTCAGCGTGAATGATAATTTTTTCAAGGACAGCCGGGATGCGGCCTTAATCAAGATTGAACAGGATAATTTACCCGCCGTCGACCTGGGAAGCTCGGACGACGCCTACACCGGCAAGCGGGTGTTTATTTTGGGCTACCCTTCGACGGCCGAAATCAACGAAAAAGACCTGCTCTCGGCCAGCTTCAGCCAGGGCACCATCAGCGCCACCAAGGAATCTCCCCAAAAAGACTTCCAGATTCTGCAGACGGACGCGAAAATCTCCAAAGGCTCCAGCGGCGGCCCGCTGCTGGACGAGCAGGGCCGGGTTATCGGTATCGTGACCTTTATCACCAATGATTTGGCCAAGCAGGGCGGCGACAGCTTTGCTTTCGCCATCCCGATTGACGCCGTGAAAGATATTATCGACAAAAATATGATCAGCGAACGGGTCCCGCCTTACCGGGTGGGCGATTTTTACACCCAATTTACCCAAGGTCTGTACCAACTAAACAATAAGCACTGCCAAATTGCGATAAAAGACTTCAATCAATCCAAAGAAGCCAATAACTCTTTTCTCTCTCCCACCAAAGTCGATCCATATATCAAGCAGTGTGAAGGAATTATCTCTTCAGGCGAGTCGATTGATTCAGGTTTGGATACATTTTTCAATTTCTTCAAAGGATTGAATTTGTATTTAACCCTCGGCGTGTTAATAGCAATTCTTGTCTTTTTAATCGGTTATATCGGCCTTTTCCGTCGTATGCGCCGCGACGAAGCGGAAATGGATAATATCGAAGAACATTTTCATTTGGATTTGAATACTGGTTTACCGGAGGAAAAAGAAGATAACCTGGCTTTCAACGACGTTCCCAATAACTTAAAACCCAAAATTCATCACTAAAAGGAAAAAGCCCGCCCGGTAATCACGTATGTTAACGTTTTCCCGAACGGGCTGCATGAAACATCGAACTTCTTTCAGTTCTATTCGAGTTTTTGACTCAACTCTTCTTCTCTGTAAGCTCGGGCTCCTTTGTCAATGATGACTGTGAGCCTGTGTATGGGGTCATCTCCCTCCCTAACTGCTCTTTTCAGGATGCTGTCCAAACGGCTATCGGTCGGTATATATCCACTGAAATGCTTACCGAGAAGGTTTATCTCGATTGAATAGCAGATATTCCGCTTTGCCAGCAGGGCGGCCCGGTAAGCGACGAACCAGCCGAGGATGACGAGGAAAACTACAATCAAATAGATGAGAATTGTTACAGTTTTCAGTGATTCGATAAAAATTTGTTGGTTTAGCACTGGTACAGCGCAAATTCCCGCCAACGCTATAATAACCAAGGTAACTGGTATTTTCCCGGTCAAGGTCATGGTTGTCCCCCCAATCTCTCTCCAAGAGGTAGTTTTTGGTTTAGCTCTGCGGCCTTTTTCTTGAAGTAGAGCCAAAAGAGATAGGTCGCAGCGACAGCGCACGCTATCCCAGCTATCAAGGCTTGCGTCCTTTGGTCCCCGACTGGCTGGCAAAACGCAACGATAATCGAGTAACCCACAACGAAAACGCACCCAACAAAAAGAGTTAGAATACCAACGGGCTTCATCTTAAACTCTTTTCTTATTTTGTAAGGTCTGAACCTTTGAATCAATAATAACTGGCTAATTATAGCTTGGGATTGGGTTTTGTCAATAGAAATGTCGCACAGAAAAATAATAAGCAAGCATATTTTAGAAAAATTAAAAGCCCGGCCGGATTACGTCGTTGACGCATTTCCGAACCGGGCCAAAAACAAAATGGGAGAGACTAGACTGCTTCTTTCATGCCTACCTGTACCTTCACACATCTGTTGAGCCCTATCTCATAAAAGAAGCAAGTATCCCCATTCTTCTTCGAACCGCATGTCCCGTTGCGGCAGAATTCCGCTCTTCTCTCGGGATAGTAATTGGGATCCAAACCCGACTTTACCGCCAACCTTATCATTTTCAGAGAGAGTTTGGTCGGGGGAACCTCCATATTCCTTTGGGTTCCGTTGGCCAGCATCTGGAGCCCCTCGTGAAGCATCCACTCTTCAGCACCCTTGACCACGCCTGGTATTTTCAAGAAATGCCCTCTGGTCTCTATCGATCCCTTGGCTTTTTGCTCCAGAAATCTTACGATTGCTGAAGCGTCATAGAGATCCAAACCGTTGTATTTGTTGGCTTGGACGCAAACATGTCCGCTGCTCTTTTTCTGGATGGTCACAGCCGCCCGAACTCCATACCTGGAACGGGAGTACTTCATTACCTGGTCGTTATCCGATTCAATCGTTGCCATAAGAAGTTCGCCTTTTGCCGTGGTAATTTTTTCTATGACAGCTTTTTTGAATTCTTCGGCAGTTTGGGAGTGAAATAGATATTGTTCCTGGTAAGCCGCAAAGAAAGTCGTCACCGCGTATTCAATGGCATACATCGGATCCGGGTTTTGAGCGTAGAGGAGTTTCATTACGTGAGGAAGTCCAAGATATGAGCTGTTCCCGGTGTTGTCATTATAAGCCACAGCGTCCGTGATTGCCTCTAAAATGGGATCTTCAGTAAGATTCAGGGCTTTGGCCACCAAAGTTGACGCGGACTCTCTCTTTTTCCGCGCTCCATTGATTGGGGCGTGCTCATCAAGCATACCTCCGCCTACTCCGACCAACAGTCTCCCTTCGGCTTCGTATTCCTCAGGGGATTTTTCCTGAACACCTGCCGAACAGAATTCTATTTCCGCCTGGCTGATGCCGGGAAATTTTTCTTCTCCGTAAGCTCTGAGCATCAAAATGGCCCAAATTTCATCCAAATGGGGTTGCACGTGAACAACAAGTTTAGAATGCCTTTTTTTGGATTCCATGCTATCTCTCCTTATGCCCTAAAAGCTAGTTTTTAATGTGCAAAATCACATTATTTATGGAACCAAGTAGTTTATTGGAATAAACGGTTTTGTCAATAGAAATGTCGTACAATATAAAAAGACCCCGGGATTAACCGGGGTCTTTTAGCGTATCGGAAAAGTAGCTGATTAGGCTGCTTGTCGATCACCTCGCTCTTCGCGGGGTCGGGCGATGTTGACGGTCAGTTTGCGCCCTTCGTATTCCTTGCCGTCGAACAATTCGATGGCTTTTTTAGCGCCATCTTCATCGGCCATTTCCACAAAGCCGAATCCACGGGATCGGCCGGTGTAACGGTCGGTGATAATCGTCGCGGAAACCACCTCGCCAGCTTCGGCGAAGTAGTTTTTGAGATCATCTTCGGTGGAGCTGTAAGGGATACCGCCTACGTATAACTTTTGACTCATTGTAGTTGGTTGCTGATTGCTTAATAATTCTTTAGTCGACCTCTGCCCTAGCTCCACCCGAATTAACGAAACATTAACCAGATTGGAGAGAAACATTTGCTAAAGATAACAATCGCACCTTAGCAGAAAAAAATTGTGAACGCAATAGTTTCGTGCGATTATATGCAGGATGGATTCCGCAAAAACAAAAAATTCAATCAAGGGGATCGAAAATATCCGATTCCTGTACTTGGTTATTTTCACCGCCATCTTGGTGGGGGTAATTGTCAACTTCCAGGCCAATGTGATTTGGCTCCGGTCTTTTATCAATAATCTGCGGGGCGACTTTGTGAATTATGAGTACACTCAAGCCAACCACGCCGCCTGGATGATGGAGCAAGAAGCCGGTTCGGAGATCCAGGCCGTTGAGACGCTGGCCAACGAAATCTCAACCACCGGCCTTGATTCCGGCCAGTCAGTGGTTTTCATTGAAAATTTTTTGAAAAACCACAATAATCTTCACGAAATTTCTTTAATTAATCCCAGTGGGGAGGAAATTAACCGTTATTCCCGTGAGTCCTCGGTCAGCCAAAAAGATCTCCAGAACTTTGCCAACTTGGAGCAATTCGAAAAAGCTCTCAAGGGAGAAACCTACGTTAGCCATATCAATTATACGGAAAACGCCGAGCCTTACGTAATTATAACCACTCCGGTGGGATCTTCCGGAGAGACACCGGCAGCGGTTTTGCAGGGAAAATATTTTCTGCGGGGGATGTGGGAAATCGCTCTGGAAATGAAGGTGGGTGATACCGGCCGGATTTCCGTTTTCGACGACAAAGGAATGTTGATTGCTGATCCGCAACCTTCCCGGGTGCTCCGGAAAACCAACGTGCTCAATCTGCCGCCGATCCGTCAGATTTTTTCCGGTAATTCTTGGACAGGCGCCGAGCACAATTTTGCCAATCGCTCGGTGTCGGCGGAAACCGGAATCCATTATCTCAACGACAAGAACATTGAGGTGGTGGGAGTGGCCGCCCCTTTGAATCTCGGCGGGATGAAGTGGGGAGTGCTGGTGGAGCAGGACGCGGCCGAGCTGGAAGCGCCGATTCAAGAAGTCTCCCGCTGGCTGACCCTGTTTTTGCTGGGCAACCTGGCCGTCACCGCCATTTTGATCTGGTTTATTTTTATCTTGCGGAAAGCCAACAGTAAGCTGGTCGGCAGTCAGGTGGTCCTGGAAATTACCAAAGACCGGGCCGAAGACGAAAAAAACAAAGCGGCTTCCATCATTGCCAATTTTGGCGATCCGGTGATTTTGGTGGATACCAGCTGGCGATTAGCCTTGTATAATCCGGCGGCGGCCAAAATTTTTAACCTTACCCCGGCCGACATTGGCAAAAAGACTAACACCGAAAAAGGCCGTTTTTCTTTCAATGATTTCCGGTCAATTATCAAAGTGGCTTATCTTGTGAAAGAGTTTGAAAAGGATGAAAGAGGGTTCCCGGTGGTGGAGGAAGTGACGGTGGGCAGAATTGCCGAAGAGAAAATTTTGCCTGAGTCGGCCCTCACCTCCAGCTTCAAGAACGAGTCGGTCTACAAGGTGCTTACCCGGTCGGTTTGTGATTGGGATAATGTTTGCTATGGGAACATGAAAATCTTCTACGATCTTACCCGGGAAAAGGTGATGGATCGCATGAAGTCTGACTTTATTTCCATTGTGGCCCATCAGCTGCGCACCCCCCTTTCAGCGGTGAAATGGGCAGTGGGGATGGTGATGGACGGCGACGCGGGCAAAGTGAACATTGAGCAGGCCAATTTTCTGCGCAAAGGTTATGAAAGCAATCAGCGGATGATCTCTCTGGTCAATGACATGCTTAATGTTTCCCGCATTGAGGAGGGGCGTTTCGGCTTCGCTTTCGCCAAGATGAGTTTTCAAGAGGTGCTGAATGACGTGGTTGCCAGCGTGGAAGGCCTGCTGGCCACGAAGCACTTGAAAATCGCGGTAGATAAACCGGAAAAATTACCGGAGCTCTATCTGGATAAAGAAAAAATGGGATTGGCCCTCCAGAATATTTTGGACAATGCCATCAAATATACCCCGGATTACGGTGATATCAAAATTGTAATTAAGCTAATTCCCGATTTTATGGAGATCCGAGTGAAGGATAGCGGGGTCGGTATCCCAGACGCGGATAAAAACCGGATATTCTCGAAGTTTTTTCGCTCGGCTAACGTGGTGAAAATGGAAACGGAAGGCTCGGGGCTGGGGCTCTTCATTGTCAAGAATATTATTGAGAAGCACGGAGGCAAAATCACGCTTTCCAGTGTCGAGGGGCAAGGAACCGAGGTGGTGTTTACTCTGCCATTAGGCCAAGCTAAAATTTAAATAATATTATAAATAGACCAAAAATGAAAAAAGCGGCAATAATTATCGTCATCATTATCGCGGCTGTCGTGATTGTCGGCGGGGTGATATTCTGGCAGCGGGCAATCTTAAAACAGCCCCTGAGTCAAAAGAAAATTTTTCACGTGGGCTTATTGCAGATGGCGCCGGTAGTGAGCCAAAATATGGACGGTTTTAAGGCCGGCATGGCCGAGCTGGGCTATAAGGACGGGGAAAACATCACCTATACCTACCGTGATGCTCAAGGCGACCTGGAGAAACTCAAGGCTTACGCTAAAGAGCTGGTGGCGGAGAACCCGGATATGATCTTCGTGAATACTTCACCGGCCACGCTTGAGGTCAAGGAAGTCACCAAAGGGACCGATATCCCGGTGGTTTTTTCCATGGTAGCCGATCCCATCAGCGCGGGCTTGGTCAACAGCGTCAAGAGCTCGGGCAATAATTTGACCGGTACCAGCTGCGCCTACATCGAGATTGCTCCCAAAAGAATCCAGGTGCTCAAGAACATTGACCCCAGAGTGAAAAAAGTGCTGGTGTTTTACCGGCCGGAGGACAAAAGCGGCGGAGCTTGCACCGACGCGATTGTGGCCAAAGGCAAGGAGTTGGGACTTGAGATTATTCCTTTCAAAATCAGCAAAAAAGAAGACATTGAAGCCAAGCTCAAGACCCTGCAGCCAGGAGAAGTGGACGCGGTGATGGACCCCGGCGATTCAATGGTCAGTTCGGCAGTTGATACGATTATCCAATACGCTAATCGGCTGAAAATTCCCTACATGGCACTTTCCAAAGGCGAGGTGGAAAAGGGGGCCACGGTGGGCTACGCGGTGGATTATGATGATCTGGGCCGGCAAACTTCCCTGATCGCCAACCAGGTGCTTTCCGGCATTAATCCGGCTGACATTCCTTTTGAGCAGCCGCGCCGCTGGTTCTATGCCATTAATTTGAAAACCGCTCAACAAATCGGCTTGACTATCCCACCCGCTGAAATCCGGAAAGCGGATTATGTAGTCAGATAATTATTTTTTGAGGCGGAATGGCCGTTTTTTGGACTGCGGCCCGACAGTCCTCGCTCAAAAAACGGCCATTCCGCCTAACTTAGGATTATGGTACTCGAGTTTCCAAAAAATTTTTACTGGGGTTCTTCGACTTCGGCGCATCAGGTTGAAGGGAATAATCTCAATGATTGGACCGAGTGGGAGAAACGGAATTGCCACCGGTTGGCGCAGGGGGCCAAAAACTATTGGCAACCTTGGCAGGTGAAGAGATTTCCCGAAATGAATGAGCCGGAAAATTACCTGAGCGGTTGGGCCTGCGACCACTATAACCGTTACGAAGAGGATTTCGGCATTGTCCAATCACTCAACCAAAATGCCCACCGGCTTTCGCTCGAGTGGTCCCGGATTGAGCCGGAAAACGGCCAATTCAATCAAAAAGAAATTGAACATTACCGAAAAGCGCTCCGGGCTCTTAGAGCCCGGAGAATTGAACCCTTTGTGACCTTGTGGCATTGGACCAATCCTGTTTGGATCCGCGATCGGGGCGGCTGGGAAAGCAAGAATACGGTGGCCTATTTTGGGCGTTACGTCAAGAAGATTGCTGAAGAGCTGGGCACCGACGTCAAATTCTGGATCACTTTGAATGAGCCGACAGTTTATTTGTCCCGATCCTACATCGTGGGGGCATTTCCGCCGCAGAAGAGGAATCCCCGGGCATTTTTGAAAGCCTATAAAAATCTGGCCAAGGCCCACAACCAAGCCTATACGGTTCTTCATAAAGCCCGAAAGGACTGCTCGGTCGGATTGTCGAACAATCTCAGCTTCGTTGAACCCAAACACCGGTATTGCCTGGCTGACCAGCTGTTGAGCAGGGCCTACCGGTATTTCGGCGGCGAAAGGATGTACCGGTTGACGGCCGGTCATTTTGATTTTTTGTCCGTTCAATACTATTTCCACGACGTTCTGTGCATTTATAAGGTGATCGGCTATTTGGCGGGGATTTCCCACTCCCAGCAAGAGAAAAGGGAAAGCAAGACCGATTTGGGCTGGGACATTTACCCCGAAGGAATTTACCATGTCCTCACCAAACTCAAAAAATATGACAAGCCCATTTATATCACCGAAAATGGAATCGCTGACGCCCGCGACCGGAAAAGAAAAAAATTCATTGAGGACCATTTGTTTTGGACGCACAAAGCGATGGAAGAAGGGGTAGACGTAAGAGGTTATTTTTACTGGTCGCTGCTCGATAATTTCGAGTGGGACAAGGGTTTTTGGCCGCGGATGGGTCTGGCGGCGGTGGACCGCAAAACGATGAAACGCCGGATCCGCAAAAGCGCTTGGGCTTATGCCGAGATTTGTGAGAGTAATCAACTAAAATTTTAAGCTGGGCGGAATGGTCATTTTCTGAGACTGCGGCCCGATAGTCCTCGCTTCAGAAAACGACCATTCCGCCCTGAAACAATAAAAATAACATTATGACGTGGCTACTCGTTGCTTTGGCAGCCTATTTCCTTATTTCTCTTAATCTGACCTTGGATAAGGTAATTCTGCGGAACTCGATTCCCCACCCGGTGGTTTACTGTTTCTACATGGGGTTATTGAGCATTTTCGGCTTGGTTTTCTTGCCTTTTGGCACCTTGTCTTTCGATTGGAACAATATCCTGACTGGCTTGGTGGTGGGGGCGGTTTTCCTGGGAGCGCTTTTTGTGATGTATAAGGCGATTTTTGCCCACGAAGCCTCGCGGGTGGGGCCGATCATCGGTGCGGTAACTCCAATTTTTGTTTCCCTTCTATCCTTTCTGTTCTTGCAGGAGCGGTTGGGCTGGCAGGAGCTGCTGGCCTTTGCCCTGCTGGTGGCGGGCGGCATCTTGATCTCGGTTGACCTCAACGGCATCGATAAATCTCAGAAAAGACGATCAGCCCTTCGAATATTGGGAATTTCCATTCTCTCCGCCCTGATTTTCGGCGTATATTATGTTCTCTTGAAACATGTCTACAATCAAGGGACATTCGTAAGCGGCTTTTGCTGGACCCGCTTCGGCAGTTTTTTGGCCACTTTTCTCTTTCTTATTCCCGCCGCCAACCGCCGCTTAATTTTTCGCGGCACCAAGACGCTCCAACTCAATTCGGGAGTGCTGGTGCTGTTTAACAAAACTCTTTCGGGAATTGCCTTTGCCCTGCTCAACTATGCCATCGCCCTCGGCAGCGTGACGCTGGTCAATGCCATGCAAGGCCTCCAATACGTGTTTTTGCTCATCGTAGTGGCCTTTTTATCCAAAAAGTTCCCCCGAATTTTGTCCGAGCAGATCCACAAAAAAGCCCTTACCCAAAAAATCATCGCTATTTTCATCATCGCCGCCGGCTTAGCCCTCACGGCGCTGTAAGGCTTACCAGGTTCTCGACTGCATCAAAAATCAGTTGTTAGATATATTTATGGATATCTCGGGATAATAGGAAATTTGTGTGGCTATTTTCTCTGGATAATATGATAGTTATGCTGTAAACAGTATATTATTTAATTAAGAAATTTAGAAATGGGTAAAAAAGGTGTCCCGGATGCAATTC
>Ga0172371_10011160_pt1 | contig 12010 bp, 19 predicted proteins | sample Lak12m_FD_114543 | JGI IMG/M metagenome (GOLD analysis project Ga0172371, IMG submission 114543) | Freshwater microbial communities from Kabuno Bay, South-Kivu, Congo - kab_022012_12m | ecosystem: Environmental > Aquatic > Freshwater > Lake | place: Democratic Republic of the Congo: South-Kivu...
GACCTGAAAGACTTCATCGGCACCAGCTTCACCACTGCACCCGACGGCAAGCTGTACCAGCTGCCTGACCAGCAGTTCGCCAACCTGTACTGGTTCCGCGCCGACCTGTTCGCACGGCAAGACCTGAAGGACAAATTCAAGGCCAAGTACGGCTACGACCTGGGTGTGCCGCTGAACTGGAGCGCCTACGAAGACATTGCCGAGTTCTTCACCAACGACGTGAAGACCATCGACGGCAAGCCGATCTACGGCCACATGGACTACGGCAAGAAAGACCCAAGCCTGGGCTGGCGCTTCACCGATGCGTGGCTCTCGATGGCCGGCACCGCCGACAAAGGCATTCCCAATGGCAACCCTGTCGATGAATGGGGCATCCGGGTGGACGACAAAAAGTGCGCCCCGGTGGGTGCCAGCGTGGCCCGGGGCGGGGCGACCAACTCGCCGGCCGCCGTCTACGCGCTCACCAAGTATGTGGACTGGATGAAGAAATACGCGCCCAAAGAAGCCACTGGCATGACCTTCGGCGAAGCTGGCCCGGTGCCGGCGCAAGGCCAGATTGCCCAGCAGATCTTCTGGTACACCGCCTTCACCGCCGATATGACCAAGGCTGGCTTGCCCGTGGTCAACGCCGACGGTACGCCCAAGTGGCGCATGGCTCCCGGCCCCAACGGCCCGTACTGGAAGCAAGGCATGCAAAACGGCTATCAGGACGTGGGCAGCTGGACCTTCTTCAAGGGGCATGATGCCAACCGCACCGCTGCCGCCTGGTTGTATGCGCAGTTCATTACTGCCAAAACCACCAGCCTGAAGAAGACCATGGTTGGCCTGACGCCGATCCGTGAAAGCGACATCCGCAGCAAAGCCATGACCGACATGGCACCCAAGCTCGGTGGCCTGGTCGAGTTCTACCGCAGCCCGGCGCGTGTGGCCTGGACACCCACCGGCACCAACGTGCCCGATTACCCCAAGCTGGCCCAGCTGTGGTGGAAAAACGTGGCCGTAGCGGTGACCGGCGAAAAGACGCCGCAGCAAGCCATGGACAACCTGGCTGACGAGATGGACCAGGTGCTGTCACGCCTGGAGCGCGCCGGCATGGCCACCTGCGCACCCAAGCTCAACCCCAAGAGTGCGTCGAGCAAATGGCTGTCTGACAAAGCCGCGCCGTGGGCCAAGCTGGCCAACGAGAAGCCCAAGGGTGAAACCATCGCCTACGACACGCTATTGAACGCGTGGAAGAACGGCAAGGTGCGCTAAGCCACACCATGCTCGCCCTGACCACACGCCGCGCCGACCTGCTGGACCGACTGGCCCGCAACCCCACGTACGACATTGCCGTGGTGGGCGGCGGGGCCACCGGACTGGGCGTTGCCTTGGATGCGGCGGCGCGCGGGTTGCGGGTGGTGTTGATCGAATCGCACGACTTTGCCAAAGGCACGTCATCCCGCTCCACCAAGCTGGTTCACGGCGGCGTGCGTTACCTGTCGCAGGGCAATATTGGCCTGGTGCGTGAAGCGCTGCATGAGCGCAGCGTGCTGTTGGCCAATGCGCCCTACCTGGCGCAGCCGCTGCCTTTTGTGGTGCCTGCCTACCATTGGTGGGAAGCGCCGTTTTATGGCAGCGGCCTATTGATGTATGACGTGCTGGCGGGGCGCGCAGGTCTGGGGCACACCCAAGTGCTGAGCCGAGCGCAGACCTTGTCCAGTCTGGCTGGGCTTCGTCCGCAGGGGCTGAAAGCAGGGGTGAAGTACTGGGATGGGCAATTCAACGATGCTCGGCTGGCGATCGCGTTGGCGCGCACGGCCGCCCGTCAGGGTGCTCTGTTGGTGAACTATTGTGCGGCCTCCGACCTGCACTACGAGCGTGGTAGGGTCGTGGGCGTGTCGTGTTGTGACACCTTCACCGGCCAGCAGTTTCAGATCAACAGCCGCTGCGTGGTCAATGCCACCGGCGTTTGGGTGGACGCCCTGCGGCAAAAAGACGATCTGGCGGTGGGCCACCCGAAGGGCGAAGCCGTCACGGAAATGGTGGCGCCCAGCCAGGGCGTTCACATGGTGGTGGAGCGCGAGTTTCTGAATTCAGATGCCGCGCTGATGGTGCCCAAGACGTCAGATGGGCGCGTGCTGTTTGCCGTGCCGTGGCTGGGTAAAGTCATTTTGGGGACGACCGATACGCCGCGCCATGACCTGCCCTATGAACCTATGGCGTTTGAAGCAGAAGTTGAGTTCATCCTGCGCGAGGCAGGGCGGTATTTGCAGCGCGCGCCAACCCGGCAAGACGTCAAAAGTATCTGGGTCGGGCTGCGTCCTCTGGTCAAGCCGCCAAAGGCAGACGGCAACAACACCAAGGGCTTGAGCCGGGAACACACGATTGAGGTTAGTGGTGCCGGTCTGGTCACCGTGACCGGCGGCAAGTGGACCACCTACCGCGCCATGGCGGAGAATGTTCTCGAACGGTGTGCGCAGGCACAGTTGTTGAACTTGCCACAAACCGGGTCCACCCAGACGCTGCGCCTGGTGGGCGCAGGCGGCGATGCGCAGTCGTTGAAACCCCTGCATCAGCCGCCTGGCTGGCATTCGTATGGCGCCGAGGCCGCTTTTGTGCAGACGCTGCCGGGTGCGGACGACGAACTTTGTCCTGGATTGACGGTGGCCATGGTGCGGTTTGCCGTCCGCCACGAATATGCGATGTGCGTGGAAGACGTGCTGGCGCGGCGTTCCAGGCTGTTGTTTCTGGATGCCACCGCGGCTGCCGGCCTGGCGACCCGCGTGGGCGACATCCTGACGCAAGAGGGGCTAACAGCGCCCGATGTGGCCGGTTTTGAAGCCCTGGCAACCCAATATTTGCTGCATCACTGAAAAAAGTTTTGCAAACGGCTCAAAAAGCGGGCATAATGCGCGGCTTCGCTTGAAAGAGCATGAAGTGTCTGCCCAAAAGCAGTCGGTGCAAGTGGTTTGTGCCGGGTGTGACGGGCCCAAGACTGACCGAACGCGCAAGCCGACGGTGCAAGTTGGGAAATTTACAAATGATCCAAACCGAATCTCGACTCGAAGTCGCCGATAACACCGGCGCGAAGTCCGTTCTGTGCATCAAGGTGCTGGGCGGCTCCAAGCGTCGCTACGCCAGCGTGGGCGACATCATCAAGGTCAGCATCAAGGAAGCGGCACCGCGTGGGCGTGTCAAAAAAGGCGATGTTTACAGTGCGGTGGTTGTTCGCACTGCCAAGGGCATTCGTCGTAACGACGGCTCGCTGGTCAAGTTTGATGGCAATGCAGCCGTGTTGCTCAATGCCAAATTGGAGCCGATTGGCACCCGTATTTTCGGACCGGTCACGCGCGAACTGCGTACCGAGCGGTTCATGAAGATCGTGTCGCTGGCACCGGAAGTTTTGTAAGGACACCGCTATGAACAAAATTCGCAAGGGCGACGACGTGATCGTGCTCGCCGGGCGTGACAAGGGCAAGCGTGGCAAGGTCACGCTGCGCAAGGATGACTCCCACCTGGTGGTGGAAGGCGTCAATGTGGCCAAGAAGCACGCCAAACCCAACCCCATGAAGGGTGAAACCGGTGGCATTGTCGATAAGACCATGCCAATCCATCAGTCCAATGTGGCCATTTTCAATGCGGTCACTGGCAAGGCTGATCGCGTCGGGATCAAGGTGCAGGCCGACGGCAAGCGCGTACGCGTTTACAAGTCCAGCGGCGAAGAAATCAAGGTGGCATGAACATGGCTCGTTTGCAACAAATCTATCGGGAAAAAGTGGTGCCCGAATTGACCGCCAAGTTTGGTTACAAGTCGCCTATGGAGGTGCCTCGCCTGACCAAAATCACCCTGAATATGGGTGTCAGTGAGGCGGTGGCTGACAAGAAGGTGATGGAGCACGCGGTGGATGATCTGACCAAAATTGCGGGCCAAAAGCCGGTGGTCACGATGTCCAAGAAGGCTATTGCGGGCTTCAAGATCCGTGAAGGCCAGGCCATTGGCTGCATGGTGACGCTGCGTGGCGCACACATGTACGAATTTCTGGATCGCTTTGTCACCGTGGCGCTGCCCCGCGTGCGCGACTTCCGTGGCATTTCGGGTCGCTCGTTTGATGGTCGTGGCAATTACAACATCGGCGTCAAAGAGCAGATCATTTTTCCTGAAATTGAATACGACAAGGTGGATGCCTTGCGTGGTCTCAATATCAGCATCACGACAACGGCTAAAACAGATGACGAGTGCAAGGCGCTGCTCGCTGGTTTCCGTTTCCCCTTCAAGAACTGAGGTGATCTGTGGCTAAGATGGCTTTGATCGAGCGTGAGCTCAAAAGAGACAAACTGGTTGCCAAGTACGCAAAAAAACATGCGGAATTGAAGGCGATTGCAAACGACGCCAAGCGCTCTGACGAAGAACGCGCTGCGGCGCGCATGGGGCTGCAGATGTTGCCGCGCAACGCCAACCCCACACGCCAACGCAACCGTTGCGCCATTACCGGGCGCCCGCGCGGTACGTTTGCCCAATTTGGTTTGGCGCGCGCCAAGATTCGTGAAATGGCTTTTGCCGGAGAAATCCCCGGCATCACCAAGGCCAGCTGGTAAGCGACAGGAGACAAGATATGAGCATGAGTGATCCGATCGCCGACCTGCTGACGCGCATTCGCAATGCGCAGATGGTGGCCAAAACTTCCGTTCGCGTACCCACCTCCAAGGTGAAGGTCGCGATTGCCCAAGTCCTGCAGGACGAAGGCTACATTGATGCATTCAAGGTAAATACGGTGGATGGCAAGCAAGAGCTTGAAATTGCCCTTAAGTACTACGCGGGTCGCCCCGTGATTGAGCGTATTGAGCGCGTCAGTCGCCCCGGTTTGCGTGTGTACCGTCGCAGCGACGCCATTGCGCAAGTTCAAAATGGTCTGGGTGTTGCCATCGTGACAACACCCAAGGGTGTCATGACCGACCGCAAGGCGCGCGCTACCGGTGTCGGTGGTGAAGTGCTGTGCTACGTCGCCTGATGCGTGACACTGAGGAGTAATTAAGCATGTCTCGTATTGGAAAAATGCCCGTTGCCATTCCTGCTGGAGTGGAAGTGGTTTTGGCTGAGCAGCACATTAGCGTCAAAGGCGCAGGTGGCTTGCTGTCGGTGGCGCAAAGCAGCCTGGTTCAAATTACCAGTGAGGGTGGCAAGGTCAGTTTTAAGGCCGCCAATGACTCGCGTGAAGCAGACGCGATGTCTGGTACTTTGCGTCAACTGGTGAACAACATGGTTGTCGGCGTGAGCAAGGGCTTTGAGAAAAAGCTGACGCTCATCGGCGTGGGCTACAAGGCGCAAGCCCAGGGCAAGAAGCTCAACCTGGTGGTGGGCTATTCGCATCCGGTTGACAAGGAAATGCCTGAAGGTGTGACCGTGGCAACGCCGACCCCTACCGAAGTTGTGCTCAAGGGCGCTGACCGTCAGCGCGTGGGGCAGGTTGCTGCCGAGATCCGTGCCATCCGTCCTCCCGAGCCGTACAAGGGCAAAGGCATCCGTTATGCGGATGAGACGGTTGCCATCAAAGAAACCAAGAAGAAATAAGGAGCCGCGTCATGTTAAACAAAAAAGAACAGCGTCTTCGTCGTGCCCGTCAAACCCGTATCCGTATTGCTGGACAAGGCGCTGTGCGCTTGACCGTGCATCGCACCAATCTGCACATTTACGCCAACATCATTTCTGGCGATGGTGCCAAGGTGCTTGTCAGTGCCTCCACGGCAGAAGCCGAGGTGCGTCAATCCTTGGGTGGCGCTGGCAAGGGTGGCAATATCGTCGCAGCGCAGGCGGTTGGCAAACGTGTTGCTGAAAAAGCCAAGGCCGCTGGTGTCGAGAAAGTGGCGTTTGACCGTGCTGGCTATGCCTACCATGGCCGCGTCAAGGCGTTGGCTGAGTCGGCGCGTGAAGCTGGCTTGCAGTTTTAAGCAGATCGGAAATTAAGATGGCTAAAGTACAAGCAAAGATGCAGGGCAAGGCTGAGGGTCCAGAGGACGGCCTGCGCGAAAAAATGATTGCAATCAACCGCGTGACCAAAGTGGTCAAGGGCGGTCGTATTTTGGGTTTTGCGGCTCTCACAGTCGTGGGCGACGGTGACGGAACCGTTGGCATGGGCAAGGGCAAGTCCAAAGAAGTTCCGGCGGCTGTGCAAAAGGCCATGGAGGAAGCGCGTCGCAACATGAATAAGGTGCCCCTCAAGAACGGCTCGATTCATCATGCGGTGACTGGTCAGCATGGTGCTGCTTCCGTGATGATGGCTCCTGCGCCCAAGGGGACAGGGATCATTGCAGGTGGCCCTATGCGCGCGGTCTTTGAGGTGCTGGGCATCACCGACATCGTTGCAAAGAGCCACGGTTCCAGCAACCCCTACAACATGGTTCGCGCGACGCTGAACGCGTTGTCACATGCCACCACGCCTTCGGCTGTGGCGGCCAAGCGTGGCAAGACAGTTGAAGAGCTGTTTGCCTGATCGGAGTATCGAGATGACAACTGAAAAAAAAGTAACCGTCCAGCTGGTTCGTAGCCCCATTGGTTGCGCCCAGTCGCACCGCGCCACTGTGCGTGGTTTAGGACTGCGCAAGATTCGTAGCACCTGTGAACTGGTGGATACCCCGGCGGTGCGCGGCATGATTAACAAGATCAGTTATCTGGTCAAGGTGCTCTGAGAGGTTCATGATGGAATTGAATGGCATTCAGCCTGCGGACGGTGCAAAGCACGCCAAGCGTCGCGTCGGACGCGGCATTGGCTCCGGTCTGGGCAAGACGGCAGGACGTGGTCACAAGGGCCAAAAGTCACGTGCTGGCGGCTATCACAAAGTGGGTTTTGAGGGTGGCCAAATGCCCATGCAGCGCCGCTTGCCAAAGCGCGGCTTCAAGTCTGCTCTGCTCAAATTCAATGCTGAAGTCACGCTGGATACGCTGGAAAAACTAGGCGCGCCAGAAGTTGATTTGTTGGCGCTCAAGCAAGCTGGATTGGTAGGTGACTTGGTCAAGATGGTCAAGGTGGTCAAGACTGGTACATTGACCCAAGCGGTCAAGCTTACCGGCATTGGTGCAACTGCTGGTGCCAAGGCAGCCATTGAGGCCGCGGGTGGGTCCGTCGCCTGATGACGTCTTCGGGGAAATATTAAGTGGCCACTCTTCCTTCATCTGGCGGCAAAGCTGACAAGTACGGCGACCTGCGTCGTCGGCTGGTCTTTTTGCTGTTGGCATTGGTGGTGTACCGGGTTGGCGCACACATTCCTGTTCCTGGTATTGACGCTGCGCAGCTTCAGCAGTTTTTCAAAGGTCAGCAGGGTGGCATTCTGGGCATGTTCAACATGTTCTCGGGTGGGGCACTGTCGCGCTTTACCATTTTTGCTTTGGGCATCATGCCTTACATCTCTGCGTCGATCATCATGCAGTTGATGGGTTATGTTTTGCCGGCATTTGAGCAACTGAAGAAAGAAGGCGAAGCCGGGAGGCGCAAGATTACCCAGTACACGCGCTACGGCACGTTGGGCTTGGCACTGTTCCAGTCATTGGGTATTGCCGTGGCGCTGGAAAGCTCTGCGGGCTTGGTGGTGGCCCCCGGTTTTGGCTTCCGTATGACTGCGGTGGTGACGCTGACCGCTGGCACCTTGTTTTTGATGTGGTTGGGCGAGCAGATCACCGAACGTGGTCTGGGTAACGGTATTTCGATTCTGATTTTTGCCGGTATTGCAGCTGGTTTGCCCAATGCCATTGGTGGGCTGCTGGAATTGGTCAGAACGGGTGCCATGAGCGTCATCGTGTCGCTCTTCATCATCGTTCTGGTTGGATTAGTGACCTATTTTGTGGTTTTTGTCGAGCGTGGGCAGCGCAAGATACTGGTGAATTACGCTCGGCGTCAAGTGGGTAACAAGGTGTATGGGGGGCAATCTTCCCATTTGCCTTTAAAGCTCAACATGTCGGGTGTCATTCCCCCGATCTTCGCTTCTTCCATCATCCTTTTGCCGGCGACGGTCGTTGGCTGGTTCAGTGCCGGTGACTCGATGCGCTGGCTCAAGGATATTGCCGGTTCTTTGACGCCGGGGCAACCCATCTATGTGATGTTGTACGCCGCAGCGATTGTGTTCTTTTGTTTTTTCTACACGGCGCTGGTGTTCAATAGCAAAGAAACAGCTGATAACCTTAAAAAGAGTGGCGCGTTTGTACCAGGCATCCGTCCGGGCGAGAACACGGCGCGTTACATCGACAAGATTTTGTTGCGATTGACTTTTATTGGTGCCATCTACATCACGCTGGTTTGTTTGTTGCCCGAATTCTTGATCCTGAAGTACAACGTCCCGTTTTATTTTGGGGGCACATCTTTGCTGATTATTGTTGTGGTCACGATGGATTTCATGGCGCAGGTGCAAAACTACCTGATGTCGCAGCAATATGAGTCTTTGCTGAAAAAAGCCAACTTCAAGGCTTCTTGAGAGCGGGATGTATGGCTAAAGATGATGTGATCCAGATGCAGGGGGAGATAGTTGAAAATCTCCCCAACGCCACTTTTCGGGTCAAACTGGAAAATGGCCACATGGTGCTTGGGCACATTTCCGGGAAGATGCGTATGCACTACATCCGCATTTTGCCTGGTGACAAGGTAACGGTTGAGCTCACGCCTTACGACCTGTCGCGCGCGCGCATCGTCTTCAGAGCCAAGTGAGTTGGTTTGCTAACGAATTGTTTAGGAGAGTGAAATGAAGGTTTCGGCTTCGGTCAAGAAAATTTGCCGCAACTGCAAAATTATCCGCCGCAAGGGCGTGGTCCGCGTGATCTGTACAGATCCCCGCCACAAACAGCGTCAGGGTTGATTGCAAGAGTTATAGAGGATAAACATGGCACGTATCGCTGGTATCAATATTCCGCCGCAAAAGCACGCAGAAATCGGCTTGACCGCCATTTTTGGTGTCGGTCGTAGTCGCGCTCGCAAAATTTGCGAGACTTGCGGCGTGGACTATTCCAAGAAAATCAAGGATTTGACGGACGCCGAGCTGGAAAAGCTTCGTGACGAAGTTGGCAGGTTCACCATTGAGGGTGATTTGCGTCGTGAAACCACGATGAACATCAAGCGTCTGATGGACATCGGTTGCTACCGTGGTTTTCGCCATCGGCGTGGCCTGCCAGTGCGTGGTCAGCGTACGCGCACCAATGCACGCACCCGCAAGGGCCCGCGCAAAGCTGCTGCGTCGCTCAAGAAATAAAGTTTTGAAGGATCACCATGGCAAAAGCTCCCGCCAATAACGCTGCACAACGCGTCCGCAAAAAAATTCGCAAAAACGTTGCTGACGGCATCGCGCACGTTCACGCTTCGTTCAACAACACGATCATCACCATTACCGATCGGCAGGGCAATTCATTGGCCTGGGCGTCCTCTGGTGGACAAGGTTTCAAGGGATCACGCAAGTCCACACCGTTTGCGGCCCAGGTTGCATCCGAAGTGGCTGGTCGCGCTGCCATTGAACAAGGCATCAAGAATCTGGACGTTGAAATCAAGGGACCCGGTCCGGGCCGGGAGTCCTCTGTGCGTGCATTGGCCGCATTGGGTATCCGCGTCAACATGATCTCTGACGTGACCCCGGTTCCACATAACGGCTGCCGCCCTCAAAAGCGTCGTCGTATCTAATTTTTTCAACCAAGCCCACCGCCACGGTATCGCCGTGGCTCCCGCATTTTTGCGGTAGATGACTCAAAGGAAATTCAAGTGGCACGTTACCTCGGCCCCAAGGCCAAACTCTCCCGCCGCGAAGGCACTGACCTGTTCCTCAAGAGTGCACGTCGCTCTATCGGTGACAAGGCCAAGTTCGACTCCAAACCAGGCCAACACGGCCGCACCTCTGGTGCGCGTACTTCCGATTTTGGGCTGCAGTTGCGCGAGAAACAGAAAGTCAAGCGCATGTACGGTGTGCTTGAGAAACAGTTTCGCCGTTACTTTGAGGAAGCTGATCGCCGCAAGGGTAATACGGGTTCCAATCTGCTTGCGCTGCTGGAAACGCGCCTGGACAACGTCGTCTATCGCATGGGCTTTGGTTCCACTCGTGCCGAAGCGCGTCAACTGGTGTCACACAAAGCGATTGTGGTCAATGGCAAGGCAGTCAACATCCCGTCATTTTTGGTGAAGGTTGGTGACGTTGTTGCTGTGCGTGAGAAGTCTGCCAAGCAAAATCGTGTTGTCGAGGCTTTGCAACTGGCTCAGCAAGTGGGCATGCCCGCCTGGGTGGAAGTCAATGCAGAGAAGGCCGAAGGCGTTTTCAAGGCCATCCCTGACCGTGACCAGTTCGCTGCTGACGTCAATGAATCCCTGATCGTTGAGTTGTATTCACGTTAACCTGAATCGGTTTTGAGCCGCAAGCCAGGGTTGACGTCCCTGGTTCATCTAGTCAGCCTTACCGATGTAACGAGTCGGGGGTATTGAGAGGAAATTTCATGCAAAGTAATTTGTTAAAGCCCAAAACAGTTCAGGTTGAGCAGCTCTCTGCGCATCGCTCGAAAGTGGTGTTGGAGCCATTTGAGCGCGGTTACGGCCACACGTTGGGCAATGCCCTGCGTCGTGTGTTGCTGTCTTCCATGCCCGGTTACGCCCCCACAGAGGTCACCATCGCCGGTGTGCTCCATGAGTACTCGTCTATTGATGGCGTGCATGAAGACGTTGTCAATATTCTGTTGAACCTTAAAGGTGTGGTGTTCAAGCTGCATAACCGCGACGAAGTTACTTTGAGCCTGCGCAAAGACACAGAAGGTGTGATTAGCGCATCAGACATCCAGATTCCCCATGACGTGGAAATCATCAACCCTGATCATGTGATCGCCAATCTGGCCGCCGGTGGCAAGATCGATATGCAGATCAAGGTTGAAAAGGGCCGTGGTTACGTGCCGGGCACCATGCGTCGCCATGGCGACGAGCCTTCCAAGTCGATTGGCCGCATCGTGCTTGACGCATCGTTTTCACCCGTGCGCCGCGTTAGCTATATCGTGGAAAGTGCACGCGTGGAGCAGCGTACCGACCTGGACAAGCTGATTCTGGACATTGAAACCAACGGTGCCATCTCCGCGGAGGACGCGGTGCGTGCATCGGCCAAAATTCTTGTTGAGCAGCTGGCTGTGTTTGCACAGCTTGAGGGTGGTGACATCGATGCCATCGTCTCTACCGCCGCTCGTGGCAATACCCAGTTTGATCCGGTGCTGTTGCGCCCGGTCGATGAGCTTGAGCTGACAGTGCGTTCTGCTAATTGCTTGAAGGCTGAAAACATTTATTACATAGGTGACCTGATCCAGCGCACTGAAAACGAGCTGCTCAAGACGCCCAACTTGGGACGCAAGTCCCTCAATGAGATCAAGGAAGTGTTGGCGTCCAGGGGCCTGACTCTTGGTATGAAGCTTGAAAGCTGGCCGCCGGCAGCTCTTGAAAAGCGTTGATTGAACGCACAGGGCAGTACCTGAGACGGCTGCCTGCACTATAAACAAAGGAAATTACCATGCGTCACGGACTCGGACTACGTAAACTCAACCGCACATCGTCGCATCGATTGGCGATGTTGCGCAACATGATGAACTCGCTTATCGCGCATGAGGTCATCAAGACCACGCTACCCAAGGCCAAAGAGCTGCGCAGCGTGATCGAACCGATGATTACACTGGCGAAAGACGCTACGCTGGCCAATCGTCGGCTGGCGTTTGATCGTTTGCGTGACCGCGACAGCGTCAGCAAATTGTTCAATGACCTCGGCCCGCGTTTCAAGGCGCGTCCGGGCGGTTACACCCGTATTCTGAAGATGGGTTTCCGCGTGGGTGACAACGCCCCTATGGCTTTGGTGGAACTTGTTGACCGCGCTGTTGTCGAAGCTGTTGAAGCGGCATCTGCAGCAGCTGAATAAGCTACAATTGCGTCTCCTACCGCGCGATGGAGCAGTCTGGTAGCTCGTTGGGCTCATAACCCAAAGGTCGGAGGTTCAAATCCTTCTCGCGCAACCAATCAAATCAAGCACTTAGCTTGAAAAAACGCCC
>Ga0172371_10011161_pt1 | contig 12009 bp, 10 predicted proteins | sample Lak12m_FD_114543 | JGI IMG/M metagenome (GOLD analysis project Ga0172371, IMG submission 114543) | Freshwater microbial communities from Kabuno Bay, South-Kivu, Congo - kab_022012_12m | ecosystem: Environmental > Aquatic > Freshwater > Lake | place: Democratic Republic of the Congo: South-Kivu...
GAACTTTAGGGCTCCGTTGCGCTCAAGCTGCTCTATTATGGTTGTGGGTAACAGTTTCTCGTCCATCGTCATCACCTACGCTATGTCTATGGGGGGCTTACCCGTGTCCTGGAACCGCTTGTTGGTGTCCTGGTACCACTTGATCATCTCAGGCGTTATGCTTGGGGCTATCTCGGCCATAGCCGCGTCGAAATCTGCCAGCCTCACCTTATCTGTGTCCGGGTTCTTTCTCAACGCGTAAAGCCCAGCCTCCCGTACAACGGAGTCTATGTCGGCTCCGCTGTAGCTGTCCATCCTGCGGGACAGGCTCTCAAGTTTAACGTCTTCACCCAGCGGCATGTCCTTGGTCTTGAGCTGCAGTATCTTCAGGCGGGCACCCATGTCCGGTGGCGGCACGTAGACTCTTCTGTCGAACCTGCCTGGCCTGAGGACGGCCGGGTCTATGATGTCCGGCCGGTTGGTGGCGGCCAGCACCACAACGTTCTGGAGGCTGAGGAGGCCGTCGATCTCTGTGAGCAGCTGGCTTATCACCCGCTCCGTGACCCTGCTGTCGCCTCCTGAGCCCCTCGAGGGGACCAGGGCGTCGAACTCGTCGAAGAAGATGATGCTTGGGGCCGCCATCCTGGCTTTTCTGAATATCTCCCTGATGGCCTTCTCGGACTCTCCCACCCATTTGCTGAATATCTCGGGGCCTCTGATGCTGATGAAGTTGGCCTCTGACTCTGTGGCCACGGCGCGCGCCAGCAGCGTCTTACCGCATCCTGGCGGCCCATGCAGTAGAATCCCTTTAGGCGGGTTGATTCCCATCCGGGTGAACAGCTCAGGCTTCTTCAGGGGCCACTCCACGGCCTCCTTCAGGTTCTGAATCACGCCCTCCAGTCCACCCACGTCGTCCCATGATACGTTGGGCGACTCCACGTAGACCTCCCTCATCGCGGTGGGGGTGACCTCCCTAAACGCGTCCAGGATGTCGGCGTTGGTGACCTCCATTTTATCCAGTACCTCGTGGGGGATCCTCTTCTCCTCCAGATCGATCTGGGGCAGGTAGCGGCGGAGAGCCTTCATGGCGGCCTCCCTGCTCAAGGCTTCCAGGTCGGCCCCCGTGTACCCGTGGGTTATCTCCCCTATCTTGACGATGTTGACGTCCTCCGCGAGAGGCATGCCCCTTGTGTGGATCTGGAGGATCTCCAATCTGCCGGCTCTGCCAGGTATCCCTATCTCTATCTCCCTGTCGAACCTGCCTGGTCTCCTCAGAGCCTCGTCTATAGCGTCCGGCCTGTTGGTGGCGCCGATGACGATGATGTGGCCGCGCCCCTTCAACCCGTCCATGGACGCGAGAAGCTGGGCGACGACCCTCCGCTCCACCTCACCTGTGACCTCGCTCCGCTTAGGCGCGATGGCGTCGATCTCGTCTATGAAGAGTATGCTGGGAGCGTTCTTCTCGGCGTCCTCGAACATCTTACGCATGCGGGCCTCGGATTCTCCGTAGAACTTGCTCATGATCTCAGGGCCGTTGATGGCGTAGAAGTTAGCCTCACTCTCGTTGGCCACGGCCCGCGCAAGCAGCGTCTTACCGCAGCCCGGAGGCCCGTGGAGCAGCACGCCCTTGGGCGGGTCGATGCCCAGCCGCTGGAAGATCTCTGGGTGCCTGAGAGGAAGCTCAACCATCTCCCTGATGCGTCTAATCTCCTCGTCGAGGCCGCCGATGTCCTCGTAGGTGGTCCTGCTGGGCATCTCCATCTCGGGGACAGGCTCACTCATGATGCTGATCTCGGTGGTGGGCGCGATCTTCACTATGCCACCGGGCCGCGTGTTCACAACCATGAAGGGTACGCTGTGGCCCAGCATCATTATGAGGAGCGTGTCGCCTTTGGTGGCCGGCCTGTCGATGAGCCGGTCCTTCACGAACCTGATGAAGTCGCTGTCTACACTGATCCTGATGTCTACGGGGGCAAGCTTCACCGATGAAGCATATTCAGCCTCAGCCTTCTTCACGTTAACGAACTCGTTTATGGATACGCTGCAGTTTTTCCTGATGAAGCCATCGATCCTGATTAAGCCCTGACCCTGGTCCTCGGGGTATGCGGGCCAGGCCTTGGCCGCCGTGGCCTTCTTTCCCTCTATCTGGACGACATCTCCCACGGTCACGCCCAGCGTCTTCATAGTGTCCGAGTCCATTCTGGCTATGCTTCTACCCACGTCTCTCTGCTGCTTCGCCTCTGATACCTTAAGTTGGACGCTACTCATCGGATGCTCACCCTGAAATATTCTCACTGTCATGAAGGCAGTGACGGTTATAAAGATTAGTCATAGGCATATGTTAGGCGCAGGGACCGACGGACCTATATCACCCCAGTTGATTCAGCCAGTCCCCGAGCCTTCCTCTTATTTAGCTTCACTTTACTGAGGATGGTGAAGCGCTCAGGCCTGATGGACTGCGCTATAGTCAGAGCCTCAACGATCGTCTCCGGGTCTATATGAAGCTCCTCAGCCGTCGTCGGGGCGCCTATGATCTGGAGGCTCTTCCTTATGGTCTTCCACCTTAGCTTGTGCAGCTTCGCCATCATGATGACGCCCACCCCACACTGTTCGCCGTGGAGCGCGGGCTTCTCAGCTATCTTGTCTAGGGCGTGGCTGAAGAGGTGGGCGGAGCCGCTTGTGGGTCTGCTGCTCCCGGCTATGCTCATGGCTACACCACAGCTCACGAGGGCCTCGAGGACCGTCCTTATCCCCTCCTGCGTCTTCTCTCGGATCATGGGAGCCTCCCTCATGACGAGCTCGGAGCTCATCAGGCTCAGGCTGCCCGCGTATCCTCCGTAGTAGTCGCCGTTCTGGCTGTGGGCCAGCTGCCAGTCCTTGACCTCTGTGGCTTTACTGATGATGTCCCCGCAGCCCGCCGCGGTGAACCTGTAGGGCGACTCCGCTATGATCTTGCTGTCCATGATCACGGCGATGGGCGACGCTGCGCGGACCGTGTAGGGCCGCTCCATGCCCTTGATGGAGGCAAGGCTGCTGGCTATGCCGTCGTGTGACGCCACCGTCGGGACGCTTATGAAGAACCTGTTGGACTTGTACGCGCTGAGCTTGGCCACGTCGATGTTCCTGCCACCGCCGACCCCTAGTATTACGTCAGCCTCCATCTCCTGCGTCTTAGCCGTGACGTTGCCGACTGTATCGAGTGTGGCATCCTCAACGAAGATGTGGTCAGCCTGGATCTTACTCTCCTCAAGAAAAGTCTGGGCCTGTTTCCCGGCCACATTATAAGTGGTCCTTCCTGTGACAATGAGGGCCCTGTTTAAACCGAGCTCACCGCAGATTGAACAGAGACGGTGCAGAATCTCCTCGCCTACAAGCACAATTCTAGGTAAGTCTATCCTGTGGATGACGTTATACTGTTCAGGGCTCATCAATACATGTATCTGCCTTATCAGCGGTTACGGGTTACGGTTTTAATCAGATCGGCATATAAATATGTCTTTGCATATCCGGAAACCTTTTTAAAAAGGGCACCTTTTTAAAGTACTTGGTCTTCCTTTCTAGGATACCTCTCCCTTAACTATTTGTTTAGGAGGAACGTCGATGTCATCGGAAACAGGGATACTGAAAGGCACCACGACCCTAGGGGTGGTGTGTAAGGACGGCGTCATACTCGGTACAGACACCAGGGCCACCATGGGGACGTATGTGGCGAGTAAGCACGCGAAGAAGGTGTACCAGATCACAGACAACCTGGCCATGACCATAGCGGGGGGTGTAGCCGTGGCCCAGAAAGTGGTGGAGATACTGCAGGTGAACTCACGCCTCTACGAGCTGGAGAAGAACAGGCCGATCCCGGTTAAGTCCGCCGCCCGGCTCGTGTCCAACCTGCTCTTCCAGAACCGTGAAGTGGGTATGCCTCTGCCCATGCAGGCTCTCGTCGGCGGCTTCGACGAGACGGGCCCCCACGTCTTCAACCTGGACCCCTATGGTAGCCTCATGGAGGAGAAGATGGTTTCAACGGGCTCGGGCTCGCCCTTCGCCTACGGCGTACTTGAGGCCGAGTTCAAGGAGGACAGCTCCGTCCAGAAGATGCTTCCGGTGGTCGTGAGGGCCGTTGACGCCGCCATGAAGCGCGACGTTGCCAGCGGCGACAGCTTCGACATAGTCGTAATAGATGGCAAAGGCTTCAGGGAGCTGTCTCAGGAAGAGAAGCAGAAGATATTGAATAGCTGAGTTCGGTTCAGATGGATAGCGCACAGGGCTTAACCTACTCCGAGATCAGGCAGGCGATACTAGACAAGATACCGCCAGAGGTGGGGATAACCCGGATAGAGTTCGAGGGCCCCAGGCTTGCGATATACTGCTACAAGCCGGAGATTCTTCAGGAGAGCAGCCACATAGTGGGAGAGATCGCAGGCATCATAAAGAAGCGGATCGTGATCAGGAGCGACCCCTCGGTCAGGCTCCCTGAGCTCCAGTCAGAGAACATAATCAAGGACATCATCCAGGAGGCGGGCCTAGTTCAGGCGTACTTCGACCCAGCCCTCGGCGAGGTGGTGCTTGAGGTGGAGAAGCCCGGCGTGGCCATCGGCTCGAACGGCTCAAATGTGTTGGACATCGTCCAGAGGACCCACTGGAGCCCAAACTTCGTGAGGTCGCCGCCGATCCCCAGCATGACCATCAAGCAGATCAGGGGCTTCCTGTACAGTAAGAGCAAGGATCGGGAGAAGGTGCTCAGGGAGACGGGTGAGTCCATCTTCCGCCCCATCTACCAGCAGGCGGGCGACGTCAGGATAACTTTCCTGGGCGGCAGCAGGCAGGTGGGCCGCTCAGCCATCCTGGTTAAGACGCGGGAGAGCGAGATACTCATGGACTGCGGCATCAACCCGGGCAGCAGGACCCCAATCCAGTCCTACCCCAGGCTGGACGTGGAGGAGTTCGACCTTGGCCGCCTGGACGCGGTCGTCATAACCCACGCCCACCTAGACCACTGCGGGTTCCTCCCCTTCCTCTACAAGTACGGGTACAACGGGCCCGTGTACTGCAGCGAGCCTACTGCCATGGTGATGACGCTCCTCCAGAGCGACTACATCGATGTCACAAGCAAGGAGGGTAAGGTGCCGCCCTACAGCCCCGAGGACATATTCGAGGTCATACTCCACACGATCCCCCTGGCGTACGGAGAGGTCACCGACGTGTCGCCGGACATCAGGTTGACCCTCCACAACGCGGGGCACATCCTCGGGTCAAGCCTCGCCCACCTACACATAGGGAAGGGCCTGCACAACATAGTCTACACGGGCGACTTCAAGTTCGGGCCGACGGCCCTCCTCCAGCCCGCGTCCACCTACTTCCCCCGGGTGGAGACCCTCATCATGGAGGCGACCTACGGGGACCCGGAAAACAACTCGCCCAGCAGGGACGAGACGGAGGGCGAGTTCGTGAGCATAACTAACCACATACTGAAGCATGGTAAGGTGCTGATCCCCGTCCCCGCCGTGGGCCGGTCACAGGAGATACTCATGGTCATCAACAAGTACATGGCTCAGGGTGACCTCCTAGAGGTGCCCGTCTACATCGAGGGGATGATCAGCGAGGTCACGGGCATACACACCGCTTACCCAAACTACCTGAGCCACGAGATCAGGGACCACATACTGAAGGAGGGCGTGAACCCCTTCGAATCGGACTACTTCACCGTCATCAAGCAGCACGACAGCCGCGACGAGATAGTGGCGGGTGGCCCATGCATCATCATGGCTACGGCCGGCATGATGGAGGGTGGCCCTGTCCTCGATTACTTCAAGCGGCTCGCCCCGGACAAGGAGAACGGGCTCATCTTCGTCAGCTACCAGGTGTCAGGAACCCTGGGGCAGCGCATCCAGTCAGGGATGGCCTCCGCGCAGCTGTACAACCAGGACGGCAAGATGGAGATAATCAACATAGACATGAGCACCCACACGGTCCAAGGCTTCTCAGGCCACAGCGACCGAAGGCAGCTCGTGAACTACGTTAAACGTCTCAGGCCCCAGCCCAAGAAGGTGTTCATAGTCCACGGCGAGGAGAGCAAGTGCGACAACATGGCCAGGACAGTATCCAAGATGCACGGCGTACGCGGCTACGCGCCCAGGCTGCTGGACACGTTCAGCCTGGCTTAGAGTCTACTCTTTTCCTCTCCAGATCCTGACGTTCTTCGGGGTGATGATCACCCGCTCCTCTCCGAGGCGGGCTATGTCGCCGTCGTTGCTCTGGGCGTACTCGTTGAGCTCGTTGATGCCCCTCTTCACGTCCTCGATGTTGTGCTTGGCCAGGGGGGCCACGTTGCAGATGACGATGTTGCCTGCGCGCACCTCCGCCTTTATGACGTCTATGTCCTCGTAGGCTCTGAGGGGTATCGCCTTGATGTAGCGGGTTCCTGAGAGTTCGCCGTTCTCCTCGGACTTGCCTACAAGGCGGTCGAGCATGCCCTTCATAATGTGTCAGCCTCGGAAATCGATAATATATTTAGTGGAAGAGATATAGATGTTTTTGCCTCAGATGCTTAAATATTTCTCTAGGAGGCCGCCGGGCGTCGATTAAACGCGCACGAGATTGATGTTTTATTAGTGAACGCAGCAAATATCTGTGATATCCATGCTATTCGTTTCGGACGGCGACATAGCGAAGCTCCTCACCATGGAGGAGACCATCGACGCCGTGGAGCAGGCCTTCAAGGAGTACGCCAAGGGTGACGTGATGATGCCGCCCCGCAGCACCATCATGGTCCCAAAATATAACGGCAGCATCAGCTTCATGCCCAGCTACCTGACTGGGCTGGACGCCCAGGCCACCAAGATCATCAGCATCTACCCCGACAACAGGGCGAAGGGGCTTCCCACGACGGCGGCGTGGCTCGTGGTGAACGACCCGAAGACGGGGATGGTGAAGGCATTCATGGACGCGACGTACCTCACGGCCATGAGGACAGGGGCCATAACGGGCGTAGCCGCCAGGTACCTTGCCCCAGAGGACGCGTCCATTGTGGCGATATTCGGGGCAGGCGTCCAGGGGCGCACCCAGACGTGGGCCGCGTGCACCGTCCGCGAGATAGAGAAGGTGTACGTCTTCGACGTGTACCCTGAAGCTCGGCTGCGGTTCGCGGAGGAGATGACAAAGAAGTTGGGCGTGGAGGTCGTGCCTGCCTCCTCCGGGGAGGAGGCGTGCAGAAACGCCGACATAGTGCTGACGGCAACCACGAGCAGGGTGCCCGTGATCAGCAGGAAGTGGCTCAAGGACAGGGTGCACGTGAGCGCCATAGGGGCCTTCTACCCTGACTGGAGGGAGCTGGACACCGCGACCGTGGCCGAGTCCAAGCTGGTGATCGACGACAGGGAGGGTATTATGCTGGAGGCGGGGGACGTCCTCATCCCGATCAGTGAGGGGGCCATCACGGAGGACCACATATACGCTGAGCTCAAGGAGCTGGTCTCGGGCCAGAAGAAGGGCAGGATGCCTGAGGACGGGATAACAGTGTTCAAGTCCGTGGGTATAGCCATCCAGGATAGCAGCGTCGCTAACCTGGTCCTCAGGAAGCTGGAGTACTAGCCTGTCGTCTCTATCTGAATAGAAGACTGAGCAATGCAAGTGTGGAGGTGTTTTTCGTCCTCGTTTTCACTGACCCATCTTCTACTGGGTAAAATATTGTTTAAGGTTAGAGTTTAGTCAATGCGTTTTCCATTCTGTCGATGGCTTCATTCATTATGGCTTCACTTGTGGCGAGGCAGATACGCATATGGTGTTCACCGAGCGGACCGAAACTAGTACCCATACTCAACCCTACCTTCGCTTCCTTTAACAGATACTCATGTATTTCCTCGCAATTCATGCCGAGGTCGAACTTGGGAAACGCCATATAGGTTCCCTCGATCTTGGGGAATTTTACGTTCGGGATATCGTTCATCCGTCTCACGCATAGCTCACGTATTTTTGTCAAATGGTTCATCAGGTCACGTCTCCACCAGTCTAGAGTCTCATCCAACATGATGGGGGCAACAGCCCTAGCGAGAGTGTTTGATCCCCTCTGAACTAGTTGAGCTATTTTCTTGAAGTCGGCAAACATATCCTTGTTTGTTGTTGCCATGTAGCCCAAGTATAGACCAGCGACGCCGAACGTCTTGGATACGCCCCACGCCGTGGCGGTTAGGTTCTCGATCTCGGGATTCAATGAAGCCAACGAGACGTGTTCACGCCCATCGAAGCGAATATCCTCCCAGAGCTCGTCAACGAACACCCGAATCCGGTAATCGACCGCTATATCTGCTACGCCCTTTAACTCTTCGCGAGTCATCACCCGACCCGCCGGGTTGTGTGGGTTGCAGAGGCATATGAGCTTGGTTTTCCTGCTCACGATCTCCTTGAGCTTTTCCAAGTCGAACTTGTACCCGTCATCGAAGTCAAGGTCCCAGTAGACTGGTTTGACTTTTATGTCATGCACTGCGTGGAGGAAGCCGTTGTACATCGGGTTAGGGAGTACCACTTCTTCGCCTTCCCTGCAAGCGTTTTTCACGGCGAACCATAGAATAGGCTCAACTCCTTGGGAGATCATTACATCATCTGGGGTGACCTCAAGTTTGTTAACCCGTTTAATCTTCTCAGCCATAGCTGTACGTGGTTTTATGTCGGAGTTGTAGTAGAGGTCTTCATCGTCTACTGCTTTGTGTAGTGCTTGCTTAATTTCAGGCAGTATAGGGAAGTCCGGGCTGGCGAGCCACATGGGGATGACATCTTTTGGATATGTCTGCCATTTTCGGTTAAGTGAATTAACCATCTTATCTATTGTCGGTGAGCTGAAAATATCATCATAGGACATGGTAGAAAGGAGCCGTAGAAATATTTATCACCATTCATGATAACAAAAACACCCCCTATTATAAATTTTAAAAAAATTATTAATGTTATGCTTGGTTTTGATTCAAGGGTTTACTGTTTTTCGTTGATTCCTACCTGTGAAATGCGTGCGCCTGATTAAATACGGGGAAACGGTATCGTTGTTTGGTACCCTAGTTTACGTCGCCCCAGAAACCATGATCTACTCTGGGACAACTCGGTCTAGGGGGCACATATTAAGGTGCTTCCATCTCTGGGCTCCGCTATTGTCCTGGTATGGTGACGCGGCGGCTCACCCTCACTGTTTTATTCATCCTTCCATAATGATCACAGATTCAAAGTCACCGAGGTGTATGGGGACGGCTAAGAAGTTCAAGGTGGCCATAGACGAGGACAAGTGCAAGGGCTGCCTCATCTGTGTCCACATGTGCAGCACCCGAGGGGGTAAGATATTGAAGGAGTCGGAGAAGAGGACCGCGCTGGGCGGCACCAAGCCCGTGGCCGAGGGGGAATGCATCGGCTGCAGGTGGTGTGAGCGTTTCTGCCCGGACTTCGCTATCAACGTGGAGGAAGCCGAGAATGCTTGAAACAGGCAGGCACTTTGTACTTGGGAACGTAGCCTGCGCTGATGGAGCGCTGCGTGCCGGCTGCAGGTACTTCGCGGGTTACCCGATCACCCCCGCCAGCGAGATCAGCCACCACCTGTCTGCTGAGCTGCCCAAGGTGGAGGGCATATTCATGCAGATGGAGGACGAGATCGCCAGCATAGCCAGCGTCATAGGCGCGTCGTGGGCAGGGGCAAAGGCGATGACGGCCACCAGCGGCCCAGGGTTCAGCCTCATGCAGGAGAACATAGGGTACGCCCACATGACGGAGACGCCTCTGGTGTTGGTGAACGTGCAGCGCAGCGGCCCCTCCACGGGGCAGTCGACTGACCCGAGCCAGCAGGACATATACCAGGCAAAGTACGGGGCCCACGGCGACTACGAGGTGATAGCCGTCAGCCCGTGGAGCGTCCAGGAGATGTTCGACCTCACGGTCAGGGCCTTCAACCTGGCCGAGACCTACAGGACGCCTGTGATGATGATGAGCGACGGCCTCATAGGCCACATCCAGGAGAAGCTTGTGGTGCCCGAGAAGGTGGAGGTTGTGAACCGCAGGAAGCCCACCAGCAAGACCAGCACGCCCTGGGGCACAGACGACCCCAGCCTGGTCCCCGAGATGCCGGCGTTCGGTGAAGGCTACAAGCTCCTAGTGACGGGGAGCACGCACCGCCCCGACGGCGTCAGGGACATGTCCCCCAAGTACCACCAGGTGATCGTGTACCGGATCAGGGACAAGATACTCAACGCTGAGCCCAAGATCAGGGACATCCACAGGATGGAGATGGACGACGCCAAGGTTGCCGTCCTCAGCTATGGTGCCAGCGCCCGCCCCAGTCTTGAGGCCGTCTCCCAGGCAAGGAAGGCGGGGGTCAAGGCCGGCCTCTTCAGACTCAAGACCATCTGGCCATTCCCCGAGTCCGAGGTCTCCAAACTCGCAGATCAGGTCGACGCCATCATCGTGGTGGAGATGAACTTCGGTAAGCTCGTCAAGGAGGTCCAGCGGGTTGTCTGCGGGAAAACCAAGGTTGTAAGCCTCGGAAAGGTGGGGGGGCAGCTGCCGCTGGCTCGTGAGGTGCTGGAAGCCATAAGGAGGGAATCGGCTTGAAGAGCCTGTTCTACTACAGGGACAAGTACGTGAGGGCTCAGCCTACAGCCTTCTGCCCTGGCTGCGGAGGCGGAATCATACTGCAGTGCTTCCTCAGAGCCATTGATGATCTGGGCATCGACAAGGACAGGGTGCTGGCCGTGTCAGGCATCGGGTGCAGCGCCTGGATACCCAGCCCCTACTTCGACGGCGACACCATGCACACCACCCACGGAAGGGCCATAGCCTTCGCCACGGGCGCCAAGGCTTACAACCCTGACCTCACGACCGTGGTCTTCACGGGGGACGGCGACGGAGCCGGCATCGGAGGCAACCACCTCATACACGCTGCGCGGCGCAACATAGACCTCAAGGTGTTCCTGGTGAACAACTTCAGCTACGCCATGACCGGCGGACAGATAGCCCCAACAACGCTACACGGGGAGACCACAGTCACCAGCCCATACGGCAACCCTGAGAGCCCCTTCGACATCACCCAGCTGGTGAAGGCCGCGGGCGCCACCTACGTGGCCAAGTGGAGCACATACCACGTGGTGGAGCTCACCAACGCCATGAAGGAGGCTCTGCAGCACAAGGGATTCTCCTTCATAGAGATACTTAGCCAGTGCCCCACGCAGCAGAGGCGCGTCTTCAACCTCAGGGGCCCCCTTGAGAGCCTGCCACCGAGGATACTAGAGATGTTCGGGGAGAGCACCTACGTCAAGGGCCGCCAGAACAAGGGAGGCTACCTCTACGCTGTGCCCAGGGGCGACGTCAAGGAGACGCTCAAGCAGGCGGAGGCGCTGGAAGGCGTCAAGGCCAGAGTCGTGGACCACATAGGCTTCGGCCAGGTTGTGAGGGTGGACGCAAAGCAGACTGAGGCCACCAAGGGCAAGCTCTCCGGGTTGAGCTCGGTGAGATACGTGGCGGACCACATGGAGAAGAAGATCGAGCTTGGCCTCTTCGAGAAGACGGAGCGCCCCGAGCTGACGGAGAGCCTACGGGAGATCATGAGGAAGGCGAGGGGTGAGTAGGATACATCAGAACATACTGATAAGCGGGACAGGGGGCCAGGGGATAGTCGCGGCGGGCGAGTTCCTCAGCGACGCCCTCTTCAGGAAGGGCTACGAGGTCATGTTCGGCCGCAGCTACGGCGCCGAGGCCAGGGGCGGGAGCTGCAGAAGCGAGATAATGGTCAGCGACGCGGAGATCAACGACCTCCAGTTCGAGAAGAGCGATGTGCTCCTGGTCCTGAGCCTGCCAGCCTTCAAGAAGTTCATGGGGGTAGCCAAGCCCGGCAGCCTGATCCTGGTGGACAGCGACGTCTATGAGCGCGCCGGCAAGGTCCGGGACGACGTGGAGATCATACGAGTGCCATCCAGGGAGATATCCATGAAGCTGGGGAACCCCATTGTGGCAAACATGGTGCTGCTGGGGGCCCTGGCCAAGAGGAGCGAGATGGTGAACCTGGAGCTC
>Ga0172371_10011164_pt1 | contig 12008 bp, 4 predicted proteins | sample Lak12m_FD_114543 | JGI IMG/M metagenome (GOLD analysis project Ga0172371, IMG submission 114543) | Freshwater microbial communities from Kabuno Bay, South-Kivu, Congo - kab_022012_12m | ecosystem: Environmental > Aquatic > Freshwater > Lake | place: Democratic Republic of the Congo: South-Kivu...
AGGCTGGATCTGTAAAGTAGAGATGAGCGATCCCAAGGAGTACGAATCACTTATGGGTGCAAAAGATTACGAGACCTATTGCGCCGGAAGGCATTAATGTTTATCCCTCATACCGATTCTGAACGCAGGGAGATGCTTAAGGCTATTGGAAAAGATAGTATTGAATCCTTGTTTTCTGATATCCCTGAAAAGTATCGTTTTCCCAAATTAGATCTTCCCCCCGCGTTATCTGAAATGGAAGCATTGCAGGAACTTTCTGACCTGGCAAGTGCTAATAATTCCTGTGATGAGTTGATCTGTTTTCTGGGTGCTGGTGCTTATAACCACTATATCCCTGCAGCAGTGGATATGCTGCTCAGGCGCGGTGATTTTTTTACCGCATATACACCATACCAACCGGAAATCTCTCAGGGAACGCTTCAGGCTGTGTTAGAATTTCAATCCCTGATCGCAAACCTCACTGGAATGGAAGTGAGCAACGCTTCTCATTACGATGGAGCTACCGCCTGCGCTGAAGCCTGTTTGTCCGCATACCATTATTTCAGGGGAAAACGCACCAAATTCATCATCTCACCTGCCCTCCACCCGCACTATTGTGATACGATCCGCACATACCTGGGGGCTCTTGACGGAATTCAGATAATTGATCGGAGCGATTCCATTCAGCAGGTTGATCCACTCGTTTTGGCAGATCAGATCGATGAGAATACGGCATTGGTTATCGTGCAGTATCCTGATTTCTTGGGAAGAGTGGTTGACTTTTCAAGTTTTGGAAAAAAAGTCCATGAGTCTGGTGCCCTTTTTGCAGTTGCAGCCAACCCGATCTCACTCGGATTATTAAAACCACCTTCAGAATTTGACGCGGACTTTGTGGTCGGTGAAGGCCAGCCTTTGGGGATACCGATGAGCTTTGGCGGCCCTTATCTGGGATTTTTTGCTACTCGAAACGTTTTGATCAGAAAAATATCTGGTCGCATCGTTGGAGAAACGGTGGATGGGAAAGGCAATCGTGGCTATGTACTTACTCTGACAGCCCGCGAGCAGCATATCCGTCGTGAGAAAGCAACCTCCAACATTTGCACCAATCAGGGCCTAATGGCCCTGGCAGCGACAGTTTATATGAGCCTGTTAGGAAAATCCGGATTAAGAAAAGTTGCTGAGTTATGCTATCAAAAAGCGCATTATACGGCTAATCAGATCACTGCGATTTCTGGATTTAAAGTCAGAAATGATTGGGCGTTCTTTAATGAGTTTGTCGTTGAATGCAAGGAAGAGCCAAAGAAGATAATTGACTTTCTTCTGCATGAGGGCGTCCTTGGAGGTCTTGACCTTGGGGACTTTTATCCCGATATGAAAAATTGTCTTCTCCTTGCAGTAACTGAGAAGAACACCAAAGAAGAAATCGATATTTTGACTGATCTTCTCCAGGAGGTGGCTAATGGCTGAACCAACGATCTATGAACTTTCGTCACCAGGCCGCATCGGCATTCGTTTTCCCGATTCCGATGTCCCACAACAGGAACTGCCTAAGGATTTGATTCGCAAAGACCTGCCACTGCCGGAACTTTCTGAGATGGATGTGATCAGGCACTTTACCCACCTTTCCAGATTAAATTATTCCATTGATGAAGGATTCTATCCATTGGGTTCTTGCACAATGAAATACAACCCACGCATTAATGAAGTTACAGCTCGCCTGCCGGGCTTCTTAAACAGCCATCCTTTCCAGCCCCTGGAGACGATCCAGGGCAACCTGGCAGTGATGTTTCTTCTTCAAGAATGGCTTAAGGAGATCACTGGCTTCCATGCTGTATCCTTGCAGCCTGCTGCCGGTGCCCATGGAGAATTGGTGGGCGGACTGATCATGCGGGCTTTTCATAAAAAACGAGGTGACGAAAAGCGTACAAAAATCCTTGTACCAGACTCAGCACACGGTACAAATCCGGCAACTTCTTCAATGGCAGGGTTTGAGCCAATAAACATCCCTTCGGATAAACGCGGCAATATTGATCTGGAAAAGCTTATAGCGGTATGTGATGAAACCACAGCCGGTTTAATGTTGACCAATCCAAATACGCTGGGATTATTTGAAGAGAATGTTCTTGAAGTGATCAAAATAGTACATTCCGCAGGCGGACTGGTGTATGGCGATGGAGCAAATTTAAATGCCTTATTAGGCATTACAAAACCGGGCATGCTTGGTTTTGACATTCTGCATATCAACCTGCACAAAACCTTTTCAACACCACACGGCGGAGGCGGGCCTGGCTCTGGACCTGTTGCCGTAGCTGAACACCTTGCTTCATTTCTGCCTGATCCTGTGGTTGGAATTCTCGAAGAAGGAAATGATGATCTTCCTCCGCTCTACGGCTTCATTAAACCAAAAGATACCATAGGAAGGGTAAAGGCTTTCCATGGGCATTTTGGTGTCGTTGTCCGTGCGCTGACTTATGTACTGATGAACGGTGCTGAGGGTCTTCGAAATATAGCTGAATATGCGGTTTTGAATGCTAACTACCTGATGGAGATCCTCAAAAAAGCATATACCCTGCCTTATGATCGCCCCTGTAAGCATGAATTTGTTCTAGAAGGCATCTGGGATGAGTTGCCGGATATCCATGCCCTGGATGTGGCCAAGAGGCTTATGGATTATGGCATCCATCCGCCCACAAACTATTTTCCGCTCATAGTCAGGGAAGCACTGATGATCGAACCAACAGAAACTGAAAGCAAGCAGACTATGGATGAATTTGTCAAAGTGATGCTGCTGATCGCCAAAGAAGCACATGAAAATCCTGAATTTCTGCATGATGCGCCGCACAATACCCCCGTTGGCAGGCTTGATGAAGTGAAAGCTGCCAGGGATCTGGTCTTGTGCTGCTGGAGGTCGGAAAACGATTGATCAAAGACGCCGCTGAGATTCAGCGGCGTTTTTATTTTTATATGAAATCGCCAATATTTTCAAAGATTTCTTTCAGGCGTGAAAGATCAATCCCGCCGCCCTGAGCTAACTGTGGTCGCCCTCCGCCGCTCCCGCCGATCTCAGCTGCGATCTTCTTTACGATCGCCCCGGCATTCATGCCTTCCTTGATCATATTGTCTGTTACGGTTGAGATCAATTGAATATTTCCGGACGCATCGCTGTTGGCAAATACTGCAACACCCAATGAAAAATCTTTCCTGAAATTATCTGCTAATTCTCGCATTGTATCTTGATCCGAGTTTTCAAGAAGAAGAGTTAATACGGTCCTTCCACCGATTTGACGTACATTTGATTTTGCTGCCTGATATTCAGTTTTCGCTTTTGTGGCAGAAAATCTTGAGATTTCTTTCATCAATTCATCTTTTTCGCGTATCAATTTTTCAGTCGAAGGAACAACCTCATCAAAAGATGAATTCAGCAGAGTCTTTATCTCGGCAAGGTTCTGTAATCGGCTGGAAACAAGTTCATAAGCTTTTCGTCCGGTAATAGCTTCGATCCTTCGGATTCCCGCTGCAGCACTTCCCTCACTGATTATGAGGAAGGTGCCAATCTCTGATGTTTCCGACACATGAGTACCGCCGCAAAGTTCATAAGAAAATGGCGCTTCTCCGCCAATGGCGATTGTCCTTACCTCTTCTCCATACTTTTCTCCAAAAAGCGCCATTGCTCCCTCTTCAAGGGCTTCCGAGAGTTTTTTTTGTGTGATAGTTAAAGCATAGTTATTCAATACTTCTTCGTTGATGCCTCTCTCGATCAGCCGGAGTTCATTTTGGCTTAGAGCAGATGGATGGGTGAAATCAAACCGCAACCGATCTGGTGCGACCAGCGACCCTGCCTGCCTGACATGCTCGCCCAGCACCTTACGCAACTGGGCATGCAGCAAATGTGTTGCGGTATGGTTCCGCATGATGTCCTGTCGTCTCTTCTGGTCAACTTCAGCAAACACTTGGTTATTCGTGGAGAATTTTCCCTGCTTAACTTTTCCTAGATGGACGATGATCCCGGGAGCAGGTTTTCGCACATCAATTACTTCAAAAATATTTTTTCCATCAACCGAAACGATCTCACCCAGGTCAGAAACCTGTCCGCCGGATTCAATATAGAATCCGGTTTTTGAAAGGATAATGCCTGCTTCCTGGCCTTCTAAAATTTCCTTTACGGAATCAGAATCGGCAATTAATCCAACGATTTCTGAATCGGTTTTTGATAGGTTGTAAGGATCATATTTCACACCAAGCTCAGTTAACCGCTTTTCTTTTCTAAGTTCTTCTCCAAGTTTTGAATAGAACTCGGCGTCTTCCCCGCCCATTGGGCCAAATTCCTTGCCTGCACCTGAATTTAATCGGTGTTCTTCCATTGCATCAAAAAAGCCTTTTTGGTCGACTTCAAGGTTTCTCTCACGCAAAACATCCCGGGTGATCTCTAACGGTAATCCGTGCGTCGCATAAAGATCAAAAGCCAATTTGCCATCTAATTCTGATTTACCATTATTCTTCAGCTCTTGAATAGCATCTTCCAGATGTGATAAGCCGCTCTCAACCGTGGTCTGAAAACGTTCTTCCTCACGGGTTAAATTATTAATGATGGTCTTACGATTTTTTATGATCTCCGGATAGGCTCCGCCATATTGCTCGATGACGATTTCGGCGATCTTTCCAAGAAAAGGTTCCGTTAATCCCAATTTTGATCCAAATCGTGCAGCGCGGCGGATGATCATGCGGCAAATATAATTCCGCCCGATATTGCCTGGCACAACACCATCGGCAATTAAGAACGAGGCCGCACGCGCATGGTCTGCGACAACACGATATGGTGTGAAATTTTCATCGCGTTCTTTTGCAGTTTGACCACATAGCTCCCTGACCTTTTCAATCAAAGGGAATAAAAGATCGGTGCGGTAATTGGAATCAACATTCTGGAGAACAGAAACAATTCGTTCAAATCCCATGCCGGTGTCAACATGCCTTGCCGGCAGAGGTTCAAGATTATTGGGGCTTGTTCGGTTATATTGAATAAAAACAAGATTCCAAAGTTCCAAATACCGATGGCAATCGCTGTTTACACCGCAAATATGGTTTGGATCCTGCTGTTTGTCGCAGTACTCTGGCCCTTTATCATAATGGACCTCACTGCATGGGCCGCAGGGTCCGGTATCTGCCATTTCCCAAAAATTATCTTTACGTCCAAAAAATAAGATATGCTCCTGATTAATGCCGGGTTGCAATTTCCAATTATCTGCGGCTTCCTGATCAGTTTCAACCTGCCCCTTCTCATCTTTGAAACAGGTAACCCACAAGCGCGACTTATCCACTCCCCAGAAATCGGTTAGTAATTCCCATGCCCAGGCGATCGCATCCTTTTTATAGTAATCTCCGAAAGACCAATTCCCCAGCATTTCGAAAAAGGTATGGTGAAGATCGTCGCGGCCGACATCATCAAGGTCATTATGCTTTCCGGCAACCCGCATACATTTTTGAGAATTTACTGCCCGTGTGTAATTGCGTTTATCCGCTCCGAGAAAAACATCCTTGAACTGAACCATTCCGGCGTTTGTAAATAAAAGTGTCTGATCTCCTCCCGGTACAAGTGAAGATGATGGCACAAATTGATGCCCCTTGCTTTTAAAGAAATCGATGAATTCCTGGCGGATTTGATTACCTGTCTTCATTTTGGGCAATTATTCCTCTTAAAAGAAAATATAGGTTGAAATTATAAATGAAATAAAGTGCAATGAAAACGATCTTAGCGGGATACAGCTAATTTGATGACCTTTCCAGTCTCATCCATGGTGATCCTGGCATATTGTTCATGCATCAGTCTGGCAACTCGTGTCTTTTGGCTGACCATCACTTGTGTGATATCAACTTCCTCTGTTTTTTCAGAATCATCCGAACCGATATTTCTCCCGGAATGCATGAGCTTTTTAACTCGGAATTTATGTTCGCGAATTTTTATGTCTGCATTATTCAGGCTTGGAATGTAACTTTGCATTATTTCATCAAGTTCTTTGGAAAGATTCTTTGAAAGCCTGGGACTCTTGGTTAACATAAGGTCCTGGTCACTTATTGTTTTAATTTCTTTTTCTTCCGAGGTACGTGCAAGTGGCTTTTTGTCGAGATAAATATTTTCTTCAAGGTATCCTAATGGATCGCCATACAAAACAAAGGAGATCAGCGTTTTTTGGTCTTCACCGTCCAGATACCCTTGTCTTTGATTCATAACTTTGATCAAGCCGATCTTCGCTTGAAGCAAGGATTCACCAAAAGAATATCCGTCTTTAATATATTTCCAGAAAATGAAAGCCAGCAGGTCAGCACCGATCAAAGGTGTAAAGACAGAACCGTATGCAATACATGTAGAACCAACCAGACCCTGGCAATTTACAGAAATGAGCTTTAACGCCATTGAATTATCGGTTGTTTTATTGATGATATTTGCGCCATAACATGCTTCAGAAAAAACCAGGTCAACATTATTGCGGACCTTCTCAATTTGGTTTGCACTGATTGCGACCGGAAAATCTGGACCAGTTGGCAATTCACTGAAATCACGCTGTCCATACCAATCAGGTGTTTCAGCAAGCCCATGAAGGTTGAAATACCCGCACTTGGCTTTCATCAGGTTATCCACATCAATTGTGTCAGAATCATAAGGCGGCGTCACCCGCAGCTCAGAACCTTTTCCCAGCGGTCGAAATGCAGCCAGAGATGACCTTCTCCAAACAGCAGTAGAATATCCAAAGTCTTTTGGAGCGTTAAACAGATCGCGAAACATTCTTTGTAGATCGAAATTAACTGCACTACCTGAAAAAAGGTGATCCCATAACGAAGAGCTCTTTGACCGTGATTTATGGAAATTAATGATCTGGCGGATCTGCTCAAGAAGCAAGCCGGGATCACTTCCAGCTTCGTCAGGTAATCTCCCAACCAGCCATTCTGATAGCAAATAGTTTCCGCTTGCAGAACTGTAAGGATTATCAGATAGAACACTTTTATCGGAATCATCTGTGGGATTTGGCAGGTTATGGAAAGGAACAATTTCATTTCCCCCCACGATCAAGACTGCCCCGATCATTTTGGATTGCTTCTGGAGGAGGATTTCAAGGTCATTTATGGCAAGTTTTATCTGCCAGGCATTGACCGATTTGATTGGATCCAATCCGAATTTATTCGTTGAGCCAAAATCGTCAGGAAAAAAGGTGATCGCTTCCCAGCTTGATTTTGAATTAACAACCTTTGCGAGTTCTTCTAACTGATTGAAGATAAATTCAGTGGTTTTTTTGCCGTACTTGCGCTCCATTCCCGAGTATGTTGAAAGGATCACATAAACAGGAGTTCCGCTTGATTTTTCTTTCTTTTCTTTGGTGAACCGATATCTATTTTCGGATGCTTTTCTTGCTTCCGCTTCCGAAGTCATATCTTCGGAAGACTTGGCATATGAATTGCATTTTTTACCTTCTGGGAGCAAATTCCATTTCAGCGCTACAGCAATGCTTGAGGGAATTTGGGAATTGAGATCGATTGCTTGATCATCTTGCCAAAGAGAAAGAAATTCATGTCCACCTCCTAGCATCCTTTTTGCAACAATCCCCTCAGGATCAAGTGATATGCAGGCATGAAGCGTTCTTACAGCTTCCGCTTCTTCTTTGGTCTTTAGCATTGCCATAGCTGTAAAAACCTTAAATTGAAGGCAATCAGGCCATCGGCTGCTATAAATTTCGGCAAGGTGACGGAATAAAGGGCTTTCGTCTTTTATTGAAGATAATCTGCAGTGCTCAATTGCAACTAAGGGGTTATTATTTTCCTGACCAAGCAAGTTTCGCAAAAGTGTTTCTGAATGAGCATATTCCCCTTTCCGGATACCGCTTCTGACAGCGCGCAAAGTGACTGCCCAGGGAAAGATGGAAGAAATATCAGTGATCTTTCCTGATAAAACATGGATGAATGAAGCAACCGCTTTCCTGTCTTGTACGCCATCAAGCTTGCTTAAGAGTTCAAACCCCTCAACATATTCAGGATCTCGCAAAAGTAAACTTGAGAGTTTTTCGATTGCATTATTTGGCTCATCCTGCAAAAATGCTATGTTTGATAGATAAAACTCGCTTCGCAGATCATTGGGATAAAAAGATAACCAGGTGCTTATCAGGTCTTTAAGAAATGAAAATTCGCCGACCTTTAGCCCTGCAACTACAATCTTTTCATAATCGCTTCTTGAAAATTTCATGGTGATGATTTCTTATTCCGTAATTTGGTCAGCAAATGAATAATTTCTTACCGCTAATACATTATCCAATAAACCTAATAATTCTTTTGACTCGCGATGATCAGGTTTAATTTTAATCGCCTCCCGTATAAATTTCCCAGCCTCATTGTATCCTCCTTGCTGGTAAAAATATAAACCTGTCCGGTAAAGAAGTTCAAAGTTGCCAGGATTTGACCGCATTCCATCTTCAAGTGTCTTTGTCGCGTTCTTAAACTCTTTCCTGTCATGGTAGATTTCGGCAAGTTGAACAAATTTTTCCACTGAAAATGGATCAGCTTCAATGGATTTAACGTAAAAATCGATCGCCCGATCGAATTCTCCTTTTGTCTTTGAAATAGCTCCCAGCAATGCAAGCGCTTCGGCTTTTACTTCATTGATTTCCAATAGTTTTTCTGCAATAAGCTCGGATTCATTTAATTTTCCCAATCGTAGTTCTAAATTGGCTTTTTCAAGCATTAATTGGGGAATTTCTGTTTGGCTGATAGCTAAATTAAGTACTTTTAAAGCTTCTTTTTCGCCATCATGTTCAGTTATCAATTTGACTTTGTATTTGAGTAATAAAAAGTCATTATTTTCCTTTTTTTCAAGCTCCTCATCTAAATAACTTATTGCCTGCGGAAACCCCTTGATTTTGTAGATTATTTCTGCTTTTTTGCATAGATACAGGCTATTTAAACCATCCCTTAATATCGCATACTCAATGTTTCCCAGAGCTTTACCAGGGTTTTCAAGATTTAAAGCTATTTCGCTCAGCCAATAATATGAATCAGCTTTTTGCGGAAAATTGTTTATTGCCGACTCAAAAACTTTAACTGCTTTTCGATAATTTCCGGTTTTAATATATATCTTTCCAAGTTGAATGGTCTGATCAAAATTGGGATTCTGTGATAATTGCATTTCAAGGATCGGAATTGCTTCTGGAGTTCCCAAGGTTAAATAAAGAGAATCGATTTGCTTATGAATGCTTTTAGTGAGGTTTATGCTTTGAGCTTGTTGGTAATGTCCAATTGACGCATGCAAGTCACCATTCAATTGGCACAGGTCGCCAGCCATAACTTGCCATTCGTACTCATTGGGGCATGTTTCCAATGCTAAACAAATAGCTGCATAAGCTTCAGAAAAATTTCCCAGGTTTCTTTCTATAGCTGCTAATAATGCATTGCGAATAGCGTCTGGTGAGCTTGTTCGCATGGATCTCTGCAGATGGATCAAAGATTTCTCAGGGCTCAGATCTTTTTCCAGAACTGCAAGGAATAACTCATTATTTTCATCGGTTGTAAACGAGTTAAATGCAATTTCTGCTGCTTCCAGTCCTTTTAATTTGAAGATTGCATAGGTTTTCGAGTTGATATGATCAGGGTCCGAATTGAGTTTTTCACCTTCCGCTAGGGCATTAAGATCATTTTCCAAAAATATTCGGCATTTATTGATCATTTCATTCTGAAAATTGCTTTCACTATGCGAAGTTGCCCGGTTTTCGATAATTTGAGTGAAGATTTTCTGAAATTCATCCTTGGTTTCATCGAAATAGCTATTAGCTTTTATTTCGTGCAAAATAAACTCGTTTTCTAGTTCTGCAGCATAGGCAGATAAGAACAGATTAACGAGCGGTGGAAGGTAACCGAACCGCAAAATTTCCTGCTGGCATATCTCAAGTGCTTTTTTATTTTCCTTCAAATCCAACACTGCTTTGGCAAGCCAATATCTTGATCCGTATATATAATTTTCAGTTGCCTGGACTATTTTTTCTTGATTGGTTTTGTCAATTACCGAAATAATTTCGTCAAGGATTTGTTTTGCATCCTTTGCATTCCCATTGATCGCCACGATCCTTGCCTGTAAAGTCTTAATTCTTAAATCTTCAGGCGCAAGTTTTAGTGCTGCAGACAAGTATTGAGCGCCTTTTATTTCCTCTCCGCGAGCTAAGGCAATTTCACCTAAAAGGCATAGCAGGGATGACGATTGATTTATAAGTGGATATCCATTGAGTTTTTCCAATAATCCTTCAATTTTTTCACTTTTTCCAGTGAGATTTAACATTTCAAGAAGGTTTAATAGGATCGCTTGATCGTGCTGGTTCTTCTTTAATCCTCGTTCAAGAATTGAGATCGCATTATCAATTCCCTTTTCTTTCAAAGTTGAAAAAGCAGCCATTGAATAAACTATTGAAGGATTTTCCTGAATTTGTTTTACAAAATCAGGAATTTTTACTTTCATATCGTTCAAAGAATTTGTTAACTGATCATCTTTCTCTATGATCGAGTTCATTAACTTTTGAAATTGTTCCACCTTTCCCAGATCATTCATCAATTTCGATTTGTATGTGATCAATGCAAAATCCTGGGCGTCAGTTCGATTCATCATTGCGAGAGCCTTTTCAGGCCTTCCTAATTGTTCAAAAAGGAATGCACAAGCAAGATAGTCGGATTCTCTCGGTGATTTTTTGTTTACCAGGAAGATTTCTATAAGTCTTTCGGCAAGTTGAGTTTCATTGGAATCGACAAATATTTGGATACAAATGAGGTAAAGGTCGCTCTCAACTTCTAATTTTTCAAAAAAGCCTTTCATGATCTCAACAGCTTCAGTACTCTTGCTTTTTCCGGCAAAATATTGGGCTAAAAAAACCTTATAAACAATTTCTTCAGGTCTTCTTTGAATTTGATTTTCAAGGAAATGTGGCCACTCTGAATTTTCTGAAAGGGTTCCAATTTCATTAATATTTTTCAGAATGGATAGCCTGTCTGACGCCATATCCAGGTTAAGCAAATTCTCAATTTCATTCCACAGACGAAGATTTGCATAACTTTGTACCAAAAGCCAGAATATAACCTGGTTATTGGGCTGGATTTGATGAGCGCGTTTTAAATTTATTATCGCGGAATCAAACTGATTTAGATCAAAATATATTTTTCCTAAACCGGCATAGATCCTCCAAACATCCGGATCAGAGCTGCTCAAATATATGTTCAAAAAATGCTGATATTTTTCAAAGCGGCTGCCGGGAGCTAGCTCAGCATTAAGCAGTTCTTTTAAAAGGCTCTTTTCTTCAGTGTCGAATCGAATGATTTTTCTTAATTCGTTGACCTGTTCTTGATTTTCCTTATTGATTCCAAATGGGAAATTCTCAAGGCTGCACTTTAAAACAGCCAGGCAATAATTTAATTGAATATTAAAATCGTTGTTTAAATCCTGAACAAATGGGGACAGTATTTTTTCTGCTTCAGAAAATTTCCCTTTTTCAATTAATATTTTTGCTTCTAAGTTTGTTTTCTGTGGGGACAATTCCCAGTTATTCTCGATTTCTAAGAGAAGTTTATTCGCTCGCTCAATTTCACCGGACTGGACGAGAAGATCAATAAAGATTTCAATTTCTTTTTGGTTATTATGAGATGGATTCTTTATAGAACTTAAAATCGAGCGGTATTTTTCACGCTCTCCTCTTTTCTGGTATACAGAAAAAAGGCGATTAATTATTGATAAACTGAATTTTGAATATCGAATGCAATTCTCCAAAATTCCAATCGAAAAATCGATTTCCCCAATTTTTTCCAAATAATCTGAAATTAAGCAAAAATAATAATGATACTTCTCATTTGAATAATCCGATTCCCCCAAATTCTTCATATCCAAAATAATTTGTTCTTTGTCTTCTTCCGCTACCTTCATTATCAAGGAGGAAATTTTGGAGGATTTAATCAATCTTCCATTTTCTGAAATTAGCGTTTTAAGATCATTGAATTTCCCTGCATGTAATGCACAAATC
>Ga0172371_10011165_pt1 | contig 12008 bp, 11 predicted proteins | sample Lak12m_FD_114543 | JGI IMG/M metagenome (GOLD analysis project Ga0172371, IMG submission 114543) | Freshwater microbial communities from Kabuno Bay, South-Kivu, Congo - kab_022012_12m | ecosystem: Environmental > Aquatic > Freshwater > Lake | place: Democratic Republic of the Congo: South-Kivu...
CAATTCCCGACGAGGAATGACAACCGAAAATTGCCCCTCAAAGTGAGATTGAGACATCGACGACCAGAATGTACCAAACAGACACACAAGGAAATCATCCCCCCGTCCGACGACTAAAAACTCAGGCGGACAAAGAGGAAAGAAGCAAATGAATCAAAATTCATAAAACGGAGAAAGCGGGAATTTTAACTTGCGGTAGCATACAAGGTGTGTTAGTAAAAAACACATTATCGTCCACAATTAAAAGGCTTAGGAGAAATAAATGTCAGATAACCATCTCAATTCACAACCATTCAGGAAGCTCGTACTACTTACTTTCCTTGGCTTCTCGCTCTTCGGTTGCGTACAAAAACAGCCCTCTCCTCCAGCCGTCACTCCTGAACAAACCAGCAAGACCACCCCGGCAGCCGCCAAGAAAACGGCCAGTCCAGAAGAAAAAGTCCTGCTGGACACCCAAGCCCAGACGGAGCTACAAAATACCGACTGCATCAAATGCCATGACAGCCAACCGGCCGACATAAAAAGCAATGGCGGGAAGCACAAAACAGAGGTTGCTTGCCGCGATTGCCATCTGGAACATCTCCCGTTAGGCACCAAGACCATCCCCCAGTGCTCCATGTGTCACACACCAAGCAGCCAAGAGCATTTTAAGGTGCCGAATTGTCTCGGTTGTCACCGCAACCCGCATACCCCGTTGAATATCACCGTTGACGATGTGCCACCAGTCAGTCTGGTCTGCAAGACCTGTCACCCGGAGAAGGGGGAGGAGTTCAAGTCCTTCCCAAGCAAACATGCCGCCAAAAACTGCACCTTCTGCCATCCTACGAAACATAAACAGATCAAGCGATGTCTGGAATGTCATACCCCGCACGCAGATTTCCTCACCTATGACGATTGCCTGAGCTGTCATAAACCCCACAGCCCACTCAACATCAAATATGCCGATGACATCAAACCGAAATACTGCGGTGCCTGTCATACCGAAATTTTTGAGATGCTATCCAAGAGCAAGGCCAAGCATGGCACCTTTACCTGCGCCTTCTGTCACAAGAGCAAACACCCAACAGTACCAAAGTGTAGCGATTGCCACAAGCAGCCCCATGACAACAACATGTTGAACCCCTTCAACAGCGACTGTCTGAAGTGTCATAAAAACCCACACGATCTGGTATTTTGAACTACTAAGAGCGCGTTACCTATTGAGAAAAAACAATGGTCAACAAAAAGTTGACCATTGTTTTTTCTCGGTTCAGCATTTTTTTATCGTTATCACCATAACCAAAAAGAGGGAGAACAATGAACAAAACTGCACACCCATTCCGTCCGCCTGTTGGCATCCTCTGCCTGCTATTGGCCGCACTACTCGGCCTCAGCAGCACAACCTATGCCCGAACAGGCAAGGTCGATCTGACAGACAAGATCCAAAAGGTTCCGCCCCGCCCAGCACTCTTTGACCAGACAGTGCAACCCCTGGCGATGCAACAATGTGCTCAGTGCCACATCGCCGTCTTCAACAAGCTTAAGGCCTCAGGAAACCGTCACCAAAAGGAATGCACCTTCTGTCATGAGGTGTACCACACCTACGCACCGGGCAAGGTGGAATATGCCGATGCTCTGCCGAAATGTACCGATTGCCACGGAACACCGCATGGGGCAAAAGAAGATGTGCAGGTCTGCCACAATTGCCACTCTAACGCCCATGCCCCGCTTGATCTGCCAAAGGTGAAGCCCGATCTCTGTTCCAACTGCCACAGCGCCCCGCCGCAGGCCTTGAAAGACTTCCCGAGCAAACACTCCTCCCTGGCCTGTACCGAATGTCACACCAAACACGGTTTCATCCCGACCTGCGTCAGCTGCCATAGCCAAGAAGGCGGCAAGCCGTTCCATTTGGTAGGGGTTGAGCAAAAGGTCTGCATGAGTTGTCACGCAGGACCTCATAAGCCGCTGGTGATCAACTATTCCGAGAACACACCCAAGGAGTACTGCGGCACCTGCCACAAGAACGAGAGCCATGCCGAGATCTATCAAACCCTGACCAAGGCCAATTCAAAGCACAACACCGAGATCACCTGCGCCTCCTGTCATGACGTGCATGGCAAGATCCCCTCGTGTTTCAAGTGCCATGATCAAGAGGGCCATCGTGCCAAGCTGACCGTTGAAGACTGCCTACGCTGTCACACCAACCCCCATGACCCGCTGAACATCACCTTTAGCCCGACTGAGCCCAAGGAGATTTGTGGTGGATGCCATACTGAGGTATACAACACCCTGATGCAGAGCAAGACCAGACACACCAACCAAAGCTGTTCCTTCTGTCACCCCAAGCACGGCGAAATCCCAAGCTGCCAGAAGTGTCACGGCAACCCGCACGGTGAGGCCATGGTCGCCCAGTTTGGCGGCAAATGTGGTGGCTGTCACGATATCGCCCATAAGATCAAGGGGCGGATGAAGGACGACAAGGAAGGAACCTTGACTGCTGAAGGGCGGAAAGGGGTCTTGACCACAGTGCCTAAGAAATAAGGCTCCGTTGCCAGAGGGAGAAAGAGCCACTCCCTCTGGCAACAGGTCGGAATCGGAAAAATCCGGCAAAGTTACATCGTTGAAAAAAAAGCGGGGAGTGTGTCAAAGTATCACTTTGACACACTCCCCGCTTTTTTTGATGTCACTCTATCATTGGCATAATACAGCTTGAGCAAGAAGAGTAGAGAACGTCGACCGGTGATCCAAGACGCCTGTGCCGCCAACTTGGAACGGAGAATTCGATTCTTGCCTCGGCTGGGCGTAACGTCTCAATAACTCACGGCAAGGCAAAGCAAATTTGCTGGGCAGATCCCACCGCACAATGAGTTGACAAGAGGCAAGTTACTTCCCCCAGACCTGCAGGGCCTCACTGTAGACCACTGAGCGCGACAGCCCAAGATCCCCAGCAACCTTGCTGACCGCTGCCTTCAAGGTCAAACCTGACTCCGCATGATACCAAGCAAGTAAGTCGCGCAAGTCAAGGGCCTCAACGGGCATTTCGATCCCCACCGCCCCACTCAGCAAGACGACAAACTCCCCACGCACCTCCTCCTCAGCCAGCCTGGCCCGCACCTCGGAAATCTTACCACGTAGGCAACGTTCGTAGACTTTAGTCAACTCCTTGCACACCACAACCTGTCGATCAGCAAAGACCAGCAAGCAGTCATCAAGCGTTGACAACAGGCGGTGGGGGGACTCATAAAAGATGAGCAACGCGGTTTGAGAAACAAGTGACTGCAAGGTCTTACGACGTTCCGCCTTTTTAGCCGGCAGAAAGCCGCAGAAGAGAAAATGATCGGCCTTGACCCCAGCCATGCTGATGGCCGACGTCAAGGCCGAAGGGCCTGGAATTGAGGTCACCGCAATACCTAAATTCCGCGCCTCATTCACCAAGACAAATCCTGGGTCGGAGAGACAGGGCACCCCCGCATCCGAAACCAGGGCCACATCACGGCCAGCCAACAACATCTGAAGGATCTGTGGTGTCTTTTCCGCCTCCCTCTCCCGGTAATAGCTGGTCTGCGGGGTGAGGATGTTGTAATGAGTTAAGAGCTTTCGGGTATGACGAGTGTCCTCACAAGCAATCAGTGACACCTCTCCAAGCACCCGTAAGGCCCGCATCGTCATGTCTTCGAGGTTGCCAATGGGGGTCGCGACAACGTACAACGTCCCACTCCCTGACTGGCAATTCCGACTATCGGTCGTGGTGTTTGGGCAATTTTCCATATCACACAACCTTGGCCAGGGGGATCATGACCGTAAAGCAGGTATCGCCCGGCCGGCTGACAAATTCGAGCGAACCTCCAATGGCCGTCACCATCTTGTTAGCGAGGTAGAGCCCCACCCCTGTGGCCCCTTCCCTGGTCGTAAAAAACGGCTCAAAGATCTGCCCGGCCACATGCTTTTCTATCCCCACCCCACTATCCCGAACCGCAAGCAACAGCGAATCGCCCTCGACATAGGCGGTTATGGACAACGACGGCGCGGGAACAGCACGGAGAGAGTTCAAGGCATTATCCAACAAGACAGAGCACAGGGTATGAAGTTCACCCAACCACTGTTGAAGAGGCGGGATATCGGGGGCAATGGTAACCGTTTTTTTAACCGAATGTTTGAAAAAGGTGTCAGCAGTGAGGATCTCAATCTCGAGCGCAACAATAGTCTCTAGCGATACAGAGGCATCATGCCCCCCCCCATAACGTTGGCTGAGTGGTAACACCCGAGCCACAATCCGCTGACCCTCTTCTACCTTCTCATCCATCTGGCTCACCATCAGCAGGCGTTTCCGCAAGAGATCCCGCAATAACGACAAACTCTCTGCCGCTGACCCGCTGGCAAGCTCCGCCGCATCGAGCATGCCTTCAGCTTGAACAAACATGCTGCGAAATAGGGCTGCCTGCAACGAAAAGGCCTGATTCACCCCGTTCAGGTTGTGAATGATGCCCCGCAACAACCTCCCTACGTAAGCATCTTGATACTGTTGAAAAAATGCTGATTCCCAATCCATTCTATGACACCCCATTCCTCATTTGATTCACTGTTTCCATGTTCCACATCCCCATCTTTTTCTGTCAAACCTTACGCGAAACAGATGGTGATTTCAACAAGGAAAACACGACAAAAGGGGAGTTATTTTATCGTGAACAATTCAAGGAGAACTCCGACAATGCGCCACAAAAAACAATTATTTTTTATTGACAAAGGGAATGCAGCTAGCTAATGTGCTCCCACTGAATGATGGTTCATTATTTATTTTATTGATGCGTGTAATTCATCCCCGAGTCAATGTCAACGGGCAGCGAACGAGGATGGTGGGTAGTTGTTTTATAAATTTCAGATCCGAGAGGAGGAAACGAAAGATGCCGAAGCATGATACGCCCTTGTTGGACGAACTCGAGAAAGGACCATGGCCGAGTTTCGTCACAGACATCAAACGCCAAGCCGCAACTAAGCCGGAATGTTGGGATATTCTAGGCCAGCTGGAGTTGTCGTACAAAGATAAAATTACCCACTGGAAGCACGGCGGTATCGTCGGCGTTTTCGGTTACGGTGGTGGCATCGTTGGCCGTTACTCTGACGTCCCGGACAAGTTCCCCGGCGTAGCTCACTTCCACACAGTACGCTTGAATCAGCCTTCTGGGATGTACTACACCACCAAGAAGCTGCGCTCTATTTGCGACCTGTGGCAGAAATACGGTTCAGGCATGACCAACATGCACGGTTCAACCGGCGACTTGGTTCTCCTGGGCACCACCACCCCTAACCTGGAGCCACTGTTCTACGAGCTGACCCATGATCTCAATCAAGACCTGGGCGGATCGGGCTCCAACCTGCGAACCCCCTCCTGCTGCCTGGGCAAGTCCCGTTGCGAGTGGGCCTGCTATGACACTCAAGCAACCTGTTATGCCATGACCATGAAGTATCAGGATGAAATCCATCGTCCTGCCTTCCCGTACAAATTCAAATTCAAATTCTCCGGTTGCCCGAATGACTGCGTAGCGTCAATCGCCCGTTCCGACCTCTCCGTCATCGGCACTTGGAAGGATGATATCCGCATCGATCAGGCAGCGGTTGCCAAGTACGTTAGCGGTGACTACAAATCCAACGCCGGTGCTCACTCCGGTAAGGATTGGGGCAAGTTCGATATCAAAAAGGAGGTCATCAACCTCTGCCCGACCAAGTGCATGTGGATGGAAGGCAGCACCTTAAAGATCGACAACGCCGAGTGCACCCGCTGCATGCATTGCATTAACGTCATGCCTCGTGCCTTACGTCCAGGCGTTATGCAGGGTGCCACTATCCTGGTTGGAGCCAAGGCCCCGATCCTCGATGGTGCCCAGTTCGCCACCATGGTTATCCCCTTCATGGAGATCAATGCCGAAAACGAGTACGAGGACTTGGTCAATGTCATCGAAGGCCTGTGGGACTGGTGGATGGAGGCTGGCAAAAACCGCGAACGTATCGGTGAGACCGTTCAGCGCGTTGGCCTGCCCACCTTCCTCAAGGTTATGAATATCGAGCCGATCCCGCAGCATATCCGAGAGCCGCGTTCCAATCCGTACGTTTTCTGGGAATCAGAAGAGGTCCCTGGTGGCTTTGATCGTGATGTACGTGAATTCCGTAAACGTCACAAGCAGTGATTGCTTGGCTAGACCGGATTACAATAATTTAACACTAATTATCAGGAGGTACTCATATGGCTTATGATCCAGCGAATCCGATGCAAGACAGAATTACAGACATCGGGCCGCCACACTTTACAGAACTTCTTCCGCCAGTTTGCCAGGCCAATTTTGGCAAGTGGCTCTATCACGATATTCTGCAGCCAGGCGTTTTAGTCCACGTCAGCGAGACAGGGGCTGAGTGCTATACCGTCCGTTGCGCCTCAGCCCGTCTGATCAGCATTGATCTGATCCGCGAGATGTGCGACATTGCGGATGCCCATTGCGATGGCCACCTGCGCTTCACCACCCGGAACAACGTCGAGTTCATGGTTGATTCCAAGGCGAAACTTCAGCCACTGCTGGATGACCTCGCCAAGCGCGGCGGTCGTTTCCCGGTCGGCGGCACAGGGGCTTCGATCACCAACATCGTTCACACCCAGGGGTGGGTTCACTGTCACACCCCGGCAACTGACGCCTCTGGTGTGGTTAAGGCAATCATGGATGAGCTCTTCGATTACTTCACCACCATGACCTTACCTGCCCAGCTCCGTATCGCCCTGGCCTGTTGTTTGAACATGTGCGGTGCCGTACATGCCTCTGATATCGCCGTCCTCGGTGTTCACCGTAAACCGCCGATGATCGACCACGATGCCATCACGGGTCTCTGCGAATTGCCTTTAGCTATTTCCGCCTGTCCTTTGGGTGCTATTAAGCCAGCCAAGGCCACGAACGCCAAGGGTGAGGAAGTGAAGTCGGTCACCGTTAACTCCGCACGTTGTATGTTCTGTGGAAACTGTTACACTATGTGTCCGGCTATGCCTTTGGCTGATCCGGAGGGTGACGGTATCGCCGTCCTGGTCGGTGGAAAGGTTTCTAACTCCAAGTCGGCGCCCAAGTTCTCCAAGTTGGTCGTGCCCTTCCTGCCCAACAATCCCCCTCGTTGGCCTGAAGTGACCTCCGTCGTCAAAAAGATTGTTGAAGTCTATGCCAAGGACGCTCAGAAATACGAGCGCGTTGGTGAGTGGGCTGAGAGAATCGGCTGGGAAAAGTTCTTTGAAAAGTGTGACATTCCGTTCACCATTAAGAGCGTTGATGATTATCGCCTCGCCTACAATACCTGGAGAACGACCACTCAGTTCAAATTCACCAGCCATATCAAGTAAAAACTGATTCAGTTACGCCACACTGACAGTCAGCGAATTGTCCTGGCTGTCAGTGTAATTGAGTCTGCCCCCCCTTTATTTCTACGCAAATTGAGGATCTAACCATGGCTATGAGTAAAGAAGAGTTAAAAGCGGCAATTTTGGAAAAGTCACAAAAAGCCGTTAAGCCTCAGTTATATATCAAAGATTTTTACGAGTGTGATCCGGAAGCTAAGCCACGGGACGTGAAAAACGCCGCTAATGACTTGGTCAAGGAAGGCAAGATGGATTTCTGGTCGTCCGGCAGCACCACCATGTATGCAGCCAAAGGCCGTGCTAAGGATGAAGAGACCAGAACAGCAGACTGAGATTCGAAAAGAATTTTGCGTAACAAAAAAATGGGGCGGGGATTTTTCCTCCGCCCCATTTTTTTTGGGATCGACAAAGATTCACCTCAAGCGCAACTGATAGGCGTTTACCATCCGCGTTGGATGGTAGGAGCGTTTCGCCTGGGCAAGCCCCTCCTTGCCCATATCACTTTCCTTGTTGACCAAGGGGTAGCCTTGACACAGACGACGGGCACATTCTCGATCAAAAAACTGATACAGTCCCTTGATGGCCTTACAGGCCTTTTGGAAGTGAAGGGCGATCATGCGCGCAGTCAATGGTGAGGCCATGGCTAAGGCGCTAATCACCGAATCAATCCGCAAGATAAGGCCATCCGCCTGCTGCAATTGAACCAAGCCCAACATATTCAACGCCGCCTCCATCTCGCACTCGAGGCTGACGTTCCCCTGGCCAAAACAACCCTCTTGCTCACACCACTCTTCCAGAAAGGCGATACATGGCCGTCTATTTATGGCCGTTATCGGTTCAAACTCCAACCGTTCTTGTGGATACAACCTTTCAAACTGCTTGATCAAATTACGTTTCTTGGCATAACGATTGCCACGAAGTTCCGCTAGATCACTGACTTGGTAGACATAGTCATGATAGCCTGGTTGTTCAACACACTCGAAAAACATCGGAATCAACACGGCATAACGATCGAGATAGTCCTGAGGCACAAACCAATACCCCGAGTACCCCGCTGCCACAGCAATGGCACACAGCTCCTCTGGCCCTGGTTCCTCCCCACCTAGAGGGAGCAAGAGATGACGATACTCAGGATGCCCAGGGTACTCAGCCGCTAAGAGGAGTCTATTCCCCTGGAGTGCAGCACAGGGGAAGTAGGATGAACTCAACCAAGCGAGAATGCCCGGCAAGCTGTACTCACACAACTCGTAGCGTTGCCCCCTAAAAAATGGGGCCAACCAACCATAATCCAGCTCTGTGATCCGTGACAATTTCATGATATCCGTACCATGGGCAAGGCGTGCTCCATTTTCTTAAAACCAAATTGCCCATAGAAAGGAGCCGACCCCCGTTCAGCGATCAAGCCAATCCAGTTAATGCCATTGGCTTGCAGATAATTGACAATACTCGCTACAATTCTCGTCCCGACGCCCAACCGTCGCCAGGCCTCATCCACGGTGACGTCTTGCACATAGGCATCACTTACCCCATCACTGATCGCCCGTCCCATGCCAATGATACGTCCATCCGCCACCGCCACCGCGAAACAATAACTTTGGCGCACCAACCGGGCCAAAAGGACATAATCCTCTTCGAGCTCTGCCCACCAGCCAGCCTGACGGTAGAGGGCGATAATGACCGACAACTGATCAACGGTGGGATCCTGAAGAAACGAAATCTGAGGTTCATCCACAGCGGAGGTAGAGGAGGGCATCGTTCGGCTACTCCCCTTGGAAGGTGGCAAGGTAGGGATACTGCCTATAACGCTCATCGTAATCGAGACCATAGCCAACAATAAAGCAATTGGGGATGACAAACCCCACGTACTCCACGGGGACATCAACCAACCGACGCCCACTCTTATTGAGCAGAACACAGGATCGCAAACTTGCCGGACTCCTCCTTAACAATCTCGCGCGCAGGCACTGAAGCGATATCCCGCTATCAACAATGTCATCGACCAAGAGGACATGCCGGCCGCCAATATCAGTGCGAATATCACAATGGATTGTCACCTCGCCGGTTGACTCTGCCTGAGCGTAGCTAGAAGCAGCGATAAAATCGATGGACATAGGCACCTCAATCCGGCGGATCAAATCGGCGGTGAAGACGACAGCCCCCTTGAGGATAGAGATCACCACCAACTCTTTCCCTTGGTAATCAATCGATATTTGCCGGGCAAGCTCAGCTACCCGCTGTTGAATTTGCTCTGCCGTATAGAGCAGCCCGTCCTCTTCATTCATGATTTTTTCCTTCCCCTATCGCATTTGCCACATGTGAGAGAGTTTGCCAGCAGCACAAGTCCATCCTCCCAACCACATGGCTAGCTCCCTATAGTCCATTTTTTTCCCAAATAAAAAGATAAATCTTGCTTTGTTCTAAAAAACTGCTTTGATGCACAGCATCTATTTTTGATACCAGAGACTAACCAGCGTCGGTGCTCATGAAAGGCTGGCCACGCCTTCCTGCCCCATGAGCACCCTTTTTTGTTTTTTTCATTTCTGCTGAACGGTTACGCTTCTCTGCGGTCTACCCCCTCCCCCCTTTTTCTCATCGCCTTACAGTAAGGATAGTCCCTATGTTATTTAGATCACTTAACGTTAAATTTCGGCTCATTGGTTTCGTCTGTCTTCTCTTGCTCATCTTCCTTGCCACCGGCATCTTTGGCCTCCTCGGCATGCGAGATAGCAACAATGCCCTGTCTTCGGTATACAACAATCAGGTCATCCCCCTTAATGAGCAGGGGAACATCAACACCCTCCTCCATAACGAAATTATCCAGCAGGTGGACCGTCTGATGTTTGAGCAGATGTCCTGGGAAGAATGTCAAATCCGGGTCGAAAAGGCAAAGAACCAGATCAACAAAGATTGGCAGAAGCTCATGGCCAACAAGGCCTTAGTCCGCGGTGCTTCAGACACCGATCAGTGGCAAAAATCCTACGCCTCACTCATCAGCGCCACGGAAGAGACCTTAACCAATCTCTCCTTACTGCTTCAGGCAAAAGACAGCGAGAGAATCGACTCCTTCTTAGACAAAAAGCTTTACCCCTTAGGAGAGCTCTACAGCGAAAAGATCGACACGATGAACAAAGACCGTTTGCTCCTGATTGAGGAGGAATACCAACGCTCGCAAACACGCTTTGACCATGCCAAACAGACATTCCTCTTGATTCTGATCGCCGGGGTTCTACTCTCAGCCTTCTTGAGTGTCGTCATTATCCAGGGGATCAATCAATCCCTTTCCAAGATCACCATGGCCATGAAGAACCTCTCTCATGGCCATATCAGTGAACGTATTCAGTATGATCGAGACGATGAATTTGCTATCTTAATAAATGGATTCAATCAGATGTCTAATTATTTATCGGATCTGATCTCCGAGATCGAACGATCGGGAATCCAAGTCACCAGTTCCATCACCGAGATCGCCGCCACCATCAAACAACAGGAAACTACCGTCAACGAACAGGCCGCAACCTCAAACGAAATCGCCGCCTCGACAACCGAAATCGCCGCCACCGCCGAAAACCTGATGGATACGATGGCTAAAGTCACCGATATGACACAAAATACCGCCATGGCAGCCTCGCAAAGCCACTACCGTCTCACCAACATCAACTCCATCATGGAGAAGATGGAGACCTCGTCGCAAAGCATCGTCGCCAAACTCTCCATCCTCAGCACCAAGGCCAGCACCATTGCCGGTGTCACCAAGACCATCAACAAGATCGCCGACCAAACCAATCTCCTCTCCTTGAACGCCGCCATCGAAGCCGAGAAGGCCGGTGAATATGGGGCCGGTTTCTCCGTGGTCGCCTCCGAGATCAGACGTCTGGCCGATCAAACCGCCGTCGCCACCTTCGATATAGAACAGATGGTTAATGAGGTACAGTCTTCCGTTGCCAGCGGAGTGATGAATATCGAAAAATTCGCCGATGATGTGCGCCGTGGTTTTCAAGAGGTGCAGATCAGCTCAAACCAGATCTCGCAAGTTATCGACCAAGTCCAAGCGCTACGTCCACCGATAGAAACCGTTAACGAAGGGATAGCGGCCCAATCCCTCGGGGCCAAACAGATCAGCGAATCGGTCGATCAACTCAATGAAGCCGCCCAGCAAACTGCCGAATCTGTCAGCCAAACCAGTCAGACAATTTTCCAGCTCAACAAGGCCGCCTTGATCCTACGCGACTCCGTTGCCAAATTCAAAGTCAAAACCACCACCGCAACCAATGAGTTTGAGGAGGCTTAACCGATCAAGCCCCAATCTCCCCGTTCGAGAAAACGCCCATGTTGCTCTTGCTTTTCACCCTCCAGGATGAGGCTTACGCTATCGATAGCCTGAAGGTCATTGAGGTCATCCCCTTCCTCATGACCCAAAAGATACCCATGACCCCAAAATTTATCCTTGGCATGGCCAATTATCGATCAAGCCCAGTGCCAATTATCGATCTTGGCCTCTTGTTAAACGATCAACCCTGCCGCCAACAACTCAGCACCAGAATTATTTTGACCACCCTCTCTCTACCCACATTCCACACCCCTAATTTGATGGATTTTAGGATTGTTACACCACATTGCTGCCAATTTTTCCAAAAATATGATCAGG
>Ga0172371_10011166_pt1 | contig 12008 bp, 8 predicted proteins | sample Lak12m_FD_114543 | JGI IMG/M metagenome (GOLD analysis project Ga0172371, IMG submission 114543) | Freshwater microbial communities from Kabuno Bay, South-Kivu, Congo - kab_022012_12m | ecosystem: Environmental > Aquatic > Freshwater > Lake | place: Democratic Republic of the Congo: South-Kivu...
AGATCATCAAGCGGGCCGCCGAGCTTGGAGTCTCGACTGTCGAGCTGGCCGACCGCAATATCGCCCTGTATCACGACGACATGGATGCGCTGGGCTGCCTTCGCCCCGACGTGGAGCCTCGGGTCACGGAGCACATTCCGGAGGTCGTCGGTCTGGTCAAGCAGATCCTTGACAACGGGCACGGGTACGTGGCGCCGGACGGGTCGGTGTATTTCGCCATCGACACGTGGCCGGCCTACGGCGAGCTGTCGAGCCGCAACCTGGACGAGATGGTCGCCGGCGCCAGCGAGCGGGTAGGGGTCGACGAGAACAAGCTCAACCCGCTGGACTTCGTCCTGTGGAAGGCGTCCAAGCCGGGCGAGCCGCAGTGGGACTCGCCTTGGGGAAGAGGGCGCCCCGGCTGGCACATCGAGTGCTCTGCCATGAGCGCACGCCACCTGGGCGACGATTTCGATATTCACGGCGGCGGCAAGGACCTCGTGTTTCCCCATCACGAGAATGAGCTGGCCCAGTCCAAGGCAGCCTCCGGCAAGGGGTTCGCCCGCTACTGGTTGCACAACGGCTTCGTCAATGTGGACCAGGAGAAGATGTCCAAGTCGCTCGGCAACTTCTTCACGATCCGCGACGTGCTGGCCTCGTACCATCCGGAAGCGATTCGCACCTTCCTCCTGTCCACCCACTACCGCAGCCCGATCAACTACTCCACCCGGAATCTCGAGGAAGCGACCGGACGAATCGAGTACATGTACGAGACCCTGCTCAAGATCGACGAGGCCCTGGGTCAGGAAGGGGTCGAAGGGGCCGTGCTCCATCCCGACCTGGAGCAGGTTCAGGCCCGCATGGACGAGGCGATGGACGACGATTTCAATGCTCCGGCAGCGCTCGGCCACCTGTGGGAGCTTTTCCGGGCAGCAAACGACCTTGCGGGCAAGAAGAGGAAACTGCCGGGCCGGATCACGACGTTGCGGAAGATCAAGGAGGTCGTGACCGCGGCTTCCGCTGTGTTCGGAATCCTGGAACGTCCGCCGGCCCGGGTGCTGTCGGAGATACGGGACCGGGATGTCGTCCGCCTCTCCATCGACGTGGGTCTGGTCGAGAAGAAGATTAATGATCGTGCGCAGGCGCGCGCACAACGCAACTTCGAGCTGGCCGACGCCATCAGGAAGGAGCTTTCCGCTGTTTCCATAGCGTTGATGGATTCCCCGGCAGGCACGACCTGGCGCGTAGCCAGGACACTGGAGGAATGATGGCACTGCTTCCTGTGGTCACCTACCCCGATCCCGTGCTTCGCGAGACCAGCACTCGGGTGGAGAGTTTCGATGCGGAGCTTGCAAAGCTCGCCGCGGACATGGCCGAAACCATGTACGCCAGCAACGGCGTGGGGCTCGCTGCTCCGCAAATCGGCCTGGCGAAACGGCTCATCGTCGTGGACCCCGGCTCAGGAGAAGAGAAAGGCAAGCAGCTGATGACCCTTGTCAATCCCGAGATCGTCGAGAGCGACGGGATCATCGAGTACGATGAAGGGTGCCTCAGCCTCCCCAACCTCTCGGTACACATGACAAGAAAGGGGCGCGTGAAGGTCAAGGCGCAGAGCGCTTCCGGCGAGGCCTTCGAGGTGACCGGCGAAGGCCTGCTGGCCATCGTGCTGCAGCACGAGATCGACCACCTGAACGGGGTCCTGCTCCTGGACTACATATCTCCGCTCAAGCGGCGCCTGGTCGTGCGGGATCTCAAGGAGCTCAAGGAACAGGAGAAAGGGGAGGCATCGTGAGCCTGGTCTTCATGGGGACCCCGGACTTTGCCGCGACGGTGCTGGCGGCCCTGCTCGACTCAGGGTTCCCGGTCAGTGGCGTGGTATGCCAGCCGGACAAGCCCAGAGGACGCGATCCCGACCCGGCTCCCCCTCCTGTGAAAGTGCTTGCTCAGCAACGGGGCGTGGAGGTCTACCAGCCAAAGGCGCTTCGCAACCGGGCCATCGAGTGGCTTTCCGCCAGAAGACCCGAGCTTGTGGTGGTCGTGGCGTACGGCAGAATAGTTCCTGGCCCGATGCTCAAGGTGCCCAGGCGAGGGTTCGTGAACCTGCATGCGTCGCTTCTGCCCGCATACAGAGGCGCTGCCCCGATACAGTGGGCCATTGCCGGAGGAGAACCCAGGACCGGGGCAAGCCTGATGCAGATGGACGAGGGGCTCGACACAGGCCCAGTGCTGGCCTCCGTGATTACACGGATTCTTCCCGAAGATACCGGGGAAACGCTGCACGACCGACTGGCACACATGGGATCGACACTGCTCGTGGATTCGCTTCCCGGTATTCTGGAAGGACGCGTCACACCCAAGCCTCAGAACGACGCCCTGGCCTCGTGGGCTCCGGTGCTGACGAAGACGGATGCTGCGCTCAGCTTCGACTGGCCGGCACGGAAGATCGTCAACCGTGTCCGGGGTTTCCATCCATGGCCCGGCGCTTTCACGAGGCTCCGGGGGCGCATATTGAAGGTGTTTCCCCCGGTGTTTCTCGGACCGGGCGATGGAAATCGGGCGCATCCCGCGGGGACCGTGATCAGCGTCTATCCGGACGGCTTGGAAGTGCAGGCGGGAGACGGAACCGTTGTTCTCTCGTCGGTGCAGCTTGAAGGAAAGAGGCGCCTTGGCGCAAAAGAGTTCGCTGGCGGCGCGCGGCTTGAACCTGGAGAAAAACTGGGGTAGCATGAACCTTGACTTGGGGGGAAGACTGAATAAGCTTCCCTGGCTAAACCGGGGACGGACCCGGGTGGCAATCAAAGGGAGAGACCGGTGAAGAAGAAGGACCTTGAAAGATTCAGAGAAATCCTCCAGGGCCAGCAGCGTGACCTGATCGAGAAGGCGAAGAAGACGCTCGAGCAGGAAATGGAGCTCGACGTCAACGAGTTGCCTGACGACATGGATTTCGCCACCACCCAGTCGGATCAGGGCATGGTTCTGCGCCTGCGGGGACGGGAGAAGACGCTCCTGAAGAAGATTCAGGAGGCGCTGGCACGGATCGACGCGGGCGAATTCGGGATTTGCGAGGAATGCGGCGAGGAGATCGGGCAGAAGCGACTGGAGGCACGGCCGGTGACAACGCTGTGCATCCAGTGCAAGTCCGAGCAGGAGCGCCGCGAGAAGCTGTATGTGTGAAGTCCTCGCACGTCGTTGATTCTTTGCCCGGTTCGTGCTATGGTCGCTCTCAATTCGAGAGGGGTGAAATGCGGTTCGTTCTCGTTGCGTTCTTGATTCTTGGGTGCTCGTCCGCGGAAGAAAACACGAAACAGGAAGGGGCGGTGCCGATTTCGGCCGAGCCCATCATGCCGGGAGCCAAGACCGGGCAATTCGCCGTCGAGAAGGGAAACGTGGGCGGGGACGAGAGGCCTGACGTCTGGAACTACTACAGGGAGATACCCGATCCCAAGGATCCCTCGGCGCCCAAGCGCGTCCTGGTGAAGAAGGAAGCCGACCTCAACTTCGACGGGCGCAAGGACATAACCAGGGAGTTCGACGAGGAGGGGACGCTTTCCCGGGAGGAAGCAGACCTCGACTACGACGGGAAGCTTGACCAGATCAATGTCTACGACAAGGGAGTTCTCACCGAGAAGCATGTCTATCGCGCGGGCGGCGACAAGGTCTTCATCTGGAAGTACTTCGAGGAAGGCAAGATGGTCCGGATGTTCCGCGACGATTCGGGAGACGGAAGGCCGGACTACTGCGAGCTGTGGTACGCCGGGGAGAAGCTCAGCAAGGTCGGCAAAGACACCAACAACGACGGCGAATGCGACTACTGGGAGAATGCGGAATAGGTCGTGTCCTCCGGACCATCAATCATCCGGTGTAGCCCCGCAAGGGGTGCCAGGAAGTAGCGAATCCCTTCAGGGATGGATCCGCCTTGCTGCCCAGGAATGCCTCCAACGTGCGGTTGATGCCGGGCGTGCCGTCGTAGAACATGCCGACCATGGGGATGCCGGCTTCCTCCTGAACGCGGCGAAGGATCGCTGTCGTGAGGGTACCGGGCATGCACCCGAACGGCGCAGCATTGACGACCATTGAAGCCCCCTGCTTGGCGAACAGGATGGCCCGGCCCACAGTGATGATCGCTTCCCCTTCGAAGTTGAGTGGGATGAATTTCTTCCCTTCCGTCAGGATTTCGGCCATGGGGGGCTCGTGTCGGTCCGCCAGCAACGTGCCGGCAGCGGCATACCACTTCTTCTCCTCCCCGATCATGAACCGGTTCTTGAGCACGGACAGCCCCCTGAACGCAAGCCCGTTGAGCCCTTCACCGCTCGACCAGGCCTGGTTCTGCGTGGTGTACAGGAACCATTCGGAAACAGGGGCCAGCCACGCCTCGCCTCCGTATCGCTCCACTGCCTGCACCAGGAAGTCGTTGGTGAACGGGTTGCACCGTACATAGATCTCCCCGACGATTCCCACAAGCGGCTTGCGTTCGTTGCGCACTCGGATTCCGGAGAATCGCTCCATGGCCCGGTGGAACGGGCCGTCCAGCCGGTCCTTTCGCTCGATAGCGACGCTCAGCTCGTCCACTCCCTGCCACAGGGCACGCTCGGCAGCACCGGGTTCGAGCTCGTAGGGTGCGACCTTGCAGCGTGCCTTGAAAAGCATGTCCGCCACCAGAACCGCCTTCCAGGCCAGATGTCTGACGCCCTCCCCCAACCCCTGGTACGAGTTGAGCGACGACGGCGACATGATGGGAATCTCGGGGTACCCCTCCCGGTCCAGAGCCATCCTGTGAAGCAGCTCATACTGGCCGAACCGGCACGGTCCGCTTGCCGTGGCCATGAAGAATGCCTGCTTTCCGGGGTCGAGCTCACGCTCTTTCATGAGCGTCAGGAACGCGCCTATGGTGCTGCATGTAGGCAGGCACTCGGAGCCCCGCGTCACACTCCTGCCTCGTTCGAACGCGCCCTGTGTCTCGAGGGGAATCGGTCGGGCATCATAGCCGTGGGCCCGAAACGCTGCGGCGAACAAGTGCACCGTCACAGGGTGCATCGGCGGAAGCCAGATGGTACGGCGACGGAATTCCTCCCCCGGCGCATCGAGCCTGCGGATGCTGCGCATGCTCCGGCTCCTCCCGGTCACGGCCAGTACGTCCAGAAACGCCTCGATTCGAGTCTGGTATCCACCCTCCGAACCGTGCTCGTCCAGCTCCAGCACGAGAAACGGCTTGTCCTTCATGACTTCTTCGGCATAAGTCAGGAGGAAGCTGTCCGGCCCGCAACTGAAGTTGCTCAAGTACACCGCATACAGCAGGTCGTCTTCGCCCACCTGTCTGAGCGCGGAAAGGACCTTCTGCCCGTAGGCCCAGAACACGTTGCGGAACTCCGGCCCGAGCGACTCCGGCTTGAACGGCAGCAGCTCATGCGGGATCACGTGACAGTTGTGCTGGGCAAACAGCTTGGGAATTGCGAGATTGAGCCCCTGGTCGCGCACGTTGTACGGGCGCCCCACGAACACAATCGCCTTTCTGCCCTCCCTGCGCAAGTCCGCCAGGAGCTGCCGCCCCTTCTCGACTGCAGTCGAGTAGAACTCCAGGTACGATTGCCTGGCAGCATCCAGGGCGCGGCGAACTTCTCTGCCGGTAAGGCCCGGGATGACGTCCGAGAAGCTGCGAAACAACTCATCCGCCTGCTTGTCATCGGACCACCTGAAGTCCAGTATCGGAGACACGAGCCGGGATGCCGCGTCACCGCCAACAACGCACCGGACCACACCCGGCGAGCTCTCCACATACGGGCAGACGAGTGCCTGCGAGGTCTTGTCGTTCGGCCTGTCGCTGATGAAGAAAGGCACCAGGACGTGATCCACCTCCGGGTCGGCAAGGCAGCGCTTGACGTGCCCCAGATGAGCTTTGACAGGGAAGCAGAAATCCGCTGCCGCCAGGGCTGCTCCCATCTCCTTGACATGAGCGTCGGTGGGCCCGTCGAGCTTGATGCGCAGCTTGAGCTCACCCAGGAAGCCGGCCCAGAAAGGAAGAAGCCCGGTCGTAGAGAGCGACTCGGGCAGGCCTATCACGGGCATGGTGTCAAGAGCCTTTGCGTTGGCCTGCCTCACGACGTTGCGGGACATTGTTTCGAGAATCCTGAACCCGCGGTCGAATTTCACCGGCAACGCCGGGCCGTCCGGGTCACGGCCGCACATGTAGCCCCACGACGGCCCCGGCAAGCCTCCCACCACCGCCTGGGTAATGCGACAACTGTTGGAGCAAAGCTCGCATCGGCTGTGCCCGATTTCGACTGGCCGCTCGATGTTGTCAAACCCGACAAACCCGCTGTGCTCCCTGCGCCTGTCCCTGGCCACGAGTGCTGCCCCGATGCACCCCATCACATGACAGTATGGCGATACGACCACCTCCACCCCCAGCAGGTTCTCGAACGCAGCAACAAGACCTCGATTGCGCGCGGTGGCGCCCTGAAACACTACTCTGGAGCGCGACACGGGGCGATTCCCCACAACCTTGTTCAGGTAGTTCTTCACGACGGAATAGAGCACCGCGCCCATGGCCTCGGACCGCGAATGCCCGTCGGACAGCAGCTTCGCCACGTCCTGCTCCATGAACACCGTGCAGCGATCCGACGTCGCAGGAGGGGCGATCCCCTCCGTTACGGCCCCGACTTCCTGCACCCGATACCCCAGCTTGCGCGCCTGCTCCTCTACGAAAGAGCCCGTTCCCGCGGAACAGACAAAATTCATGTTCGAATCCCGGATCTGTCCCCTCTGCACCCGGATGTACTTGGCGTCCTGGCCTCCTATCTCGAAGATCGTCTCGATTTCGCCATCAGCCGACGCCAGTGCTCCCGTCGCATGAGCCGTGATCTCGTTGATGATCACGTCTGCGCCAAACACCATGCCCACCAGCTTCCGCCCGCTCCCCGTCGTGGCAAGCCCCCGCACCACCGGCTCCAACCCCCGCTGGCAGCACACCGCGGCCAACGCTCGCATCAGCTTCCTTCCTGCCTCGATGGGCTCACCCGCAGTGCGGCGGTAGATGTCGCACAGCACTTTGCCGTCTTCGTCGAGAACGGCAAGCTTGGTGCTGGTCGAGCCCACGTCCACACCGACGAACACGTCGGTTCGTCCCATGCCCGGCGGGAAGTCCACGCGGATCTCGTTGTCCTGCGCATCCACCAGCTCTTCCTGCACCGCAAACGAGGGGAAGCTGCTTCTCTCGAGCAGCAGCGCGGGCCTCGCCGGACCATGGCACGCCCGGGGCCTCTCTTCCTGCTCGAGCCGCTCCAAAAACGCCCCCACCCACGGCAACGCGGAACCACATGAAGCATGAAGAGCCGCGCCATGCGCCACCGCTACATGCCCGCCCGGCATGGGCTCCACCAGGCCGGGGAAGCGCTCCCGGGCATACTTGAGAACGAACGGATTGAGCGACACGCCCCCCGTCACCACCGTTCTGCCCGGAAGATCGCGCCCTTTCAGCAGGGTCTGAAACAGCGTGGAAGTCATCCCCCGGCACAGCCCCGCCCACATCGCCTCCTTCGAAAAGCCCTCCTGCTGCCTGTGAATCAGGTCCGACTTGGCGAACACCGTGCACCGCGTGGCGATCAGAGGAACCTCCTCCCCGTCCCGCACTTCCACCGGCCTCTCGTACGACACTCCAAGACGTGCTGCCTGCTCGTCCAGAAATGAGCCGGTTCCGGCAGCACACAACGTATTGGTGCCGTAGGAAGCCAGATTCCCTTCTTCGTCCAACTCCAGCAGCGAAACGCCCGTCGCTCCAACATGCAGCACGACTCTCACCCATGGAGAGACATGCCGCACCGCCAGCGACAAGGCTTGCGCTTCGTGAATCCAACCGGCCCCCCCCTCTTGCTGCCACCTCTTCGTCTCCTGGCCCGAGAGGACTACCGGTGCGTCCAGCGCTTCTTCCAGGGAGTGGAGCTGATCCCGCAGAACCTTCCCGACCCTGCCTTCGTGTCTCACATAGCTTGCGTACACGACCTCCCCGCTCGCGTCCACGGCAACCACCTTGGAGAACAGATACCCCACATCGACTCCCACGCCTGCTATCCTTCCCATCCTTGCCTCCCCGTTGGATAACTAGACTGACGTGTCAGTACATTTAAGCATCTGCGCCCGGAAGTCAAGAGGGATTGGGGCCATCACCGTCCCAGCGCCTGGAAAGTCGTGCCTGGCGTTCCTACCGTTGTGCGCGGCTTTGTGGAGGTTTGACATGGCACGGATAACAGTGAAAGGGACGCCGGTGCAGACGGCCGGCGAGTTGCCGCTGGTTGGAGACCTGGCGCCGGATTTCAGGCTGACGAGACGCAACCTGACCGACGTTACGCTTCGGGACTATCGGGGGCGCAAGCTGCTGGTGAGCGTCGTCACGAGCCTCGACACCAGCCTGTGTGCGACATCGACGCGCAGGTTCAACCAGGACGCTGTCGGGATCGACAACGCCACGGTCCTGGTGGTAAGCAACGACCTGCCGTTCGCTCAGTCGCGGTTTTGCGAGACGAGCGGGATCGAAAACGCGGAGACGCTCTCCCAGCTCAGGGATCGGTCGTTCGGACGCACCTGGGGGATGGAGATGGTGAGTGGTCCGTCGGCCGGGCTGCTGGCTCGCTCCGTCATCGTCGTCGATTCCCATGGCCGGGTCACCTATACGCAGCAGGTGCCCGAGAACTCTGACGAGCCGGACTACGCCAGGGCGCTCGAAGCGCTCAGGGCAGCAGACTGAAACGGGCTCGTTGACTCCCCTCCTGCGGCATAGTAGCATCCGGCGGTCAACGTTGTTTGGCCCAACACCAATGGGAGGGGACGGATGCAGCGCAAGAGAAAGAATCGTTTCCTGGCGGTGGTAGTCGTTGCCGCCATTCAGACCGCCTGCGGTGCTGCCGCGAGCTACCAGATGGCACACACCGGCTACGCGGAGGCAGGGTTTTCGGGCGCTCCAGCACCCGAGCCGGCGCACCTCGTGCTTCGAGCGGAACAGCGCGGTGTGCGTGACAAAGACGCGGTCATCACGGGCGACCAGGGCGGAAACGCCGAGCTGGTCCAACGAATGATCATCTACACCGGCAGCTTCGTCGTGGACGTCTACGACATCAAGGAAGCCCAGGGGAAGCTCATCGAGTTCGTCAAGGGGGAAGGAGGCTATCTCCAGCAGATGTCGTCCTACACCGTCGTTCTGCGCATCCCTGCGGACAAGTTTGCTCTCGTCGAGCCGAAGCTCAAGCAGCTCGGGCGGGTCGACGACACCCTGACCGACATCAGGGCCCAGGACATCACCGAGGAGTACTACGACCTCCAGCTTCAGCTCAAGACTCGCAAGGAGTATCTCGAGTCGCTCAGGAAGCTGTTGGACGGCGCAGGCAAGCTCGAGGAGAAGCTTGCGGTTCAGAAGGAAATCGCACGAGTCGTGGACGAGCTCGAGAGAATCGAAGGACGGCTGCGGCTCCTTTCCCAGCAGGTGGCCCTTGCGACCGTGACCGTGACGTTCAGGCTGGCGCACTCGGGCACCAAGCGCACGTTCAAGCTTCCCTGGGAGTGGCTGGACGAGCTTGGCCTCGAATATCTGATCCAATAGGAGGGACGACATGAAGACCATGACATACATCCTGTTTGCGGCGTCAGCCCTCGTGAGTGCTTCGTGCATCTCCTTGCAGACTCCGGAAAAGTACGCGGAACGTACGGAGACCGGGCGGTACGACTACCTGGCGATCTCGACCGACGCGTCTGCGATCTCGGTCACTGTCAGACGCAACGAGGACAAGAAGAAGGGCACTCTGGCCTACTGGACCGAGGCATCACGGAATCATCTCACGCTGTCCCGCGGTTACGAATTCCTGAAGGAAGGGGAGTTCACGAGCGAAGAGGGGGCGGGCCGCTGGATGCTCTTCGCCAAGAAGTATCGCGGAGTGGACTTCCTGTATCTGCTCGGCCTGGTGGTGGACGGCCGCGACATATACGTCCTCGAGGCCGGCGGGGAGAAGGAACCGTTCGAGCCAGACGTCCCACGCATAGTCAAGGCGTTCGAGACGCTGGATTGATCGAGTGCAGCGGAGGGTGACGCCGTATCGTCCCCGGGTACGGCGCCAGTGGAGGCATCTCCAAAACGTTCCGGGCGCCGGGACCCGGGGCTGGCGAGAGCTTGTGCCGGTGCAAGAGTGGGTACTAACACCAGCTCGTCGGCTCGGAGAAGGCTATTTAAGAGAGATCGTCAGGGTGTAGATGCCTTTGTCGGCCGGGGCTTTGCCGTCGACGAAGACGTAGTAGGTGCCGGGGGTGGGCCAGGCCATGTTGTAGGACACGTCCGGGACGCACGCGATCGGGGAAGCCGTGCAGGAGTCCTTTGCAACGTAGATGACGGGGCTGAAGTCGGCCTGGAGCGAGATGGCAGCACTGCTGGTGCCGGGCGCCACCGGGAACTGGTAGACGTTTTCCGGGCCGTTGCCGCCGCACGCTGCCGAGTAGTCGTTGTTCGAGAACAGAGTCATGCCGTTCGCCTTGGCCGTGCCGTTCTCGAACTTGAGCAGCTCGGGGGCCGAGCACTTGTCATTGGGCGGCGGTCCAGGCGGAGCCGGCGTGATCTTGAGCACGAAGTCTCCCTTCTGCAGGTTGCCATCCCCGTCGACGAAGAAGTAGTAGGTGCCGGGTTCGAGGACCGAGCTGACCCACTTCTCCTGACCGCAACCGACCACCTCTCCGTCCGCACACTTCGTCTTCTTGATATAAGTCCGAGGCGTGAACGCGGTCTGGACCTCCACAGTAAGCTGCCTCCAGTCCGTGAGGGTGAACTGGTAGACGACGTCGGGGCCGCCCGACCCGCCGCAGAACGGCGCCGTGCTCGCGTCGGTGGCCTTGCTCTTGCCCATCACGTCCTCGGTGCTGCCCGACACCACGACGGGGCCGGACAGGTCGATTATCTTGGGCGTGTCGCAGGTGTCGTTCGCCGGCGGCGTCGATTTCGTGAACGGATAGATCACGTACGTGTACATCTTCAGGTCGCCGCCCGACCCGCCGGTCTCCTTCAGCTCGATCTTGTGCTCGCCCAAGGTCCAGCTCGCCGCGTTGGTCAGGTCCAGCGGGCCCGTGCTCCAAGCACTCAACCCGTCGCCTCCCCACTTCTTGCTCGCATCATCCCACATCGGCGGTCCCTTCTGGTTGGGGTCTCCAAGCTTCCCGGTCACGTTGACTCCGTCCACGTACATCTCTACACCTTTGGCGTAGCTCTCGTTGATCGCACCCGCCACGGGATCCTTGACGATGACCCACCCTTCCCCGCCGTCGCCTCCCTTCCGGCCGCTGTTGCCGCAGTCGGACCCCTTTCCACCCGTGACGGAGACCGTCCCCGAATTGACCAGCTCTTCGGTGAACAGCACTATCGTCCCGCCTGCTCCGCCACCGCCTCCCGAGTATCCGGAGTTGTTCCCGCAGCAGCATTCCCCATTTTGCCCGTTGGCCGAGATTGAACCGCCTGCCTCGACGATGATCGTTTCTGCGCCCAGCACGATCAGGCCGCCACCCTGCCGTCCGTACCCCGCATAGCCAGCACCGCCGCTGCCACCGAAATGGATCGTCGTCCCGCTCGCGTCTCCCTTGGCTGTCCCGCCCTGCCCGCCGGCCCCTCCTCCCCCGCTCATCCCATCGTTCCCGGCCGTCTTGTTGCCTCCGCCCCCACCGCCACCAGTCGTGTTCCAGCTATTCGACGACTTCCCACCTCCTCCACCTCCGGAGCAGTTCCGGGATTCCCCGTAGTTGCCGCCCGTGAAGTACTTGCATTCCGAGCCCGACTTCTCGCCCAGGTAGTCGCTCCAGTCGTCCCCCGCGAAGTACGCGCTCAAGTAGTCCGCGTGGATCTTCCCTCCCGTCTTGACGACGATCTTGCGCGCCCGTATATAAATAATGCTACCAAAATATCCACTCTGAGACCATGGATTAGTAACCGACGGCCGAACGACGCCACCGTTAACTATTTCCAACTGGTTATAAGAGGCAGCAACGACTGCCTGAGCCTGGCCGCAGTCAGG
>Ga0172371_10011171_pt1 | contig 12004 bp, 9 predicted proteins | sample Lak12m_FD_114543 | JGI IMG/M metagenome (GOLD analysis project Ga0172371, IMG submission 114543) | Freshwater microbial communities from Kabuno Bay, South-Kivu, Congo - kab_022012_12m | ecosystem: Environmental > Aquatic > Freshwater > Lake | place: Democratic Republic of the Congo: South-Kivu...
ATGGTTCTTCTTGAACATGGCTTGTCCTCTCGGGTGGTTCCCTCGCATTATATTAAAGTTTCCGCTTTTTGAGAAGAGGCCAATTCGGAGTCGCTTTGTCCAGTCGTTTTTGCAGTGGAGTCATTCTCGTAATCCACTTATTCGCGCCATTCGCGTTAAACGGTATAATCTCATAATGCGTCGGTACCTCTACTTCACCATTTTTGCTTCTGGCATGACCTCGCTTGCTGCTGAGTTCTGTGCCTCGCGTCTTCTCGGCAATGTTTTCGGCACGAGCAACCTGGTTTGGGCAGCGATCATCGGCCTAATCTTAATATATCTTGCAGCAGGTTACTTTTTAGGCGGTCACTGGGCGGACCGCTCTCCGCGCTTCATAACCATGTATAGAATCCTTGCCTGGGGCGCGTTCACCCTCGGAGTTGTGCCGTACATCGCACAGCCGGTGCTGCGTGCCGCAGCGAACGCCTTCGATGGCTTGCAAGTGGGGGTTCTGCTCGGTTCTTTTTCCGCGGTGCTGGTGTTGTTCAGCATTCCTGTCACACTCATGGGGATGATTTCACCTTTTGCCATCCGCCTGAGCATGGATGATGCGGCGCACGCCGGTAATATTTCCGGAAATGTATATGCCATTTCCACCCTCGGCTCATTCATCGGTACTTACTTGCCAGTGCTGGTGTTGATCCCGACTATTGGCACGACCAGGACCTTCCTTATTTTTAGTATCTTTCTGCTGTGTGTCGCGCTGGCGGGATTGTTCTTGAGTGGCGCCCGCAAGACGACATTGGCTTACCTGTTGATGATTGTCATGCTGGCTGCTCTTGCATATTTTGGTGGACACAGCGGAATCAAAAACACTTCCGGGCAGATCTACGAAGCTGAGTCAGCCTACAACTACATTCAGGTCCTGGAAGTAGGTGGCACACGTTACCTGCGCCTTAACGAAGGACAGGGCATCCATTCGGTCTATAATCCCGATTCCCTCGATTATGGCGGACCGTGGCAGCAATTCCTCGTGGGATCGTTCTTTTATGCAGACCGTGATCCGAATGAGGTTTTCCGTATTGCCATCGTTGGGCTTGCTGCTGGCACCACTGCTCGCCAGGCAGCTGCTGTATTCCCGAACGTGGTTATTGACGGATTTGAGATAGATCCGCTCATCGTACAGGTTGGTCGCGAGTATTTTGGTATGAACTTGCCCAACTTGAACATAACCATTGGAGATGGCCGCTGGGGTTTGTCTAAAAGCCATGAGCGCTATGACCTGATCGGTGTGGACGCCTACCGCCCGCCATACATCCCATGGCATATGACCACTCAGGATTTTTTCCAGATCGCCGCTGACCACCTGAGTGAGAAGGGAGCGTTGGTGATCAATGTCGCCCGTGTTCCAGGTGATCGCCGGTTGATCGAAGGTTTGGCGACCACCATCGGTACCCTTTTCCCTTCTATCTATGTAATGGATATTCCCGGTACGTTCAACTCGATGATCTACGCCACCCTCCAGCCGACTAATATGTCGTACCTGGAACGCAACCTGCGTTCTCTTTCGATGTGTTCTACTACACCCCTGCTACTGCTGGATTCACTTTCATTGGCCTTGGATAATATCCAACCACCTCCGCAGCGGACGATGGTCTTCACTGACGATTTGGCTCCTGTCGAGTGGATTACGAATAATATGGTGTTAAATTTCGTACTTCATGGGGAGGTGGATACCTTGCAATGATATGAGAATTACCCATAACCTCCTCTCCTGGCTTATTACCCTCCTCACTCCAGGGGCATTAGTTTTCCTTGGCGTGCGCCTCTTGCTGACACCGCTCTTCCTGCAGGTGGAATACCGTTCACCGGGATTCCCGGCGGATGGGTACGGTTTCACGCTGGTCGACCGCCTGAAATGGGCACCAATCACGCTCCAATATCTGCTTAACAATGCGGACATCGACTTTCTTGGCACCCTGACTTTTCCCGATGGTTCGCCGCTCTTCAATGAGCGCGAATTGACCCACATGCAGGATGTCAAGGGATTGGTGCAACCGACACTGACAATAGGCTACATTGTCTGGTTTATCCTCTTGGCTTTGGAAATCTGGGCTTGGCGTGGGAGGTGGCAACGGGTCTTTCTCTTCGGCCTGAAGCGGGGTGGCTGGTTGACGGCTGCTTTGGTGATGGTTATTGCCGTCTTTGCTACGACCAGTTTCTGGCATTTTTTTTCAGATTTTCATGCCTTGTTTTTCAAAGGCGATTCATGGCTGTTTTATTATTCTGATACGCTCATTCGCCTCTTCCCAATTCGTTTCTGGCAGGATACTTTCATGGTCGTTGGAGGCATCGCGCTTGGCAGTGGCTTGGCGCTGGGATTGGTGTTAAGGCATAATTCTATAAGGTAATATCCCCAGTCCATGTAAGAAATGTTCACCTTGATGTGAAATGAGGATGTCATTGGTGGAATAATGAGACCAAAAGCAGAACAAGGTGTTATGGGAGTATGGTAGAGTATAATTCTCAGAAGGAGTGCTGAATGGTTGATTACTTATCGTTACAAGGTAGAGTAGCCATCATTACTGGTGGCGCACAGGGCATTGGTAAGGCCATTGTTGAACGGCTGGTTCACAATGGGGCATCCGTTGTGGTGGCTGACCGGAACATTGAAAAAGCTAAAGCTACTGCCAATGAGCTCATCGCCCACACCGATAGGCAGGTAATCGCAATTCAGGTTAATGTCGCTGAAAGTGCAAGTACGAGGGTGATGGTGGACCGCATCGTGGAGGAATATGGTCGCGTTGATATTTTGGTTAATAATGCCGGCATAACCCGCGATACCCTGATTATGCGGATGAAGGAGGAAGATTGGGATGCGGTCCTTGATATAAACCTTAAAGGCGCATTCAATTGTGCGCAGGCGGTTGTGCGAACAATGATAAAGCATCATTATGGCCGAATCGTCAATATTTCATCAGTTTCCGGTATTAGTGGCCAGGCGGGGCAGACGAATTATTCTTCCTCAAAAGCTGGGTTGATCGGCTTCACAAAATCCCTGGCCAAGGAGGTCGGTTCACGCGGTATTACCGTGAATGCGGTCGCACCGGGTTTTATTGAAACTGAATTGACAGCTAATCTCCCCCAAGATCTCAAGCAAACTGCCATCAAGCTGACACCCGTAGGCAGGTTTGGTAAACCGGAGGATGTCGCGAATGCTGTGGCATTCCTTGTTTCTGAAGAAGCATCCTTCATCAATGGCGAGGTTTTAAAGGTCGATGGCGGCATGGTGATATAGTCCAATTGTATACATCCAAGGGTGTTAGAGTGACCATCGCTCTTGTACCCCGGGTCCCATTTCCTTTTTGGAGGCAACATGACCGATTCTCGTTTCACAGGTAAGATTACACTGACATCGGATGTGATCCTGACCATCGCCCGCATGGCCGCCCTGGAGGTGGAAGGAGTCCACAGCCTGGCGCTTGTTCGCGGAGGTGTAAACCGCTTGCTAGGTCGCAGCCAGAATGGAATTCGCATTGAGATTGAAAATAATAATGTATTCGTCGATATATTCATTGTACTGAATAATGATGTAAATATCCGCGAGGTCAGCCGGAATGTTCAAATGCAGGTGGCTCGCGCCATCACCGAGATGACCGGCCTCGAAGTCGTCCATGTAAACATTCATATCGAGAATATTCAATACCCGGCAAACGAGAGCTGACGGCGATATGAAAGCACGTACCAGGGCACGCAGCTTGGCCCTGCAAGTACTTTATGAAATTGATTTGGTCAACCATTCTCCTGAAGAAATATTGCAGGAACGTTTGGAGAATGAGTCTCTAACTCCGGAATTGGGGGAATTTGCCCGTCAGATAGTCTTTGGGGTTATCCCCATTTGTGCGAAATTGGATAGAATCTTGGCGAAATACGCGTCTGAATGGCCGCTTGACCAGGTGGCAATCATTGACCGGAACATCCTGCGTATGGCCGCGTGGGAGTTCGCGGTGCAGAAGGAGACACCGGTCAAGGTGGTTATCAACGAGGCAGTCGAGCTGGCCAAGCAATTTGGTTCTGATAGCGCCTCTCGCTTCGTTAATGGTGTTCTCGGCAGCCTTGTCGAACATCAAAACGAGATAACCCAATTAATTAACCCATCAGGAAAAGGTTGATCGTTATGGAATTTTTAGGCATCGGGCCGCTTGAGCTCTTACTGATCCTGCTCCTTGCGCTTATCGTATTGGGTCCAAAGGATATTGAAAAGACCGCTAAAAATCTCGGAAAGGGACTGAACAAGCTCGTCCGCTCGGACACTTGGAAAGCTGTGACAAATGCTTCACATGAGCTCCGCACGCTGCCGAATAAGCTGATGCGTGAAGCCAATCTAGATGAATTAAAAGAGATGACCACTCAGAATCTCGCTACGCCGATAACAGACGCAAAACAAGCCTTGAAAACTTGGACAAATGCATCTGATGGATTACATGAGTCACCTGGAGAGCCTCCAATGGCGGTCGATGCACCATCTGGAGAAACACTGGTGCTACAAGAGCCAGGCGAGCCCTCACCGGATGAGAAAGAACCAGATGCGTAAATTTTGGAACGTATCGTGGCGTGTCATTACCTTTCCGTTCCGGGCTGTCTTGTGGCTTCTTCGCTTGCCGATTCGATTCTATAAGAAGGCTCACGAGTTCCTGACCTTCGAACCTGAAGACCGGCCTTTCGTGGATGCCTTCGCGGACACCATCCAGAAACCATCCAGCTTGATAGGGCATCTTGAGGCGTTGCGCAAGCATCTCTTCCGTATGTTGACCGCTGTGGCATTGGGTATTTTGTTGGTTGCTACCTATACATCAAAGATCATTGATCTCCTCTCAAAGCCCATAGGAGGCATCAGTGCCTTGAAAGCAATTGATGTCACCGAATCAGTGGGTGTTTTCATGCGCGTGGCACTTTTGGGTGGTTTTGCAATCGCCTTGCCTTACCTGGCTTTCGAAATATGGCTGTTCGCTGCGCCGGGTTTGAGTGCCCGCAGTCGTCGCTTGGGATTGTTGGGCATCCCGCTGGCAGGTATATTCTTCATCAGCGGGATGGCGTTCGCCTATTTCTTCTTACTTCCCACTGCGTTGCCTTTTCTGCTAAGCTTCATGGGCATCCAAACCATTCCGCGCCCTTCATCATACATAAATTTCATTACTGGACTGATGTTCTGGATCGGGATCTCTTTTGAATTCCCACTTGTGATCTATGTGCTGACCTTGATGGGGATCGTCAAGCCAAACTTTCTTGCGCGAAATTGGCGCATCGCAGTGGTCATTATTGCGATCGCGGCAGCAGCAGTTACACCGACCGTTGATCCGGTGAATATGGCCCTGGTAATGGCGCCAATGATTTTGCTGTATTTTCTCAGCATTGGGATGAGTCATCTGGCGGCGATTGGGCGGAAGCGAACTCAAGCGGAGACAACATGAAAAACAACACCGTTACCTATCTGGACTTTAGCCTGCTTCTCATCGTTAGCTTGGGAGCTTCGCTCCTTTCGGGTTGCACGCTCTCGCTTTTCGACATTTCGAACATCGCTCAACCTACGCCAACACTCCCTTACGCCATCCCACCATCGCATACGCAACATCCGAACGCTGGGACGACATTCAATGTTACCTTGCCTGCGCCGTTACAACCGGGTGAAACCTTGTACCTGAGCATGTTGGATGAGGTCACTGGTTTGGCATTGAATATGATTAACTATCCGATGACCGGAGTTGACACCCTGAATTATACACTCGACCTGCCCCTTCCGGTCAACAGCGTGGTGAAATATCGCTTTCTACGGCAGTCAAATCAATCATTCATCGAAGACACTGCGTTGGATCAACCTGTGCGTTATAGAATAGCGTTTATCGCTGCCCCGATGGTAGTTCAGGATGTGATCGCCAGCTGGGGTGATGTTCCATTTTCGGGAGCGGTGAGCACCGTCAGCGGGCAGGTGGTCAATGGTATGAATGGAATACCCATTCCTGATATTATGGTCGCTGTTGGCGGGTTGCGATCCTTCACAGATTCGAGTGGTTATTTTTCATTATGTTATCTGCCTACAGGCACTCATAATTTGGTGGCTTATGCGTTGGATGGGATGTACAAAACCTTTCAACAGGGTGTGGTCGTTATCTCCAACGCGCACACGCCGGTGCGGATATCGCTCATGCCCGCCTCGCTGGTCAATGTTTTATTCACTGTCATTGTACCCGCCAACACCGTGCCAACCGCGCCTGTACGCCTCGCAGGCAACCTCTACCAGATGGGCAATACCTTTGCCGACCTCGCTGGAGGTTTGAGTTCCGTCGCCACGCGCATGCCTGTACTTTCACCGTTGCCAGATGGTCGTTACTCGCTTTCCATGAAGCTCCCGGTTGGCGCAGATATCCGCTATAAATACACGATGGGGGATGGTTTTTGGAATGCTGAACACCGGGCAAGCGGTGAATTCGTCCTGCGACAGTTTATTGTTCCCGATACCGATACAACTGTCGAGGACGTGGTCGCAACTTGGCAGGCGGGCGTATCTGCGCCTATCCTTTTCGATGTCACTGTTCCAGCGGGTACGCCTGCATCAGAAGTTGTCTCCATGCAATTCAATCCAATCTATGGCTGGACGGAACCGATACCGATGTGGCCGCTGGGGAAAAACCGGTGGGTTTACGAACTCTTCAGCCCGTTGAATATGCTTGGGACCTTCGAATACCGCTATTGCCGCAATGACCAATGCGGAGTCGCTGACGATGTGGCAACTGCTGATGGTCATCATGGGCTGCCGGTCTCAACCAGCCTGACACCTCAGGATTTTCAGGATACAGTAAATGGTTGGACATGGTTCGAGGCTTCATCACCAGAAGCATTGATAGCTCTGCCTGTATCACCTCGCATGGCTGGTTTCTGGGCAGGGATTGAGTTGCAGGCAAATTACGATCCCACCTGGCATGTGCTCATGACCCAGGCTTTCCAGAATATCCAAGCGATCGGCGCGAATTGGGCGGTCATTACACCCACATGGAGCTACAACCGCATCGCACCCCTGGATTTCTCCCCGCAGCCGGGTGCAGATCCACTCTGGTCCGATACTGAAGCGATTATTACCCAAGCACGCGCCTTTAACTTGAATGTCGCCATCTTCCCCTCGGCCAGATTTTCGGATACTTACAATGAGTGGTGGGGCAACGCACCATTGGATACGGTTTTCTGGGATGCCTGGTTCAATAAATACGAAGCATTTGCCATCTATTATGCGAAACTGGCAGCATCCACCGGCGCGGGGTGCCTGATCTTGGGGGGCGATTGGTTGACCCCTGCCCTACCTGGAGGCAGCCAGTCTTTGCCTGCCGACGCCGAGACGCGCTGGAGCGGCATTATTGCCCAGGTGCGCGAGTATTATTCAGGCGCGATCTATTGGGCTTTACCCTATTCAGGTGCGATGCAAAAGCTTGCAAGATTCATCGCTGATACAGATGGCATCTACCTGCTCTGGAACGCTCCATTAAGTAATTCGGCTGTTCCATCTGAAGAAGAGATGCGATCGCAGGCCGGATTACTTCTCGATCGGGATATTCAGCCTTACCAGGCATTACTTAATAAGCCGCTGGTGTTAGCCATCGCATATCCAGCGATCGATGGTGCGGCGACCGCGTGCCCGCCGGATGGCGCTGGAGGATGCCTGCCTTGGACCGCGTTTAATCAGCCCAAACCCGATAATTCTTCTTTCAATGTCGACCTGCAGGCTCAAGTGGATATTTATCAGGCATTACTTGGCGCGGTCAACATGCGTCCGTGGATCACCGGCTTCGTAAGCCGAGGCTATTATCCTCCGGTCATACTTCTGGATAAATCCGCCTCGATTCATGGCAAACCCGCTGCAGATTTGTTGTGGTATTGGTATCCGCGTTTGCTGGGAGTATTAAAATAAACCTCATTGGATGACGCGAAACGCATCCAGATAGGCCTGTAGATCCTCCCAAATAGATTCAGGATCACTGGCTGTCGGTACATAATCCAATTCGACAATGTAATATCGCTCTGACCCCTCGGCGAATAACGCCCAGCGTTGTAATGTCAGGTCAGTCGTGCGGTCATTCATACGTACACCTTTTAATTCCCAGGAAGCTTGTATGAGGACATATTCGCTATCGGGGTTAGCTACGATATTGTTTACACCACCTTGGTGAAGGATTCCCCACTTTAGTGCAAGGTCGTAGAGGGAGAAACTCAGGGTCTTCTCTTTTGCTGGTGCCAGGATGGTTACTTGGCTGTAATAAGCTACCGTGTCATGGATAAGATGCGCTACGTCAACCTTTACACCATTTTCCATTGACCCATTGATAAATTGGACGGTGACCGGCTCTTTGCCTCGAATGCGATACACAGGTTGCTCATCCCAGTCATAATTGACCCATTCGGAAAACATAATCAAAGGTGAAAGAAAGGTTTCCTCATAGAATAAATCCTGGTATAAAACCTCCTCGACCTTCCCCCAGCCTTTACGGGGTTGTGCCATCACAAAACCCAGCTCGGGGAGTGAAAGATATTCAATTGGATCGAGTGCAGCAGCTTCGGCAGGGTTGATAGAGATCTGGTGGGTATCCACGCTGAGCGACCTGTCTTCAAGTGGTGCAGCAGCGACGATCCTTTGAGCCGCCCGTTCGGTTTTATAGATAGCGGTCGCACTTCCAATTAGTGCCCCGGCAATTCCTCCGCAAACGGTTAGTAGTGTACCAACCAGCCCGATGAGCGCAATTCTGCTTGTGGATTCTTGTTGCTTCTTTTCGTCCATGGCACTGCCTCATTTGATCACGCGGAACGATTCCACATAGGTTTGTAAATCATCCCACACTTGTAAAGGTTGACCACTCTGGACCATATATTGGATCTCAACCGTATAGAATGCGTTTTCGGCTTCAGCAAAAAGAAGCCATCTATCAATGGTTATTGATGTCGGATTTCCATTAACGCGGATGCCATCTAAGGATGTGGAACCCTGAATGATGATGAATTGACTCCCATTCGAAGCGATTATCCGGTTGATACGCCCTTCGTAAATACGGATGGTTTGCAGAGTCATATCCGATAAATTACGCATGCCTAATGGTAATACCACCTCTTTAGAGAAATAATTAATTAAGATCTGGCTGTAATATTGTCCTTTCCAGGGAGGAAGACCATAGAGTTGTTCGCTGATGTCGAGAAGGTTATTGGGAATAGGTTGGCCATTGACCTGCGTTTTCCGATCGGACTCGATCTCGATCGGAGCACCATAACGGATTCTGAAAACGGGCTGGGTGCATGTACTCCCCTGGCAATTTGCTTTCTCGTCAGCTAACTGTTCGCCGACGGTTATTTCTTCCTGTTTGTTCCACCCAACCAGCGGACGGTGCAGCACGAAACCGCGTTCAAAATCCACGTAATACCGGTTGGAATCCAGCGCAGCTGCCTCCTGCCGGGTGAGAAAGATGCTGCCAGTATCTATACTCAGCGATTGTCCGCCTACTGGCGCTGCTACGTCGATACGCTGACTCTGGCGTTTTAATTCGTATATCGTCGATAAGCTGCTGATGGACGCACCGCATAGACCACCGATGACGGTCAGCACTGAACCGAGTAGGCCGATCAACGCTGTTTGGATTGCCGGTGATCTCTTTTTTACGGTCATATATTCGCCTCCAATGATTACACTAATGGAGACAATACCATAAAACCATTATGTTTGTCAATTAACCGGATACCCATATTCACTGTGTATAGTTGGGGTTATAATCTTTGAATTCCAATTGCCACTGGAGGAGAAATGGCCAAACTCAAGAAGGGTGCTCGTGTTCTGGTTTGGGCGGTTAGTATCCTGGTTATCCTTGCCCTGCTGCTGACCGCCTGCGGTTTTGCCTGGGTGAAGATTAATATTCCCAAATCGTTCCCGCAAGTGGATGGCGAGATTCAGCTTACTGGGCTCGATGGCCCGGTAGATGTTTACCGAGATGGGATGGGTATTCCTCAAATCTATGCTACAACCTTGCACGACCTGTTCATGGTACAGGGTTATGTCCACGCCCAGGAGCGCTTCTGGCAAATGGACTTCTGGAGGCATATAGGCGCGGGGCGGCTCTCGGAGATGTTCGGTAAATCCCAGCTTGAGACCGATGTTTTCCTTCGAACACTGGGCTGGGAAAAGATAGCCAGGCAGGAATACACCCTGTACGATGATGCCTCGCGTGCCATCATGGACGCCTATACGGCAGGCGTCAATGCCCATCTTGCGGATCATTCAGGCACGGCGCTCAGCCTTGAATATGGCGTACTGAAATTGCTCAATCCCGGTTACAAACCGGAGCCTTGGACGGCGGTCAACAGTCTTACGTGGGGTAAAGCCATGTCTTGGGATTTGCGCGGAAACATGGACGAGGAGATCGCCCGCGCTATCCTGCTCAAGACTCTTACACCTGACCAGGTTGCTGAGCTATACCCGCCTTATCCAGATGATCAACCGGTCATCGTACCGGAGCTTGGTGTAGATTTCTCTGCTGATGGCAGATCAAATGCCGTGGTGTATTCGTCGTTGGTTACTGGAGCACCCTTCTCAATAGTTTTATCTCGGGTTGCTGCTCTCGACAACCTGCTTGGTCCGGCTGGAACCGGAATCGGCTCCAACTCGTGGACGGTGGACGGCTCCCGCACCGAATCTGGTATGCCGCTGCTTGCCAACGATCCGCATCTTGGCATCCAGATGCCATCCATTTGGTTCCAAGTCGGTCTCCATTGTCGTCCGAATTCAGAGGCCTGCCCGGTGGATGTGACCGGCTTCTCATTCGCCGGCGTGCCGGGCGTGGTGATTGGTCACAATGACAGGATCGCTTGGGGCTTTACCAACGTCGGTCCTGATGTGATGGACCTATACATCGAAAAGATCAACCCCGATAACCCGAATCAGTACGAGGTCAATGGCAAGTGGGTGGATATGGATGTGCGGAGTGAAACGATCAATTTAGGCAGCAGCGAATCTGTAACGATCACCATCCGCGCCACCCGTCACGGACCGATAATTACCGACACCTACGACCTGGCCAAGTTTGGCGAACAGGCGGGTATTGATGTGCCACAGAACTACGCCATTGCCCTGCGCTGGACAGCGCTGGAACCAGGTTACGTTTTCGAAGCTATCTGGGGCTTCGACCAAGCTCAAAATTGGGAACAGTTCCGCTCTGCAGCGAGGCACTTCAATGTGCCGGCTCAAAACCTGCTCTATGCCGATGTGGACGGCCACATCGGTTACCAAATGCCCGGGGATATTCCCATCCGCGCCAAAGGCGATGGTACGTTACCCGTCCCCGGCTGGACGGATGAATACGAGTGGCTTAGCTATGTCCCCTTCGAACAGTTACCCTATGTCATTGATCCACCTCAAGGTTACATTGTTACAGCTAACAATCAGGTGCCCCCATCCGATTATCCCTATCTGGTCACCTACGATTGGGATTATGGTTTTCGCGCCCAGCGTATTGTAGATATGATCATGAATGCGCCTGGTAAAATTGATAGCGCGTATATCCAACGGATGCAGGGGGATAATTATGACGCGAATGCTGCAATTTATGTCCCCCTGCTGATGCAGGAGGATCTGGATGACCCGCGCCTCATCGCGATCCGCGCCCTATTGGAGAATTGGGATTACCAGGCGCAAATGGATTCAGCTCCAGCAGCCCTCTTTGAGGTTTTTTGGAAACGGCTGCTCGCGGGCACATTCCAAGATGAACTCCCTGCGGAGTACTGGCCGGCAGGCGGCTCTCGCTGGAACGAGGTGATGCGCAACCTCGCTACCCAGCCGGATAACCCTTGGTGGGATGACAAGTACACAAGCGATCGGCATGAGGGTCGCGACGATGTCATTAAATCGGTGTTTTCCGAGGCTGTTGCAGAGATTGAAAAACTTCAGGGCAAGGATCCTGACAATTGGAATTGGGGCAACCTGCACACAGCCACCTTCCAAAAT